>Ga0209580_10000404_pt1 | contig 24729 bp, 24 predicted proteins | sample Coa_R1_5_FD_187153 | JGI IMG/M metagenome (GOLD analysis project Ga0209580, IMG submission 187153) | Surface soil microbial communities from Centralia Pennsylvania, which are recovering from an underground coalmine fire - Coalmine... | ecosystem: Environmental > Terrestrial > Soil >... | reverse complement strand
CCCGGTGCAGATCTGAAAGTTAGTGATAGTTTTAGCCATCTCCCGACACGATGCGGCCATTCTGCGCTGAAAAACACATTACAGTCAACGTACCGATGTCTCGTTTGTCCACTCCGGTACTCGCCCCGGAGTCCAAGGCGCCCCGGCAGCCTCCATGTCCTTCTCAAGCTTCGCCAGATCGACATCGACCAAAGTTCGCAATTTCGCTAACTGATCCGCGAATTCCGCCGCCGCAATTCCGTACGACTCCACATCGGACTGCGTCGGCTTGGCCATCGAGAATCTCTCTCCTTCGATGATCGTGCCCACGCGGTCGCCGATCGAAGAAGGGATCGGCTCATTCCGCTTGGCGATCTCAATATCCCCCTGCAACGCGCGCAGGATTTCACGATCGCGTTGCTCGAGTGAATCCGCCATCGCCCCTAACTGGTTCTCCGCCACCGGAGTTTCATGCAAGGCTTCGCGAATCTGCTTCAATCGCTCCTGCGCCTCCTCCGCCGTGCGGTTTGCGCCGTAAACCGCACGGTAGAGCCGCGACACCTTGCGCAAAAATTCTTCTTGTGCCGCACGATCAGTGGGCGCCATGGAAGCCGACTGTTCCGTCGTCACTTTGAACGACTGCGGCCCCGCTACTTCACTGACAGTTCCTCCAATTTTCTCGAACATTCGTACCGAGTAGCTGCCTGCCAGCACCAACGGACCCTGATCCGACGCATCGTGAAAAAATCCCGCGGTATCCTCCTCGTGCTTGACCACTTTCGCTGCCGGATAGCGCAGATCCCACGCGGTCCGGTGGAAGCCCGCATCGGTCGAGCCTTCCACACGCCGGATCGGCGCCCCGCTCTCGTCGTACACCACAAAGTAAACTTCCGGCTTCGCCTCCTCAGCTTCGGCGCGTAGTTCGTCGTTCGACGGATAAGGCGAAGCCTCGTTCTTCTTCGCGGCTTCCTTCTCTGCGTCCTGCCGCTTTTCCTTCTTCGTCTTCATCTTTTCTTTCAGATACGCGCTGAACACCGCGCCATACGGAGGATTCTCTGCCGCAAAGTACGAATCCCCCTGGAATCCCTTGTGCGGCCCGCCCAGCGGGTGCCGCTCAACATACATCAGCGCATCCTTGACCGGATATAGCGCCGCAGCCTGCTGAGTCGCCTCGGATTTCATCTGCCGCAAGGGAGTGATGTCGTCGAGCACATAGAAGCCGCGTCCGAACGTCGCAATCACCAGATCGGCCTCCCGCGGATGAATCACCATGTCGCGTACGGCAATGGTCGGGAGACCGCCCTTTAGCCGCACCCAGTGCGCGCCCCCGTCGATGGTGAAGAACGCCCCAAACTCCGTACCTGCAAAAAGGAGATTAGCGTTCACCGGATCTTCGGCAAACGCCAACACCGGACCGTTCTCCGGCAGATCTCCCGCAATCGAAGTCCAGGTCTTCCCGTTGTCGGTGGACTTCAGCAGGTAGGGCTTGAAGTCCTCGTTCTTGTGATTCTCGAACGCCGCATAGACTGTGCTGACGTCATGCGAAGAGGCCGTCAGCCGGCTCACATACGTCGTGTCGGGCACGCCGGGAAATTTGTCGTACTTCGTCCAGCTTCCGCCGCCGTCCTGAGTGACCTGAATTAATCCATCGTCGGTCCCAACGTAAATCAGTCCCTCTCTCTTTGGTGATTCCGAGAGGGAAACGATATTTCCGTAAAACGAAGTCGAGGCATTCTTCGCAACGGCGTCCGGTCCCCAAATCTTTCCCATGACCGGGAGCTTGTTGCGGTCGATTTGCCGCGTTAAATCGCCGGAGATCGCCTTCCATGTGTCGCCTCGATCATCGCTGCGAAATAGTTTGTTCGCGGCGAAATACAATCTTGTGTGGGAGTGCGGACTAATGATGATCGGCGAATCCCAGTTCCATCGCAGAGGAGGCTCACCCTTGCCCTCCTTCGGCTGCAGCAGCAATTCCTGCCCGGTCGGCTTGTCATAGCGAATCAGCACACCATATTGCGATTCTGAATAAATCGTGTTCGGATCCACCGGATCGACCGCAGACCGGAATCCGTCCCCGCCAGTGGTTACAAACCAATCACTATTCACGATGCCGCTGATGTTTCGCGTGCGCGTCGGTCCGCACCACGAGAAGTAATCCTGCGTGCCGCCGCACACGTTGTAGAAGGGCAGGGAATTGTCGACGGCGACGTCATAGAACTGCATCGTTGGCAGGTTGGCCTTGAATTGCCATGATTTTGCATCGTCCCAGGTTTCGTACATCCCACCGTCGGATCCGAGCAGCCAGTGCCGGGTGTCATTGGGGTCGATCCACATGGCGTGATTGTCGCCGTGATGGTTGATCTCGTTGATCTTGTGCAACGTCTTGCCGCCATCGGTCGACTCACGCAGTTCCACGTTCATCACGAAGATGCGATCCACATTCTTCGGGTCGGGCACGAGCCGCGCGTAGTACATCGCTCCGGCATCGAACTCGTTCCGCCGCTCCCAATTCGCGCCTTTGTCGCTCGAACGGAAAATTCCTCCTTTGCCATCGGCCGCTTCCACAGCGGCATACACCACATTCGGATCGGCCGGTGAAATTGCCAGCCCGATGCGTCCCATATCCACCGATGGCAGCCCCGAAGTAACTTTGTTCCAGGTCGCGCCCGCATCGGTTGACTTGTAGATCGCGCTCTCCGGACCTCCATCGATGAGCGTGAATACATGCCGCCGCCGTTGATACGCAGACGCGTACAGAATGTCAGGGTTCGACGGATCCATCGCGACATCATTCACCCCAGTGTTTTCGCTGATCGTCAGCACCGCCTTCCAGGTCTTCCCACCGTCGGTCGTCTTGTAGAGCCCGCGATCTCCGCCCGGTCCCCACAGCGGCCCCTCCGCGGCCACATACACGACCTTCGAGTCTCGCGGATCAATCACCACCCGCCCAATGTGCTCGGACTTGTTCAGCCCGAGATTCTTCCAGCTCTTTCCCCCATCATCCGACCGGTAAATTCCGTCGCCGTACGCGACACTACGCTGAGAATTCGATTCTCCCGCGCCGACCCATACCACCGACGAATCATTCGGATCGAGCGCTACCCACCCGATCGAATACGATGCCTCGCCGTCGAACAGGGGAGTCCATGTCGTGCCGTCATTCACGGTCTTCCACACGCCGCCCGAAGCCACTCCCACATAAAATTCCGAAGTCTTCTTCGGATTCACCGCAATCGACATCACCCGCCCCGATTCCGCGCCCGGCCCGATCGACCGAAACTTAATGCCGGCGAAGGTATCCGCATTCATCCCCGGCTTTTTCTCTTCTTCTTTCTTGCGCTCCTCCTTCTTATCCTCCTTCGCAGCTTTCTTCTGATCCTTCTTCGCTGGCGCAGCAGCCTGCTTCTTGTCAGCGTCTTTATCCGGCTTTGGTTCCGGCGAGGACTGCGCAAACACCGAAACTGCAATGAAGGTTGTGATCATCAGAAGAGTGGCGAGTGATTTCATGTAGGACTCCAATCCAAAACCAGTCTTGTGCATCCCGAGGCGCAGCGCTTTCTGCGCGCCGAAGGACCTATACAGTCTGCTGTTGCTAACCCGCAGACGGAAACCGATATGTATACAGGAATTGCAGGGGTCTGAAAAGAACGCCAGAAAATAGCCGGTTAGCGCGGAAGACTGTCGTAAAACCGTTTCTGTCTTCGCCGCCATTCCTTGCTTGTAATCGGTAGGTGCTTCTTTACTCGTTCGCGCCGCGTGACATATAGCCAATCCAGGAAGATGAAGCAACCGCTCCAAAAAGCTACGAAGGCGACTGGTAGAACCAGCAAGGGCGGGCTAAACCGAACATCGAACATGGCTGTGAGGCCAAGGGCTAGTGCGGCCGCACCAGTGCATTCGCGATGCGCCACTCACTATTCGGGGATAGCATCAAGTTATCAGATCACAGGAAATTCAATTTGCTTCTGTCACGCTACAATCTCTCTCATGCCTAGCAAGATCCACGGACACGAAACCGCATACCACAAGCTCCAGAAGAACTACTGCTTCGCCTGCGGTCAGGACAATCCCGATGGCATGCGCCTCAAATTCATCCTCGCCGAAGAACGCCAGACCTTCGTCTGCCGCTTCCGCCTCTCCAAGCGCTACACCGGACCGCCCGGCCACTGCCATGGCGGCATCATCGCCACCATCCTCGACGACGCCATGGGCAAGGTGAACAAACTCCACCACGTCATCGCCCTCACCAAAGAAATGACGATCGAATACCTGAAGCCCGTCCCGTTGCACAAACCACTGCACGTTGAGGGCAGGGAAGTCAGCGTCCATGGACGTCAGCACATCAACGCCGCCGAGATCCTGAACGAGAGCGGGGAAGTTCTGGCTCGCAGCCGCGGCGTCTTCATCGCCATCGACCCAGAAAAAATGTTCGGCAAGTTCGTAGAGAGATAGCGGTCCGCTAGACAAGTCGGGTGCCCCATCCTTGTCGTGCTTTGTGCGACAGGGTGGGGAGTTTGACTCTCATTTCGCTGCGCGGAACCGTTGAGCATTCACAAGCGTAATGCAAAGCATGAACACCACGTTCGTCGGCCACCGCCCGCTCACGTCCTATTTCGTTTTCACTTTTGCGATTTCGTGGTCGGCTGCACTCGCAATAGTCGCTCCTAAACTCCTGCACGGAGAACCGATCCCCAAGTTCTCCGGAATCCTGATGTTCCCCGCCATGCTCCTCGGACCAGTCGCGAGCGGCGTCCTCATGACTCGCCTCTTAGATGGGACAGCCGGTATTCGGAAATTGTTTTCGAGCATCGTTCGCATACGCGTGGGAATGCGCTGGTACAGCATTCTGCTGTTACCGCCGGCGGCCGTATTAGCAGTCCTCCTGACACTGAAGACGTTCGTGTCCCCAGCCTTTGCACCCAATCACTTTTTCTTAGGCGTTGTCTTCGGCATTCCAGCAGGGTTCTTCGAGGAAATCGGCTGGACCGGTTTCGCCTTTCCAAGGATGCAAGCCCGTTTTGGCACGCTCCAGGCTGGAGTCCTGCTCGGCTTGCTCTGGAGCGCCTGGCACCTGCCCGTCATCGATTTCCTCGGCGCTGCTTCGCCCCATGGAAATTACTTGCCCCTGTTCTTTCTTTCGTTCGCGACGGCTATGACTGCTATGCGCGTGCTTATTGGCTGGATCTATGAGAACACGCAGAGCGTACTGCTGGCGCAGTTCATGCATATCAGTTCGACCGGAGCGCTGGTTATCTTCGGTCCATTCCAGGTGACTCCCGCGCAGGAGACCACGTGGTACGCGACCTACGGCGTTGGGCTCTGGATCGTGGTTGCGGCCCTTGTCGTGTGCTTTGGTCCCGCTCTCTGTGGGGCGGATCTGAGCCGGAGAGTTCGCGCGAGACAGGAGTAAGTCTAATCGCGGGCCGGAGAACTCTCCGCACCAGTACCGCGAATTGGGAACGGGCTGTAAAATAGATCTAGCGCCGCTGGCATTGCCCCCGGCCCATCCTTCGCGATTGCGAAAAGGTATCCACAGGGTTCCTGACATGTCCCAAAACAACGGCAGCAACACCACTTCTCTCCGCCTCAAGACCGGCCTCGCCGAAATGCTCAAGGGCGGCGTCATCATGGATGTCACCAACGCCGAGCAGGCTGTCATCGCCGAACAAGCCGGAGCCGTCTCCGTGATGGCTCTCGAGCGCGTGCCCGCGCAAATCCGCGCCGAAGGTGGCGTCGCCCGCATGGCGAGCCCCAAAAAGATTCGCGAGATCATGGCCGCCGTATCGATCCCGGTCATGGCCAAGTGCCGCATCGGCCATTTTGCCGAAGCCCAGATCCTGCAGGAACTCGGCGTCGACTACATCGACGAGTCCGAAGTGCTGACGCCCGCCGACGAAGCGCATCACGTCGACAAGCACGCTTTCAAGACTCCGTTCGTCTGCGGCGCTCGCAATCTCGGAGAAGCTCTGCGCCGCATCGCCGAAGGTGCCGCCATGATCCGCACCAAAGGCGAAGCCGGTACCGGGGATGTGGTCCACGCCGTCAAGCACATCCGCCAGATTGTCCAGGAGATGAGAATCCTGACGGTTCTCGGCGAGGAAGAACTCTACGCCAAGGCCAAGGAGCACCAGGCTCCGTATGAGTTGATCAAGATGGTCGCGAAAGCAGGGAAGCTCCCCGTCCCGAATTTCAGCGCGGGAGGCATCGCTACGCCTGCGGATGCGAGTTTGGTCATGCAGCTGGGAGCCGAAGCCGTCTTCGTAGGCTCCGGCATTTTCATGAAGGACTCGACGACGTTCGCCGATCCCGCCGAAGCCGAGAAGAGAGCTCGCGCCATCGTGCAGGCCGCCACGCACTACCAAGACCCTAAAGTATTACTTGAAGTGAGTGAAGACCTGCAGGGCGCGATGAAAGGCCTAGCCGTATCAGGGCTGGACGAAGCCCACATGCTGCAAACAAGGGGTTGGTAGAGCAAAGGGGCTCAGTTCACTGAATGCGGGTCCATCCTCCGTTCTGTGGAGAAGCATTTCATTTAGGGAGAGAATACAGAGATAATCTTCCTAAGTAACTTGACTCAGCCCTCCGTCCGACTAATACTGACATTCGACAGAGTGCCGTGCACCACGCGTATTTGGATGGCCCCGGATAATCGGGGCCATTATTTTCTGGGGTCGACGGGCTTTTGGGTGGCGCAGCGTTTCCAGCGAGGCGATTCAAGCATACTCATCCGGCTTCCGCCGTCGAGGTGCACAGCCGTAACTCGATGCTATTCTCTCCCCATGAAACTCCGCTTCCTTCTCTTCATCCTGCTAGGCACTACCGCGCTCACCGCCCAATCTCCCCACTCTCGCAAGCGACTGCTCGCCATCGGCGAGCAGAAAGGCTACCGCCACGAAGCAGTCTCGCACGCCCTCGCCACCATCGAGCGCCTCGGACACGAATCCGGCCTATGGGACACCAGCATCCGCACCGACACGGAAGCCCTCACCAAAAAGAAACTGGAATTCAACGCGAAAAATCTCAACGACTTCGATGCCGTCCTGTTCTTTACCGGCGGCGAACTCGAAATGGATGCCCAGCAGAAAGCCGACCTCCTCTCCTTCATTCACGACGACGGCAGAGGATTCGTCGGCGTCCATAGCGCGACGATCACCTTCATCTCATGGCCGGAATACGGAGACATGATCGGAGGATATTTCGACGAGCATCCTTGGGGAACTTTTGACGCGCCGATCATTGTGGAAGATCGCGGGTTCCCGGGCATGCAGCAGTGACGGCCTTCCTTTGTCCTTCGCGATGAGGTCTACCAGATCAAGGACTACTCCCGCGACAAGGTCCGCGTATTGATGCGTCTCGACCCGACTAAACTCGACTTGAAAAGCAAAAGCGTGCACCGCACTGACGGAGATTTCGACCGTCACTTGGGCCAAAACGTATGGCAAGGAACGCGTCTTCTACTCCAGCCTAGGGCACGTCCCTGAGAACTGGGACAACCCCTCCCTCCAGAAGATGTATACCGAGCCCATCAAGTGGGCCCTGGGCCTGATTCCCGCCGACACGATATCTAAGCCGATGAACCGACACTGACAAGGTGATTCTGGAAATTCGGGTTGAGCACCGCCACGCTTGGCGTCTAGTCTAGGTACATGCCAAGTTCTCAGATGTTGGAAAATCGCTCCAAACCAGACAGATCCTAGGGGCTGACTTGAGTCTCTCGAGTTTGCGCGGCTGAGGCGTAATACCCTCGTCGCGCATACACACGCAGCTTGTGTCCGTCTTTTTCCGCAGTGATATCGATCGGGCGATAATGGCCGTCGCGTTGAAACGAGGCGGGACGATACGAAATCAGATACCGGCTTCGGATCACTTCCTGCAATTCCGCAAGGCTTCCGTCCAGCCGTGAAACAGAACCTGGTCGATATGCCGCACCGCCTGTGAGTTCGGAGATGGTCTGCAACGCGCGATCTCCCAACACCGCACTTTCTTCTTCATTCAATACATCTCGCGTGCTGACTGTGTAGACCGCAACCTCGCGGCGCTGGGCGCTGGCAATCGCCTCTTTTAACGTAACGCTGCTGGAATTATCCTCACCGTCGCTTATCACCACCATCACCCGCGCCACCGGTTGGGTCTCCGAACGCCCCGCCAATTTTTCGGCTGCGAAGTTCATGGCATCCCATAGTGCCGTACCTCCTGCAGGCGCCAATTCGTTGATCGCATGGGCCGTCAGCCCCTGATCCGAGGTGAAGTCCTGCACCAGAAGCACGGAGTTGTTCACCCCGACCACAAAAGCCAGATCGTTTGAGTCGGTGACGACTCTTTGCAGGAACTTGATCGCCGCCGCCTGTTCGAACTGGAACTTTTCCGTCACCGAGTTGCTGGTGTCGATCACAAGGCCCAAGCGCAGAGGCAAATCCTTTTCCGTTCGGAAATTCAGGATGGCGTTCGGCGGCTGACGGTTATCGCGAACCAGAATGTCGGAACTCGCCAAGTTCGTCACCGACTTGCCGTGATCGGTGGCCGCAAACAGTATGGAGACTTCGTCTACGCTGGTGCGGATAACCGGGCCGATCGACGGCCGGGAACCGATGTCCGAACTGGCGTCTGAGCTCTCCGCAGTCATCGCTCCACAATCCATGCAAACTGACTCCGGTTGCTTCTCCGCTTCTTCAATCTGCTCTTTCTCCGCCAGATTTTGTTCGGCAAGCTGCGCCATGCGATTCACCACCTCCGTATTCGTACCCGTCGGAATACCTATGGAATACGTTACCTTTTGGACCGGAGGGAATTTCAACTGCGCACGCTTACGGTCTTCCTCCCTGAGTTCGTCTAATAGCTGTCTGAATTCCTGTGCCGACGGCGACTTCGGATCTTCTTTGAGCAAGAGCTTCATCTCATCTTGCGCAGCTGCAAGGTCGTTTTGCGCCTCCTGGGCTGCGGCCGCAAAAAAATGAACCAGAGCCACTCCCTGATGCTTGTGGCTGTGTATCTCTTTCGCCGTCGCTATCACCGCTGGATAATCCTTATTCGCAAATTCTCCGTACGCGAGTGCCAGTTGAACCTGCACATCCAAGGGAGCTAGCGATGAAGCCTTTCGGAATGTCGCTTCAGCTTCCGGATACTCCTTCAGGGCCAGCTGCGCGCAACCCAGGTTGAGATAGGAATTCGGCATATGGTCATCGAGCGAAGCTGCCTGGGAAAACTCGTCGCGTGCTTTCTCGTTTTGATTGAGATTCAGATATGCGGTCCCCAACGCATTGTGGGCTGCGACGAACTGAGAGTAGACCGTCGTTGCCCGAACCAAATGCTCGACTGCGCCATCCAGATCCTTCCGCAACAACCGTTGATAGCCCTTCAAGTATTCCCTTTGGGCCTTGCCGGGCGCTTTCAGATCGAGCTTGGAAACAGAACCGCTGGGTGTCTGCAGGGGAGTGGTACTTGGGCTCTGGCTGTTGATCGTAAGAAAATTGAAGTCCATTTGTGCTGACTGAATCGCGTCCAACGCAAAAGCATTGCCGAAGCGATTTGTCGAACCCGGAATCGTCAACACTTGCGCGGTAGCCGCACAACAGAGCAGGGCAAGAAGGGAACCAGAACGCAGTATCTGGCGAAACATACCGCTCACCTCATCGGTTGAACTTCAGCAGGGGAAGTGCCGCGAGACCTTAGGTTGAGAGTGTATCCGGGTCCCGCTGACCAATCAAGGATGCGTCGGGCTTTCAAACACGCAGTGCCAATTCCCCCATCCGCTCTCCTGTGAGAATTCAGTCATAACGAACGCCGACCATTTCAACGCCGTCTGCCGACAGCAAAGCCTCAGGATAAAATGGCACCCCTATGTCGGTATGGTCGCAACGACTCGGACTCAGCCAAGAGGCGATACTCTCATCGACACGCACGGCTGTGGCGACAGTTCTGTCGCTGCTCCTTGCCCGCAGCCTGAAGATGCCCGAGTTCTACTGGGCCCCCATCTCCACTATCGTGATCCTGCTATCGACGGTTAACCCCCGGACGTTGGCCTGGCAGCGTTTCGTCGGAACTGCGCTCGGCGCTTTTCTCGGAGCTCTTATCGCCAGGTACTTCCATCCGAATTGGATGGTCTACGGTGCCGGCATTTTCGTGTGCGGAGTTCTGAGTTCGATCCTCCGTGTCGGCCTAGCGTATCGCTTCGCTGCCATCGCGCTGACCATCGTCCTGCTGATCACTCACGAGCGTTCACCTTGGATCGTTGCTACTCACCGCTTCATCGAGGTGTCTCTGGGCATCGCCGTGGCTTTGCTGATTACCGTCATTTGGCCCAGGAAAGCGAGCCCCGCAGGCTAAAGACCGCGTTGCGACATACGCTGGAACAATATCCGCTAAAATCAATGGCGGATGTCATTTTGGCCAATGCCCAACGACGAACGACCAACGGCCGCTATATGATCATCGGAGTTCTGGCTCTACAAGGAGATTTTGACGCGCACCGCCGCCGGCTCGAAGAACTGGGCGTCGAGGTTGTGCTCGTGAAAAAGCCCGAGCAATTCGATCAGATCGATGGACTCGTGATCCCTGGCGGCGAATCCGGTACGTTCCTTAAGCTCCTGGGCGCAGCCGGATTTGAAACGTTAAAGCAATTCGTTAAGGCCAAGCCCACATTCGGTACGTGTGCCGGCGCAATCCTGCTGGCCTCCGAAGTTGAGAATCCTCCGCAGGCCGGACTCGGGGCCCTCAATATCCGCATCCGCCGCAACGCCTACGGACGCCAGATCGACAGTTCGATCCGGGAAGGGAAGTTCGTGGCCAATTTGAACCGACGGATCAACGAATCAGGTCACCGTTCGGAGCACAATGGATTTCCCCTGGAAATGGTGTTCATCCGCGCCCCGAAGATCGTTCGCGTGGGGGAAGACGTCGAAGTCATCGCTACCGAGGGCAACGACCCTGTCGCTGTGCGGCAGGGAAAGGCCATGGCCGCAACTTTCCATCCGGAACTCAGTGAGGACACGCGGGTCCATGAAGCATTCCTGGATCTGATAAGAGACGGCAAGCCGAAGGCATGACGCAGCGCTGTTAGACCAACAGGCTCTACCAAAAATCTCGGACTCGCTCGACCGGTATGAACGGCAAAAAGTACTGAGTCTTCTGTCCCTGCAACATGGTTCCGAGACTCGCCCAATAATTGGGCATCGAGACGCCCGGCGTGCCAGGAGCATTTTTCGAATACACGGGCATTGGAAGTCCCAGCGCCTCGATCGCCGGAAGCGCGTTTCCAGGATGCAGAACGATTTGTGCGACCTTGTCGCAATCGCTCCAGTCGAGGCTAACCGCCATGCGGTCACGGAGCCATCCCAACGCAACCGTCCGGTTTCCTTTCGCCCCCTTCAGAGCCAACTGCAGCACCCCTTCCGTAAACCACCACGGGCCGATTCTGCTGGTTGAATCCTTTTGGCTCCACATGCGGTAGATCGTCTCGGGGCCTTCCAGCACCACAGCCTTGGCCCGCCTTTCCCGCAACGCATTTCGCCCCTCGACGTGCATGGTCAGGAGTTGCGCACACATCCGCGATGAGTCAGAAAGTCGTTGCTTCACGATTGGAGGCAGGCTAGCGACGTCGGATGGAATTTTTCCTGGAAGTCCGGCATTGCGAAAGATGCGAACGTAACCGGGATCCTGCGCCAAAACAGGGAACACCCGACTCGAAAGGATTTCACTTAGGCCGTCTTGAACTGCATTCCACATACTTCCCCCTACTGAATGCTCGACATCATCCAGTATGCCGCTCAGTGAGGTCAATAACACTGCCGGAGGATTCGTGCTCGAATGCTGCCGCGAGATCAAGTCGCCGCAGTCCAAGAAAAAGCTTGACATGGAAATCATGTAACGATATGGTTACGCATTATGCGTCACCGTTCGGTTACATATTCGACGGCCCGCCACAACGAAGCCACCTTTCAGGCCCTCGCCGATCCGACCCGCCGCGCCGTTCTCGATCTCCTGCGCCGGGGCGCGCAGCCCGCGGGACAGATCGCAAGCGCTTTCCCGGTTTCCCGCCCAGCCATCTCGAAGCACCTACGTTTGCTGCGCCGTGCTCACCTGGTTCGCGAGCACAGGGAAGGCCGCAATCGCGTTTATCAACTGAATCCGGAACCTTTGCGCGCCGTCGACTCGTGGATCGAGCAGTACCGCCAGTTCTGGACTGCGAGCCTGAACAACCTGAAATCCTTCGTGGAATCCGAGTACGCGCGGGAATTGGAAGCTGACTCCCGCAAACCCAAATGAGAATTCGCGACGGATATTTCCGTCCAAAGAAAGGAAAACTCCTATGACGAACCGCAGTCGCACTACAACCCGCATCCTGATCGCCGCTCTCGCCCTGATGACGGCTTCAGCATTGGCTCAAACCGACGCCCAGAAGGCCTTCACCACGATCAAGACACTCCCCGGAACCTGGTCAGGAGACACCCGCATGGGGCCGGTTCAAGTCATATTCAAAGTTACTGCTGGAGGCTCCGCCGTGATGAGCGAGATCCTCGGTAAGGAAGATATGATCTCGATGTTCAATCTTGATGGGCCGGGCCGGCTTTTTCTGACTCACTATTGCGCCGCGGGCAACGCGCCTCGCATGCAGGCCAGCCTCTCGCCCGACGGTAAAGTCATCACCTTCACGTACGTGGACGCGACCAATCTCGCAACCCCCGATGCCGCGCACATGCACAAAATGGTCCTCACCGTGATCGACGACAACCACCACACCGAAGAATGGACGCTGGTTGATCACGGCAAGGAGCACACGGAAGTCTTCGACCTGCGGCGCAAGTCGTAGCGCCGGCATCTTGCCGGCTGTGGTGGGGGCGTCTCGCCCCCACCCGGCCAGACCGGAAAGATTCACGCACTTAAGTTGTTCGGAGCTCTCATGGCCACAACATTCGTCACGCCCGACCAAGATACGATCGTCAGCGAAATCGACATTGCTGCTCCTGCCGACCGCGTCTTCAAGGGCATCTGCGATGCCGAGACCGTACGGCGTCGTCATCCAGAATTCGAGGTCTTCGAGATGGATTTAAGGGTGGGAGGCAAATGGCGCCTCGATCTCCGCATGCCGAAACCGTACCGGGGCGTGAATGTAGTTCGGCATGATGGCGCAGTGCTGGAGATCGATCCACCCCACCTTCTCATTTACTCCTGGTTCGCGAACTTCCACGACGACCCCAAGCACCGCTCGATCGTTCGCTGGGAATTGTCTCCCACGAAATCGGGCACGCACGTCAAACTCACCCACAGCGGTCTGGCCGCGGAGCCGCGAGCCTGCAAAGAGTACGCGGGCGGATGGCCCGGTGTGCTGCAGGAGCTTAAGACATTTTCCGAGAAATAATCCGGAGGAACATTCATGCCCACAATGATCACTACACCCAGTCAAGACGCGATTGTCAGCGAGATTCAGATCGCCGCGCCGGCGGAACGCGTGTTCAAAGCTCTCAGTGACGCCGGTGAACTCCAGCGCTGGTTCCGCAATCCCGAGTGCCCAATGAAGTTCTGGAAGATGGATGCCCACGTCGGAGGTCACTACTCGTACGCCACTGAGAAGGGATCGATTGCGGTGAACGCAGTCAGTGAGTTCGAGTGCGAGGGAGAAATTCTCGAGTGCGATCCGCCGCGCTTGCTCGTCTACACCTGGATCGCCAACTGGCACGACGATCCCAAGAGCCGCACCGTCGTCCGTTGGGAACTCACGGAGAAGGGAAGCGGCACGCACGTAAGAGTTTCGCACAGCGGCCTCAGCAATCTGCCCGTCGCCCGTAAGGACTACTCGGGAGGCTGGCCCGGTGTCGTCGAGATGTTGAAGAAATTTGTAGAAGGCAGCGACTAGGAAACGGGGTCTAGGGGTCAGGGGTCAGTATCCTGATCTGTCGGCCCCTGACAACGTGTCGCTGACCTCTGATCCCTGCTCCCTGAACCCTTTGAGCTAAGGAGAAAGCTAATGGCCACTGCCACAATTACGCCGGACCAAAACGCTGTCATCGCTGAGATCTTCATCGCCGCGCCACCGGCGCGCGTTTTTCAGGCGATCAGCGATCCAACCCAACTCCCGCGCTGGTGGGGACAAGATGGTCTGTACCGCGTCACCAAGTCCACCATGGACCTGCGCCCTGGAGGTAAATGGCGCAGCGATGGCCGAGGCGTCGACGGCACGGAATTCTACGTGGAAGGCGAATATCTCGAAGTCGATCCTCCACGCAAACTGGTCCACACATGGGTCGGTAGCTACACCGGCAAACAGAAAACTGTCGTCCGCTGGGAACTGGAGCCGCAAACCGTGAACGCTCTACACCCCAGCGGCCCCAGGAAGTCAGGCACGGGTACGTTAGTGCGCGTTACGCAGGAGGGGTTTGCCGGAAATCTAGAACAGGCTAAAGCCCACGGCGAAGGCTGGAAGCGAGTGCTCGGCTGGCTGGATGCCTTCGTCGCAAAAACCGACTCCGGCGGGACCAATCCTGCCTGACAAATCCAGACCAATCCAGCCTTTGTCATTCCGAAACGGCGTTAGCCGGTGTGGAATCTGCTCTTCTGTCTGCAGCATTGCCACTGCCGGCAAGCAGCAGATTCCTCGCTTTGCTTCTGAAATGACAAGGTCCTGGGATCAGTTCGATTGCTTCTTCGGGCGCGTCGAATTCGCAAAACCTTGTTTCATCGCGGCTCATTTCTCGGTCCTCAAGCCGACGAATGGGTTTTCAAATTTTCCTGATTGCCTGAACATGGAAGTGCCTCGAGGTGCTAGCCTTTCTTCTGGGTTCCCGTCCAAGTACAATGTCTCCGCAATTCACTCCCTGGAGAAGAACTATGAGCAAATATCCGTTTCTCGCTGCCGCCCTGTTTGCCGTAGCGTTTGCGATCCCCAGCGCTGCTCAGGACGCAACCAAGAAAGACGCGGCCGTCAAACCCGCCGATCCTGAATTGAAAGTCGTGGTCGATTCCTGGAACGATATCGGACGCAAACTCATCGCCATGGCCGAGGATTTTCCCGAAGATAAATACGACTTCAAAGCTACCCCCGCCCAGCGCAGTTTTGCTGAGCAGTTGCTGCACGCGGCAGGGGCAAACTACTACTTCATCAATCCGGTAATGGGCAAGCAGCCTCCCGCCGACGAAGACATGAAACGCGATAAATACAAGACCAAGGCAGACATAGTTGCCTTCGTCAAGAAAGCCTTCGCCGATGGCGCCGCTGCGATTCAATCCAAGGGGGAAAAAGGACTGAACGCCACGGTTGTCGACCCGTTCGCACACCAGCAGGTGCGCGTCCTCGACTACGCCTACGGATTCATCGAGCACTGCGGCGAACACTACGGACAGTTGGTGGTCTACTACCGCCTGGCCGGGTTGGTCCCACCGGAGTCACGCCCGAAGAAGTAATCGATTTGATCCCATGACCTTGTCATTCCGAAGCGCAGCGAGGAATCTGCTGCTTGCCAGCAGCGGCAGTGCTGCCGACAGATTCCTCACCGGCTAACGCCGTTTCGGAATGACAAAGGGCTTCATGACCAATTAGGTTAAACGCTCTAGACAGCTGCTGTCTGGTTACCGGTACGCATACGGATGTCTCTGTGCCCGTTCCGGAAAAAGCTTGATCATCACCATTCCCGCGACAAATCCACCAACGTGAGCCCAGACCGCCACTCCGCCTAGATCGCGCCCCGGTTGCGCGGACGACAACGAAGCCGTCCCTGCCGCGAACTGAAGCACGAACCATTCACCCAGCACGATCCAGGCCGGAAGATAAAGCACAAAAACAAAGAACCACGTTAGGACTCGCGCGCGCGGATACAGCAAGAAATAAGCGCCCAGCACTCCCGCAATCGCCCCGCTTGCTCCCACCGTCGGAACGTTCGAATGCGGATACATGGCCACCTGCGTCGCCATGGCCAGCAATCCGGAGATCAGGTAAAAGATGAGGTATTTGAAATGCCCGAGATAATCCTCAATGTTGTCGCCGAAGATGTACAGGAACCACATGTTGCCCAGCACATGCATCCAGCTGCCATGCAGGAACATGGAGGTGAAGAAGGGAACTACGACATCCGGCAGTGTGTAGCGTGACGACCCGCCCAGGAAGGCCGCAAGGTGTGCGGGCACCTCACCGTAGATTTGCGCGAACGCTTCTCCTCCGCGGGGCCCCAACGTCCACTGATAGAAGTAAATCAGGATATTCAGCACGATCAAGAACGTATTCACATAGGGCGTGCTGTAGCGCGGCTGATCGTCTTTGATCGGGAACATGGCAGAGTTCTAGTAATTTGGTACTTTTGTAATTGGGAAATTGAAGGGCCTCGACGTTGAGGTCACTGGGAACAGGATGCTTTCCAACGTTCAATTACCAAATTACTCCACTACAAAATTACCAAATCCTCGTGAACGGCGTACTGATAATCGATAAATCTTCGGGTCTGACTTCGCACGATGTGGTCCACCAGGCTCGCCGTATCCTCGGCCAGCGATCCGTCGGACATCTCGGCACTCTCGACCCCATGGCCGTCGGCGTCCTTCCCCTGGTGATCGGAAGTTTCACGCGTCTGGCGCAGTTCTACTTGAGCTCGGAAAAAACCTACGAAGGCACGATCCGCTTCGGATTTTCCACCGACACCTACGACGCCGAAGGCGAACCCACAAGCACGCCCTCGAATCCGGTGTTGAGCAGGGAAGAGGTGGAAAGCGCGGCAGGGAAGTTTCGTGGGGTAATCTCGCAGACTCCGCCATCCTTTTCCGCGAAGAAACTCAAAGGAGTTCCCGCCTACAAACTCGCCCGCAAACAACAGGAGGTCCGACTCGAGCCCGTGCAAGTCGAGATCAAGGAATTCGAGATTCTTTCCATCGACGCAGACCGTGCCGCCTTCCGCGCTCGCGTCGGCTCCGGTACATACATGCGATCCGTTGCGCACGACCTGGGCCGGGTGCTCGGATGCGGCGCCCACCTCGAATCTCTCCGCCGCACCAGCTTCGCCGAATTCACCTTGGCCGAGGCCCACACTCTGGAAGAACTCGCGGCCCTGAGAAGACCGGACGGCAGTTTCAGAATTTCAGAATTTCTGGATCGCTACGTAGTCCACCCCCGCAAGCTGCTTCCGGCCCTTCCCTCCGTCACAGCCGATGAAATGGCGACCGCGCACATCCGCAGCGGACGGACCGTAAACCTGCCCGAACTTTCCCGCGCCCGGCAAGTGAAAGTCTTCTCCGGACAGCACGACCTCATCGCCATCGCCACGCGTGTAGCCGGCACGCTCTTCCACCCCAAGATTGTCCTCGCTGCTGGCTGAACAGTGAAAATCGCGGGCCCCATCCTTGCCTCGCGCATTTTGCGAGACAGGGTGGGGATTTTGATTTTTGGCTTCCTCGCAGCGCTGATGATCAAACGCCCCGTTGATATACCATGGCGTCGACTTAATCCATCCCTTCAAGGAGGCTGTCCATGTTCCCCCACCTTTCCGATCGCATCTCGCTCCATAGGCTGACATATTTCATCGCACTCCTTGCCCTCGCCTCAGCAGTCTGTCCCGCTCAGAACGCCGACGTCGGCAAGCTTCCGCCGGTTCTCGACGTCCACGTCCACGCCATGGACGCAGACTTTCCCGGCATTGCTCCAATGTGCCCGAACACTTCGAAATTCGCCGCCTCCGATCCGAAAGGGAAGGAAGACCCCTTCGGCTGGGTCAAAGAGCCCTGCACTCCCGCCTTGTACCCATCAGCCAGAGGCGAGTACATGAAGAACGTCCTGGCCGAGATGGATCGTCTCAACGTCACCGCCGTCGTCTTCGGCGACCCCAAGGACGTCCAGAAGTGGAACGACGCTGCACCAAATCGAGTCATCCCAGGCACAGCTTTCTCCAATGGAATGACGCCCGGCCAACGCGTCGCCATCGAAGAACTGCGCAAGGACTTCACGACAGGCGGCTTTAAAGTGATGGGTGAGATCGGCCTGCAATATGAAGGACTCTCGCCAAGCGATCCCTCAGTGGATCAATACTTCGCGCTCGCAGAAGAACTCGATATCCCCGTAGCCATCCACATGGGTACCGGAGGCTCCGGCCGCGCCAACGTGATGATGCCGAAATTCCGCGGCTCGATGGGAGACCCGCTCCTGCTCGAAGGACTACTGGCTCGTCATCCTAAGCTGCGGGTCCAAGTCATGCACGCCGGCTATCCCATGATCGACAACATGCTCACGCTGCTACAGGCAAATTCTCATGTGTACGTCGATGTTGCCGGACTGATCTGGAGCTATCCCATCAAGGAAGTCAACCGTTACATCGAACGTCTGGTCGACGCCGGATTCGAAGACCGCGTGATGTTCGGCACCGACCAACTGATCTGGCCCAAACTGATGGCCTACTCGATCAGCATCATTCAGAACGCCGACTACCTGACGTCCGAGCAGAAACGAGACATCCTGTACAACAATGCCGCCCGCTTCCTAAGGCTGGACACCCTGACAACGAAGTAATGTGGCGTAAGGTGTAAACGACTTCGTGTTTAGAACCAGGTTTAATGTCCGATAACAGGTATTATGTAAACTACGAAGGGTGGCGTTGGTGGGGTTCTTGGATGGAATCTTTGCGCGGTACTTGCGATTCAGGAGTTTTCACAGGGTTAGGAACTGCATTCCCCTACATCTTGTACTTCCCCAGATCCTCGTCGTTCAGCCCCTCGAGCCATTTGCGAAGCTCGTCGCTCGTCACCCGGTCCGACATGTTAGCCGCCAATTTGGAGGTCTTCAGAACCGTTTCCTCTACGAAGATCGGGCAATCCACCCGCAGAGCCAGCGCGAGTGCATCCGAAGGGCGTGAATCGATGCTGATCACCTCGCCGCTGCGCTCCAGCCAGATCACCGCGTAAAACGTGTCTTCCTTCAATTCTGTGACCACCACCTTGTGCACCAGCGTCTCCAAGCCCGTCAGCACATTTTTGATGAGATCGTGGGTCATCGGCCGCGGCGTGCTGACCTTCTCCATCTCCAGCGCAATCGCGTTCGCTTCGTAAACTCCGACCCAGATCGGCAGTACCGTCTCGCCCCCAACATCCTTCAAAATCACGATGGGCATATTGCTCACTGGATCCATCATCAGACCGCGAATTGTCATCTCCACTTCCATCGTGACCTCCAACTCCGACTACATTACCAGTTCGCCGACCAGGCTATTAGGAAAACTTGCGGTGACCAGCACCGGAACGTAGCTTCCCACCGTGGGCTCCGGCGAACCTCCGACCGTGAAGTTCAGCGTCTTGTTCTGCGAGGTGCGGCCGATCCACTGCCCGCGCGCCGGATTCTTACCTTCAACCATTACTTCATATTGTTGCCCGACATATTTTTTGTAGCGAGTTATCTGAATCTCGCGCTGCCTCGCCATGAGAACTTCCAAACGCCGGGATTTCTCCTCCTCGGGGATGGCGTCCTCCAGGGTCAAAGCAGGTGTATTCGGCCGAGGCGAGTATTTAAACGTGAACACGCCGTCGTAGCCAACCTGATCGAGCAAGCTCAGGGTCTCGGCAAAGTCGGACTCCGTCTCTCCCGGGAAGCCCACAATCACATCGGTTGTGATGCTGATTTCCCGCTTTGCGGTTTTGATCCAGGCGATCCGCTCCAGGTACTCGTCGCGCGCGTACAACCGCTGCATGGCATCCAATACACGCGTCGACCCGCTCTGGACGGGCAGATGGACGTGATCGCAGAGCGTTGGCACAGCATCGATGGCTTCCACAATGTCGCGTCCAAAGTCGCGCGGATGCGAAGTCGTGAACCGCACCCGCCTGATTCCTGGAACTTCAGCCACGGCTGTTAGCAGCTTTGCAAATGATTTCTTTCCAGCCGGATCCCGATAAGAATTCACGTTTTGCCCGAGCAACTGAATCTCCGTGTACCCCAGATCCGCCATTTGCCGAGCTTCCGCCAGCACCGATTCCGAAGTCCGGCTGCGTTCCTTTCCACGCGTAAACGGCACCACGCAGTAGGCGCAAAACTTGTCGCAGCCCTCAATGATCGTGATGTATCCGCGATGCGGATTCGTACGGGCCGTGAATTCGGTTTCGAAGCACTCATCGGTCTGGCGGTCATCGAGCCCCGTGATGCGAACCGGTGCCGCGCCTGCGGCAGGGGACTTCCCTGCTTCCAACTGCACCAGCATGCTGGGCAGGTTTCGATAGGATGCCGATCCGCACACCAGTGACACATGTGGAGCGCGCTCAAAAATCTTCTCGCCTTCCTGCTGCGCCACGCAGCCGAGCACGCCGAATTTCTTTCCTTGCGCCTGCAGCTTCTTGAAATCCGCCAGCCGATGGAAGACTTTCTGCTCCGCCTTGTCGCGGATCGAGCACGTGTTGTACAGGATGAGATCGGCCTGCTCGACCGTTTCCACCTGCCGATATCCCTCCTGCGCCAGTGTTCCCACGACCTTTTCTGAGTCGTGGACATTCATCTGGCAGCCGAAAGTCTCGAGGTAAAACGTTTTTTGCGCGCTTTGTTCTCCAACCCCAGACATATAAAGCAAGTATAGCGGCGGAAGCCTCTCGCTGCCAGCAGCCAGGCGACTAGGCTCGTAAAGTTCGTGTAGGAGCGGACACCTCGCCCGCCTACCCTGAACGCAGTGAAGGGGAGCGAGCTTGTCAACCGCGCTAGCTTTCTGGAAGCTCTGACTGACAAGTGGTGCGCCCGGCGCTCCTGCGCAATAACGGTTGGTTTAAAGGGCGCCGCTACTAGGCAGAATCTCCAGCGTTTCCACGGTCGTGTTCGCTGGCAAAGCGATCGCGCTGACCACGGCCCTTGCCACTGTTTCGCTCGACATCATCTTCTTCCGTGGAGCCTCGGGCCAGAGTGTCTTCCAAATATCAGTGTCGGTAGCGCCAGGGAAAAGACCGATCACACGAATGCCTCTGGGACGAAGTTCCTCCCGCAGTGTATTCGTAAGCCCGAGAGCGCCGTGTTTGGAGGCGTTATAAGCAGCCGACCCCGCGAAGACTCGCGTGGCGGCGATCGAGAGATTGTTCACAATCGTCCCGCCCCGTGGAATCAAAGCGAGCGCGGCTTGAGTAATCAGGAATGTGCCGTCCAGGTTGGTCGCGAGTACGTCCTTCCACGCGGGATATGGAAGTTTGTCCACTGTAAGATTCGCGTGAGCGATGCCGGCATTGTTGATGAGAATGTCTAACCGGCGAAACTGGTGTCGTATAGAGCGGAAAAGATCATCCACAGAGTAAGGGTCACGCACGTCGCACGAATGGGTGAGAATTCGGATTTTCTTACGCGACAGTTCCCTGCTGATCCTGGCCAAGGCCGTTTCATCTCGGCTGGTCAAAATCAGATTGCAGCTCTCCGCAGCCAGCGCCCGCGCGATCGCGAGACCAATCCCGCGGCTGGCCCCGGTAATCAGAGCGGTTTGGCCGAGGAGTCGGCTCACTGGTGAACGTCTCGTCATCGCTCAGGAAGCAGCTTCCTCCACGATCGTCTTCACTGGAGGCGCGGTCGTTTCCTTGCCCGGGACATCTGGCGCAGCTTCACCAGAGCCATCTCAAGCCCCGACCTGGCGATGTCGGAGAGGTCCAGATCGAATTCTTTAGCCAGAGTTCGAAACTCCCTGTCCATGCTGATGGGTATCCGAAAAGTATAAGGCAACCCCCGCTCCTTTTCCGCAGCAGTCAAGAGTTTGGTGAGCGGATCATCGTCAAGATCAGCGGCCTTTCCAGCGCTCACGGCTTCCCTGCTTTCTGCGGGAAGGATCTCTGACCCTCCCTCCAACTCAGGGGCAGCCTCTATCGACGTTGGCAGATCGAGATCGGCACCTTTTAGAATTGGACGTTCGCGGAGCTCGCTGAAGTCTGCGCCGAAGTTAATACCGCTGCTGCCCTCTCGCTTGTTGCTACTAGCCATTTCAGAATCTCCTCCCTCAGAGATATGTATTCGACTGCCCCTTTACTTTCCGGTGCGAGTTCGAAGACGGTGAGCCCGGCATCACCGGTCCGCCGAATGTCCTCACGATGTACAACTTCGCTCTCCAAAACGCGAATTGGCAATCCGACGAGGTTGAGCACTAGTTGAGACCGGGCGCCCTTTGCCGAGTTCGTACGGGCGTCGCGATTGTTAATAAACGCAAGAATGTCGAGGTCAGGTTTTGTATTTTCGCGAATGGCCAGGAGCCACTGCAGGAAACCGATGAGTGCCCGCAAGTCGTGCCCCGACGGCATCACCGGTATCAAAACAGCGTTCGACACTAATACCGCATTGCGGAGCACTTCCCCGTCTTTCTCGCCCGGGTCTCGCGGCGGGCAATCAATCAGCACGACATCGTAGGGATCCACCGCCAACGCGGCTTTCAGAAAGTTCCGAACATTCGTGGACTGCAGCCCCAAAACTTCGTACGAACAGCCGGCACTTTCACCGGTTCTCCTCCAGGAGAAAGCACTCGCTTGACTGCCGTCGGCATCAACCATCAACGTGCGATAGCCTCGAGCCACGAATGCACCTGCCAGATTTGTGGTTGTCGTGGTCTTTCCGCTCCCGCCCTTCTTGTTTGCAACCGCTATGATCGTCGCCATACATGCACCATACTGCCCTCCACGTTGTGGATTGGAGTAACTATTATGGTTCCGTGGTCTGGCGCGCCCTACTTTCGCTTGACGGGCAGACCTTACCGCAGTCAGCAACTGCCGCGTCGCGTAATGTGTGCCTGTAAGACATAGTGTCTTACAGACCGTCTGACAGACATACTGACAGGCCTCTAATTGGTAGGTGCGTCCGTTATCTGACGGCATTTAAATGTCGAGTGGCCGATGCCCGCGCAGTATTCGCCCGATCTCGATCTGTGTAACCAGACTGCGCTGTCCTCACAGAAGCTGTGCTGTAACACGAGTCCCTCCCCTCGACCTCGGAATGTCCACTCAAATCGCTCGCCCTATGATTGAGTTGTCGTCCGACCCGATACGCCATGCCTCCTACCCCGGCCTGTCCCGCCGGTGCTGCCTCCAAGTTGATCGTTAGAGGTTCCCTCCACGTACCCACACCGGGATCACCCGGCACTGAATCGCGCCCTCATGAGATGTGGCCACTGGGCCAACTAAGCTGATCGCTCCCAGCCCAAATAGGCGGTGTTCTCTGGACTCCCCCCCCCTCGCGGTAAGGTCCTCAGCGATAAGTAACGGATTGAGCGCCAAAAGAGACTTAAAGCACCGTTAAACCTTAAAGTAGATGGGGGGGGCGAAAACCAGGCAGTCCCTCATAGCTAACAGCCATTTCCTCAGCACTATCCAGCGACTTCTTAAACAACCCAAGGGGGCGCGGTCCTAGATCTAGTAGTTACTCTATAGTTAATACAACTGGGCTATTTACTACATAGTTAATGCACCTCCCTCTGAATTCCCCTTCCCTGCCGACCACTATAGGTAGTGGTCCGCGTACGTGCGAGATTTCTTCAAGGAGAACTTGAATGACGGTAAAGTGGCGCTTTCAGTGCTCCTGGGTGACGCGATTAGACCGTGCGTAGGTTTAATCAGGAAACACTTGACCAGGAATAAAGTGACACGCGAAGGAGGCGCGATCTTGAGGTATCACTTTAGGGTTTGACATGACTGCGCGACACGCCTCCCTTTCCGCCATTATCGTTGTTATTGTTATGTTGTAGGAGCGGTCCCCCGGCCGAGGCAGAGAACCTCAAACTCCACCCGCCTGTCAGGAAATAATTCGATATTCCGTTTTGACCAACCCACTCGCGTAGAGCCAAGTCTGAACGTGCTCCAGCCGGACATCATTCGGCAACGATCCAAACAACGGAATCCCCTCGCCGATCAGAACCGGCACGCGCGTGATAATCAGCCGTTGAATCAGCCCTTCACGGAGAAACCGCTGAATCGTGACGCCGCCATCGACATAAATATGGCGAATGCCCAGGCCTTCCAGGCTAGAAACGATTTCGCGCGGAGGTCCCTGCATCTGCTCAACTCTTCCTGCAGGAACCTTCGACAAATCCAATTTTCGAGTACTCAAAACGACGACTCGCTTGTCCCCATACGGCCACTCCGGAAATGCCAGCACCATCTCAAACGTGTTCCGCCCGATGACCAACGCATCGACGCTGGCGAAGAATTCGTTGTAGCCGTGTGGCTCACCACCGCCGTCGGGAAGGAAGTCGTAGGATCCGTTCAGTCGGGCGATAAAGCCGTCAACGCTGGTGCCGATGAAGACCGAAGCGATCATGGTGGGCATGATCGTCGGTTTCCCAGCTCTCGTCAATTCCGGATACCGCTGCCTAAAGTCCTCGCTGGTAGCGCACTTCGTTAACCACGATGCCTTTCCAACCCGAGTCTGTTCGGCGGGAGCCGTCTGCTATCCATTGATCGATTCGATAAAAGCGCTCCGCCCGCGCGTTGCCCACCAAAACCCACAGCAGAGCGTTTCGATATCCCAGCGCGAGAAGTTTGGCTCGCGCGGCTGCGATCAGGGCCGCACCGATACCCTGGCCCCAGTTGTCCGGATGCACATAAAGCGCGCACAGCTCTCCGTGATCCGGCAGATCCGCGTCGCGCGACGGCATCGTTGTGGCAAATCCAACAATCACGCCTGCATCGGCCGCCACGATCGTCCGCGGTTTTAAAGGATCGAGATTCGCGAAATCGTACGATTTTGCCCGATCTTCCGGACGAAGTTGCTCGAGATAGTCATCAGGAAGAAGCGTGCGGTAGGCCACCTGCCATGACCGGACGTGCACGCGAGCCACAGCCATGGCATCCTCTGGT
>Ga0209580_10000403_pt1 | contig 24767 bp, 24 predicted proteins | sample Coa_R1_5_FD_187153 | JGI IMG/M metagenome (GOLD analysis project Ga0209580, IMG submission 187153) | Surface soil microbial communities from Centralia Pennsylvania, which are recovering from an underground coalmine fire - Coalmine... | ecosystem: Environmental > Terrestrial > Soil >... | reverse complement strand
TGTGCAAAGGCTGACGAACGGTGGTCAGACTCGGATAATGAAAAGCGGCAGCTGGAATGTCGTCGAATCCCACCACTGATATGTCCTGAGGAACGCGAAATCCCGATTCCTGGAAAGCCCGAATTGCGCCGATGGCGGAAATATCGTTGTAAGCGAATAGTGCGGTAAATGGTCTTTTCTTCTCGATTAACTGCTTGCCGTAGGGATAACCGACGCTGGGGCTCGAATCCGTGGAATCGATTTGAACTACAAGCTCGGGATCGAGTTCCAGCCCGATTTCCTGCGCAACCACCTGGACCGCATTCCAGCGATGGTGCGAGTCGGCGCTTTCGGGATGGCCTCGCAGGATGGCGATCTTGCGATGTCCCAGATCAACCAGATGCCTGAGCGCCAGTTCCGCCGCGTGGCGATGATCGAGCACAATATTGGTGACGCCTTCATTCTCCATGTGACCGGGAATCGCGACCGCAGGTACCGGGAGCGAGTGCGCCAGATTGTAATCGACAGTAATGATCCCCTCGGCCCCGCGCTGCATTAATAAACGGCAATAGCGCTCAAATAGTTGGGGATCGTGGCGATGAATGCCGGTCAGAAAGAAATAATCTTTTTGCCGTGCTCCGCTTTCGATACCGGCAATCACGCTGGAACCGTAGCCGTCGCCGATTTCGTGCGCAATTACCCCAATGGTCAAAGTTCGCCGCTTGCGCAGGGAACGCGCAAAAAAATTGGGGCGGTAATCGAGCTTTCGCGCTGCCGCGAGAATCCGCTCACGGGTGTGCTTGGGAATGTGTTTAGCTGACGGCGCGTCGTTCAGTACGGCAGAGACCGTCCCGGCGGACAGTCCCACGTGGGCCGCTACCGCCTTGAGCGTAACCACGTGCCCATTGGAACCTACAGTCTTCTTGTCGTCGCTCATGCACTCCCTGGTGGGTGGGTAGCTGCGCTTCAGGCGATCTTCCGCCGAGGGTGTCTCATTATATACAAGGTAAGTTCCAGTAACGATGGTGAATCGGATTATTTGTTTGGCGTTTGTTGGCGCTTCACTCGGTCAGAATGGCTGGTAGGGTGGCGATCCGTAACGATGTTGCATGAGTAAGTGGATGATGGGATATGCGTATCCAGCGAGGACAATCAGCACGGCCACGGCAGTCCACAGGCTATAGATGCTGGCGATCGGCGGACGCAGCGATGAAGCAAACTCAAACGAGGGCGCCTGAATCTTCTTGCCTGACAACCATGTCGCCGCAACAACGATCACATAAGACCACGCGCTGATGAAGAGACAGACGGCGCCGACTGCGGCAATTTGAGTAAGTGTGTGCCACGGAGTGGGATTGGTCCCGCTTAGCGAGGCGCTGTAAACACGGCGAGGAAGCCCGCGCAATCCGGCAATGTGGTAACTGGTGCTGAACAACACCATTCCGGCGAACCAGAGATACGGCTGAACCTGCGCCAGAGGCCGGAAGCGCAGCTCGCGCCCTGAGATGCGCGGCATCAGCCAATAGGTGGCGCCCATGAATGTCAGGGCGACAGTGGTGCCCAAGGTCACATGAAAATGGCCCATGATCCATGCAGTGTTGTGCACCATGGAGTTCATCGCGTAAGCCGCATTGATCGCGCCGCCAAAGCCGCCGAAAGCAAATGCAATGATCGCAAGCGCGCAGGAAGCGAAGAACGGCTCCGACCATGGTAGCCGGCCAATCCAATTGATCAGACCTTTCGCTCCTCTCATTCGTCCGGCGATTTCGAGCGAGGCGATGATGGTGAACGCGGTCACGAAGCTGGGATACATCACAGAAAAGGTGAGAATAGTGTGAGTCAGTTTCCATCCCGCGCTGATGCCGGGATCGGAGAACTGATGATGGAATCCCACCGGCACCGAAAGCAGCACAAACATGATGAACACAACTCGCCCCAGCGTGTCGCTGAACAACTTGCCGCCCGCGACCTTCGGCAGCACCGTGTACCAGAGCACGTACGCCGGGAGTAGCCAGAAATAAACCAACGGATGACCGAACCACCAAAAATAAGTGCGTGCCAGCAGCGGATCGATGGTCTTGACCCAGTGCAGCGACCACGGGATCAGCATTCCCAGCACTTCAATGGCGAGCCCTGCCGTGGCGAGATACCAAATGATGATCGTTGCCAGCATGCCGTGAATTGAAAGAGGAGTTGGCGCGCCCGGATTCTCACGGCGCCACGAGCGATAGCTGGCGATGATCTCCGCGCCCCAAATCCACGAGCCGATCACCAGACCTGTCGCGCCGATGTAGAAGAGCGGATGGGCTTGCAGCGGCGGATAAAACGTGTAGAGAACGGTACTCTGCCCTCGAAGAATAGTGACCGCTGCAGCGACTGAACCCGTGGCCGCAAGCCAGAAGGCGAACCAGGCGGCGCCACGGCCGGTGATCCGGCCCAGTTCTTCCTGCGCGAGAACGTAGCCCAGCCCCATTATGAAGAAAGTCGTGAACACCAGCGCCATGAGAACGCCGTGCGCGGTGACAGAAATGTAATAGAGCGACTCGCTGCGCCCGGGAAACTGGATGTCGGCAATTGACAATGCCTGCAGCGCTCCCATGGCGGACGCCACTGCGAACGCCGCCACGCAAATCCTATGTGCGTTCCGGCGAGGGAATAGCGGCCGTTCATCGCGGCGACTCCTGCTCTTTCACCACGAGCGTGCCGGTCATGTTGTGGTGCAGTAGGCCGCAGTATTCGTTGCAGCCGATGGTGTATTTGCCAGGCTTGGTAAACGTCATGGTGAATTGGCTCACGTAACCGGGAAGCACCATCGCATTCGCATTTGTGCCTACGATCTCAAATCCATGGTCCACGTCGGCGCTGGTGAGACGGAAAGTCACAGGCCGGTTTGCGGGAACCTCGATGGGATTCGGGCTGAATGAAAACATCTGGGCAACGACACTCACCACCACGGTGCCGTCGGAGTGCACGGTGACTGCGGGATTGCTGAACTCAGGGCTATCGGCAAGCGCTCCGGGGTCGATGGTTTCCATGTGGCTGGGAGGGTGGACGGCTTGGCCAGTAGCAGTTATGAGAATTGTGCCAACGAAAAGCACGAGCAGGACCACGGCTGCCCACATCCAAATCCGCTCGTAGAACTCTACGCTCATGCCTGCACCGCCTCAGGGGTGCGGAGCGCCGCGCTGCAGGAACATGTACACGTACATGGCGAGCCATCCCAATAAGAAGAGCGATCCGAAGACGATCACGATGGCGAGAGTGCCGCGAGGATGGCCGAACTCCTCTTCGTTCAGGCGATCTTGTTTCGAGTGATCGGGCGGACCAGGAGGGCCGACTGAATTTCCGGTAGACATGTCAGCAGTGAGAAGCGCGAGAATGCTACCGCAGAAGGGTAGGACTCGCAAGCATCTTTTTGTCGGACTCGAGTCGCCGGACTGGGAGCTGGCTTTCAAATCACAGGAAGTCGGCTCGGTAGGTAATGAGTCTAAGTCCCTGATTCCGTCACCCAACGGCTCGCAGAAGTAAATGGTGTGCAGCTTTTCAAAGATGATCGACGTCTTCCCTGCAGGAGAAAAGCAAAGCGCCAATTAGCGCCACCTCTTTTCTGCCATTTTTTGGTGCTCGTGTGCGCTCAATCACAGAAATAGTCGCCATTCTCGTATAGAAAGCAAGTTGCGGTCTGAAGATCTTGCCGTTGAGGAGGTTATTGTGAACTCTGAGGAGACACTTGCGGCCCTAAGAAAACAATTGGAGGCCTTGAACAAACGTGATTCCCGCAACCCAAGCGGCTGGAGTGCACCTTTGTCCTTCGAAGACTCGGAGATTTGTCGCAGCAATCCTTACTTCAGTTGTCGCAGCAGTCGTTGTTCGCTGATGGCCTTCGTGCCACCGGAGTTTCGCTCTGAGGCTGTGCCTTGCCTCCACATTGCACTGAATGAATCAGGCGAAACGCTGGATATGTTGTACAGGACGAGCACGAACGAAAAGACTACCGAGGCGGCGCGAAAATGGCTGGCCTCCGCGATCCGAAAACTAGAATCCGAAACAGGCGCACAGCGAAGAGCTGCTTAATTAAAGGTCGCGATCGAATATCCTGTGACTCTGAGTTAAGAAGCCTTCAACCTATTTTTGGCGAAGAAGCTTTCTGCGGATGTCAGGCCAGAATTCCTGGAAAACGTGATTCAGGACGGCGGATTCCATCTGCGTCCCCCAGTTCACGGCCGTTTGACTGAGACCGCGCTCCTGGGGGGGATAATAAGCGTTGGACAAACCCGCTTCTAGTCCATTGCCCACCACCTCAGACAAGTTGAAACTCGCGCCTCCAGAATCTGTCTTAGTGACGAACGCCCGAGATATCGCGTAGCCGGTGCGACGAAAGAAGCCTCCCTGACCCAGGGTGTAATAACGTGGGTCCTCGTGCGTGATCGCGGGGACAATGGCCTCGGTGAAATAGGTTCCGGACACTCCGTCGGTGAAGGTGCGCCAATAATAACGCCGGTAACCGACGAATCCGCGGCCCAGTTCCGGATTGGAATTCAGGAGCAAGGCTTGAGCAGCTAAGATTCCGGTCCAAGTGAACGAGGAGTAATCCAAGACGCTATCGTGCGCGGCGAGTGAAAATTTCTCGCGGGTGGACAGCGGGGGAAGCTGCGTATTGGCACTCACCGCCGCAAAGTTTGGAACCACCCCGAACATACGCTTTGTCTGCTTGCCTGGAGAATTGTTTTTTTTGTCCTGGGGAGCCGGATCCGCCAACGAAACGGCGCCGCTATCCGATGCTGGGGCAGCAGCAGCGTTGTTTTGTGATGTCGGGCTTTGCTGGGCACACTCAAGAGGGCCGGTTTGGTCCGCTTTTTTTGCCTGGGACCACGTAATCGTGGGCAAAGAAAGAATGAAGAGTACAAAAACAACTTCTGTGATCTGGGGCGACGCTCTCCTACGATTCACGCGTAAGGGCGGGACTAACTCTTCCATTGACGATCCTAAACCTGCGTTTTGCCATGCCCTGAGTCTCTGCGGAAATTCACACTGCGCCACGCGATCGAAAGCCATCAGAGTTGCCCTTTCAATATCCTGCACTTGGAGCGGGAGTATCGTCCCTAGACTATCCCTGCCAAACATGGTTACCGCAGCAGCACGTTACGGTGTCAGTAGGTTTTGCTTGGTCAATTGCTTTTTGCAGATAGGACACGATTTAGTCATCACGTACGTCATGGTCTTACTCCTCGGCTGAATCACTCGATGGTGGGAGCTGATTACAAGTTCACAGTTTCGTCTGGCATGTCGACTATAGAGTCGATGCTACCAACCCGAATCCGCCCTGTCTGGTCAAGAACGCTCACATCATGGCCCGGTTCGCGCACCAGCTTCTTGGGGCGGCTCGTTGCACGATTGTTGGTAATTCGCCAGTGCACGCATTCACCAAACACACCCGTGCCTCGACCCCGATCCTGGCGATTTAGGGGTCCTTGCTTGGGAGAACGTATGAGTTGTTCGGATCAGGCGAACGGCGCGGGCTAGTCGGTATGTGTTTTTTCACGATAGCAAGTTGAGCAGATCGGAGACCTGACTACGGGGAACGAGCGAGGCTGAGGCCCAGGTATGTCTGTCGTTGCAATTTTCGGATCAAGCGCCGCCAGCCGACTCTGGTACCAATCGTCCCGGGTTAATACCACGCCACACGGCGCGCACTTATTGCCCTCGTATCGAGCGGTGAAGTCCACTAGTTCTTCGGCAGAAAATTTGACTTGCGGCATACACGCTTGGCTACAACTCTGTAGCTCGGGCCAGCGCGAACAGGATTCCATGCCGTGGACCGGATCGAGGCCCACCTCCGCCGGTAGTTCCGCGGTCGGGCAAATCACGACGGTCGTTTTGTGCGAACCAGCGAAAATTGCCTTTGCGCCTGACCAAAGAGAGCGAACACTAGTGGCAAGATTCATGGGAGGTGCCTCCTTGGGACCAGGCCCTCTTGTATCAGATGGGCCACAAGACTCTGTGACACCGATCACCAAACCTCGTGATCGCATCCGATCTTGAGTTCTCTGGCAAATGCTTTGTGCAGCCAACAGCATTCAGCCACTTCTTTTCATTCGATAGAAAATAAAAGGGGGCTGCCCAACTCTGCAGCCCCCCCGGTGGCGGATGACGATTCGCTTCATTATGAGAGCGGCGTTCCGCCGAACCTGCCTAATGTTCCACGGGCGAGACGCCCGCGGCGCCTGGTCCCCAATAACTACAACTCCAGCCGCGCCCGCACCGACGCAAAACCGTTTTGCATATGCACTCGGAAGCCCAGCGCTTTGCTGACTACTTGCATGGCCAAATTGTCGGCCATCATTTCGGACGTAAGTGCGCGAATACCTTCTTCGCGAGCAACGCGAATTGCTCGGCGCAGTAGCTCAGCGCCCAGTCCGCGGTTCTGATATGTATCGGTCACGATGACGCCGACTTCGGCTTCCTCGGTTCCGATCACTCGGTTCAGGCGGCCCACGCCGACAATCTCCGGGCCTTCCGCCCCCTCAATTTCCGCAACCAGAGCCAGCTCGCGGTCGTAGTCGCCGAAGCAAATTCGCACCAGCCGGTCGTGGGCGATGCGAGTCTTCAAACTTAAGGAACCGAAATACCGAAGGTAAACGCTGCGGTCGGAAAGCGTCTCGTGAAACTTCACCATCAGCGGCTCGTCTTCAGGCCGAATCGGGCGGATGATGACTGCGGTGCCATCTTTCATCGCCCAGTCCCAGACATACTGCACCGGGTACGGACGAATTGCGGGTTTCGGCAGGCGGGTTTCGGTCATGTCTTTGCCGAACAGCACCACGCGCGCATCCAGGGCGAGCAGGCGGTCGGAGGAAGCGAGCAGCGGATTGATATCAATTTCCGAAATCCACGGTTGCTCGACCACCAACTGGCTGAACCTCACCAGAAGTTTCTCCAGCTCGCCTAGGTTCACTGCTTTTCTGCCGCGAACGCCTTTCAAAGCAGTAAAGATTCGCGTCTGCTCCATCACGCGCTGCGCCAGAGTTGTGTTGAGCGGAGGCAGGGCAAGTGCGCGATCTTTGTACACCTCGACCAGCTGTCCGCCGGAACCGAACAACACCACCGGGCCGAACTGTGCGTCCACGCTGCTTCCGAGGATGAGTTCGTATCCGCCGGTCCGGACCATGGGTTGAACGGTCACACCGGCAAAATGTTCAGGGCCAGCCTTCTGAGAAACAGCGATCAGAATCTCCTGATACGCCTGCCGCACTTCTGCTTTGTCACTCAGATTGAGCTTGACTCCGCCCACATCGGTTTTGTGAGTAATAGTTTCGGAGAAAAGCTTGAGCACGACTGGATAACCAATTTCGGTAGCGTGCTTCACTGCTTCGTCTTCGTTGCGAGCAACGCGGGTCTCCACGGTCGGAATTCCGTACGTGGAGAGCAGTTGCTTCGACTCGTATTCATTCAGCAGGAAACGGCCGCGGGCGCGAGCATCCTGGATGATGGCTCTGGCTTTGTCTCTGGAGACATTCTCGGAATCATTCCGGGTCAGAACAGGGGTCTCGTACAAACTGCGCAGGTTATAGCTATAGCGAGCCATGAAGCAGAAAACTCTCGCAGCTGTGTCAGGATACGGGAACAGAGGAATGCCAGCATTATTGAGCACAGGTTTTGCATCGACGATGCTCTCGCCTCCCATGAAGCTGGCGAGCAGAGGTTTGCTTCCCTGCGCAAACGGCGTGAGCTTTTCCGCAACTTCGGCGGGATTGGTCATGCCCTGCGGCGCCAGCACAACCAACAAGCCGTCACTATTCGGATCTTTGGCAGCAATCTCGAGTGCCTTGGCGTAACGTTCTGCGTCGGCGTCGCCGAGTATGTCGATCGGATTGTTGTGACTCCAATGGGCAGGCAGGAATTCATCGAGCGCCTTGAGAGTTGGCTCAGAAAGAGGCGCGAGTTCTCCATTCAGTGCGATAAGAGCGTCGGTGGCGAGAACCGCAGGCCCTCCGGCGTTGGTCACGATCGTGAGCCGCGGGCCTTTGGGACGCTTTTGCTTGCTCAGTACATCCGCCATGTAAAACAGATCGGCGATGTGCTGGACGCGAAGAACACCTGACCGGCGGAATGCCGCGTCAAGAACTTCATCGCTACCGGTGAGCGCCCCGGTATGAGACGCTGCGGCTTTGGAAGCAGCTTCTGACTTTCCGGCTTTGATGACAATGATCGGCTTGCTCAGGGCAACCTCTCGCGCAGCCGAAAGAAACGATCGTGCATCGCCGACAGACTCCATGTAGAGCAAAATGCTGTGCGTGTTTGGGTCTTCGCCGTAGTGGCTGAGCAAGTCTCCCCAGCCCACGTCAACCATGGAGCCAGTGGAAACGATGCCGCTGAAACCAACTTCCTGGGGAATCGCCCAGTCAAGGATGGCGGTCAAGAGCGCGCCGCTTTGGCTGAGGAAGGCGACGTTTCCGGCCTTGGGAGTGCGTTTTGCGAAGGTAGCGTCCAGACCTAAGACCGGATTCATAATCCCGAGGCAGTTAGGACCGATCACGCGTGTGTCGCCGCGCTTGAGATGCTCACGAATCCTGTTTTCCAGCTCTGCGCCCTCGGCACCACGCTCACGAAAGCCCGCCGAAATCACCACTACCGCCTTCACTCCGGCATCAACACATTCACCGACGACGTCGGGGACTGTAGTCGCAGGAGTCACGACGATGGCCAGGTCCACCGGCTCAGGCAGGGCGGCAACGCTGGGAAATGACGCTACGCCAAGCACTTCGCTTCGCTTGGGGTTGACGGCGTAAACCTTGTTCGCGAATGGCCCGTTGGTCAGATTTAACAAAACCGTTCTGCCAACGCTACCCTGCTTGTCGGTGGCTCCGACTACCGCAACGTTTCTTGGGGAAAAGAAGGCGTCCAAAGCTCTTCCCCTTGACGGCCGGGAAGAAACCGGATTAACAATGCTCATTGTCCCAAGCGCCACGACCCCTCCTCGGTAAGAACGTAAGTACGATTCCATTGTCCACGATATAGGAACAAGGCTAAACAGGCGGGATCACCCTTGAATGTGACTCTGATCACATTCCGGATGTTCATTTAACCATTGGCAGCAAAGGGAAAACGGGCGGCTTCCGACAATTCGTCTTGCAATTCCTGAATGCGGTGCCGTAACCATTTGCGAAGCGCTTCTTCGGTCTCAGGCTGCGTCGCGTAGCGGTAGAGAGAATCCACCGTCACTCCCTCGGATGTGAGCTGGACGAATCGGCAAGGAACCTGTTCTTCGCGGAGTTCCGCGGGAACGAAGAGCATGAGCCAGCAATCTTTGCACTCGTGCGGGCGCGCGGGATTCCCGAAGTTCGGGCAACTGGGGGATTCCTCGAAGATATAGGGACTGCGCCACGGAGTACGCGTGGAGCGGCCATACCCTCCCCGGTCGAGGAAGTTCAGTTCTGCTTGTAACGTGCGCAGGACAGTCTGGCGATTGGCGACCACGGGGATATCCTCCAGCGTAGATTTACAGATTTGGCCCCAATGCTCTGTGGTCCGCGTCACCAGACTGTGTGATAAAGATCACACGGACGACTGTGACTGCGATCACGATTTACAGTACTTCGCCGCACAGCTTCTCCTGACTAAGTGACTTAGCATGCCTGGTATGCAACCTTCCCTTGCCGGCGATTGTCACTATGCATTGAGTTGTGGTGACCAATGCGCAACCTCCCAGACTGAAGTGATGGCTACGGATTTCGCTTCACTAAAACCACGCGACTTCGATCAGCGGCCAATGCTGGTGATCTGGGAGATGACTCAGGCCTGCGACCTGAAATGCGCGCATTGCCGGGCGAATTCGCGGCCCCACCGTCATCCGCTGGAGCTTTCTACAGCAGAAGCTTTCCACCTGATCGATCAGATCGCCAAGATGAAGGTGCCGCTGTTCGTGCTTACCGGCGGCGATCCGCTCAAGCGGCCTGATCTTCTTCCGATCGTGCAATACGCTCATCGGCGCGGCGTGCGAACTTCGCTGACCCCGAGCACAACTCCACTCCTTGTGAGAGACGCGATCTTTGAATTGAAACAGAGTGGACTGATGCGGATGGCGGTGAGCCTCGACGGCTCGACGGCCGAACTCCACGACGGCTTCCGCGGCGTGGCCGGCTCTTACAAACGCTCCCTGGATGCGGTTGGCTGGTGTCACGAGGCCGAGCTGCCCGTGCAGGTGAACACCACGGTTTCGCACCGCAATTTCGCCGATCTCGACAACATGATCGAGCTCCTGATCTCGATGCGGGTGGTGCTGTGGAGCGTGTTTTTTCTAGTACCCACCGGCCGCGCGCAGCTCGCCGATCTGCTGAACGCCGAGGAGCATGAGCAAGTTTTTGCCAAGCTCTACGAAACGTCGAAACGAGTGAAGTTCCACATCAAGACGACCGAAGGCCAACACTATCGTCGGTTTGTTTTGCAGCAGAAGGCCAAGAATCACACTGGCAGGAGCGAAGAAGACCTGATCGCGAGCGCTCCTCGAGGCGTGAACGACGGCAAGGGTTTTATGTTCGTCAGCCACACCGGCGAGGTTTTCCCCAGCGGATTTCTGCCGCTCTCGGTGGGAAACATTCTTTGGGAACCGCTAGCGGAGATTTATCAGAATGCTCCGTTGTTCCGCGCGCTGCGCGACAGCTCGCAACTTAAAGGCAAGTGCGGCCGTTGCGAATTCAATGAAGTCTGCGGCGGATCGCGGGCCCGGGCTTATGCGATCAGTCATGATCCGCTGGCCGAAGAGCCTTGCTGTGCGTACGTGCCGGAAATGCAGCCCGTTGGCGCGAGGATTTAGGACTGGGCTCTAGGCGTCCGCAATTAATTCTTATGCATGGCTTGATGCGCCGCGACCATCGCTTGCCCCAGGCTAAGCCCACCGTCGCCAGCCGGAACTTCGTTTTGGGTGAAGACTTCGAATCCATTTTCACCCAGTCGTGAAACCAGCTGGGTCGTGAGATAAAGATTGTTGAACGTTCCGCCGCTTAGGCACACGCGATTGAGCGACGTGGTCTCGCGAAGCTTCTCCGCAATCTGCACAAAAACGTTGACCAAGCCATTGTGGAATTTTCGGCTGAGCTCGTCTGTGGAGCGATGGTGGCAAACGTCCGCGACTAAAGCCTCGAACATCGGACGCGTGCTGATGCTCGTGCTGCCCGCTCCCGGCAAAAGCCTAAATTCGTAAGCATCATCGGAGTCCCACTTTCCGATCGTCATCTCGAGTTCAATGGCTGCTTGTGCCTCGTAGGTGACCTGCTGGCGAATCCCGGCGATTGCGGCGACCGCGTCAAAGAGACGTCCACAGCTGGAAGTCAGAGGCGAGTTGATCCGGCGCTCAACGGCTTGTAAGAGCAAATTGAGCTTTGGACGAGCGATTCCTGCGAGGAATGGAAGGTTCATCTTGAGAAAGTCATTTCCGAAATGATGGACTAGATAGCTGACCGCCATGCGCCACGGCTCGCGAATGGCTGCAGCACCGCCGGGCATGGGCACATATTCGAAATGCGCGGCACGCTCGAAACTTTCGTATCCAGCGACCAAAACTTCCCCACCCCAAATTTTTCCGTCGGTGCCATAGCCGGTTCCATCGAGGGCAAAGCTGATGACGTTGCCCTCGAGATGGTTCTCGGCCATGCAACTCGCGATGTGCGCATGGTGATGCTGCACGCCTACCAAGGGCTTGCCTGTTTGCTGCAACGCCCACTTGGTCGAGAAGTAATCCGGGTGCAAATCGTACGCAATGATCTCAGGCCGAATCTCCAAAACTTTTTGCAAGTGGTCAATGGCTTCTTCGAAAAATTTATAGCTCTCCAGGTTCTCCAAGTCGCCCACATGCTGACTGAGAAATGCGTGTTTGCCCTTTGTGAGACAAATTGTGTTCTTAAGTTCGCCGCCGACCGCGAGAACGGATGGAACTTCTGCGTTTAGAAAAACCGGCACTGGAACAAACCCGCGCGAACGGCGAAGCTGCTGAACTTCCGCTACGAACTTTGCGGCACCTTTGCGAACTTTGCGGTTAAAAGCTCTTGAAGACGGAAGCACCCTCACCACTGAATCATCGCAGCGCAGCAGGATGTCGCGGTTGTGAACAAGAAAATAATTCGCGAGGCTCCTCAATCGCGCAAATGCTTCGCCGTTTGCAATAGCAATCGGCTCCTCGCTCATGTTGCCGCTGGTCATCACCAAGGCCTTGAATTTGCCTTGTGCTAGCAGCAGATGATGCAGCGGTGTGTAGGGCAGAAAAACTCCGAGGAAATTGTTTCCCGGCGCAACGTCTTCCCCGACCCTGGTAGCATCGGCACCCTCAGCCGTTTTACGGCGAAGTAGCACGATTGGCCGCTGTATGGACTGCAGTGCGTCCGCCTCGCCCTCGCTGATCTCGCAAAAATCCCGTGCAGCCGCCAGATTCGGCACCATCACCGCACACGGTTTTCCGACTCGCCGCTTGCGTTCTCGAAGCAACGCAACGGCCGCAGCGTTCGTTGCATCGGCTGCAAGGTGAAATCCGCCGAGTCCTTTCACCGCCACGATCTGTCTCGCACTCAAAGCTGCGATTGCATTTGCAATCGGATCGTCGCTCTTAACCTTGTGACCGCCGTTGTCCCAAAGTTCCAGGCGCGGACCGCAGTCCCAACAAGCGTTCGGCTGCGCGTGGAAGCGCCGGTCAACTGGGTCGTCGTATTCCGCCTGGCATGCTGCACACATTTTGAACGCAGCCATGGAAGTTCGCGGCCGGTCGTAGGGAATATCGTGAATGATGGTGAAACGCGGACCGCAGTTGGTGCAATTGGTAAACGGATAGCGATACCGCCGGTCATGGGGATCGAACATCTCGCGCAGGCAATCTTCGCAGGTGGCGACATCCGGCGAGATCAAGGTGCGGACGGCCTCTTCGCCGTGGCTGGCGAGGATGCGGAATTCGCGATCACCATTACAGGCAAGACCGGTCGTGACGATTCCTGTGATTCGCGCCAATGGCGGGGCTTCCAGCGGCAGACGGGTGATGAAATCCTCCACGTTCGGCTCCGTCCCCTGTACTTCGATTGTCACTCCGGAAGAGGTGTTTCGAATGGTGCCTACTAAATGGTTCGCAGTGGCGAGGCGATAAATGTATGGACGGAAGCCGACGCCTTGCACGATGCCGGAAACCTCGATTTGGCGGCGAACTTGCATGAGCTGATCGTCGAACTTCGTTCGACCAGACGGGCGAGGGCGCCCGTCCTTACATGGCCTGTTCAGGCGAGGGATTCCGCTTTAGCTGGTTGAGCTTTCTTGCGTTTCTCCAACCAGCCCAGCCAGTCTTTCAGGCCGTCTCCCTTGGTGCAGGAAGTTCTGATGATCTCCATGCGGGGATGCACGCGGCGGGCGTTCTCCTCCGCTTTCGCAATATCGAAAGGAACGTAGGGCAGCAAGTCAGTCTTGGTAATGACCAGCAATTCCGATTTGAAAAAAATCGACGGATATTTGAGTGGCTTGTCCTCGCCTTCCGTAACGCTGAGCAGGACAATTTTTGCCGCTTCGCCGAGGTCGTAACTCGACGGACAAACCAAGTTCCCGACGTTTTCCAAAAACAGAAGATCAATTTCGTCTAAGCGCCAATCAGCGAGATGGCGTTCGATCATGCGGGCATCGAGGTGACAGGTGCCGCCGGTGGTGATTTGCTTGACCGGAAATCCGAAGCGCCTCAAGCGCGCAGCATCGTTTTCGGTTTGGATGTCGCCGGTGAGGACAGCAACCCGTTCTGCGCGCGGCAAAGCGTCGAGCGTCTTCTCCAGTAAAGTCGTCTTGCCGGAGCCGGGCGAACTGATCAGGTTCAGGCAAAGCACGCCATTCTGGCGAAAACGCTCGCGCAACTCGGCTGCGATACGGTCGTTCTCGCTGAGAACTTTCTTTTCAAGCGATACTCGGTTCATGCTCCTCCAACTCCAGGTAAGTCATTTGCAGTTCGTCACCGCTGATGCATTCATTGCGCGTGCTCCGACATTTTGTGCAGCGAAAGTCGAAGTCCTTCACGTTGAATTCAGTTCCACAGTCGAGGCAGCGGTGCCGGCGGGGACAAAAGTCGACCTCCAACTTTAGGCCCTCAAGTTCTGTTTCGCGTGTCAAAACCTCGAATGCGAATTGCAGTGCATCGGGATCTACCGCCGCCAACTCGCCAATCTTTAGCCCGATCTTCGTCGGCCTCGCGCCAGGATGACGAGCGGCCTCCGCTTGCACAGCTTCGAGCACGGATTGAGCAATGCTTAACTCGTGCATGGAATTGGGCTCGCTCTCCTAGCAAATTCTCGGCAACTGATCGCCTGAAAGCATATCTACGATGCGACTCGTCCCCAAAGGCGTCCGCATGGTGACGAGTCCGGCATTCTTGTCATTCACTGTACCGATCACTCGTGCCTGCTTTCCCAGCGGGTGCCCTCGCATCGCTCCGAGCACAGCGCCTGCGGCATCAGGCGCGACAATCGCTACCAGCTTTCCCTCATTCGCCACATAAAGTGGATCGAGTCCAAGCATCTCGCAGGCGCCCTTCACGTCATCCCGCACGGGAATTGACTGCTCATCCAATTCGATGCCAACTCGCGATTGCTCGGCAATTTCGTTTAACGTGCTGGAAAGGCCGCCGCGCGTGGGATCGCGCATACAGCGGATCGCATTGCTGGATTTAAGCATTTCCGAGACCAACCCATGCAACGCCGCGCTGTCGCTCTCGATTGCACTCTCGAATTCCAGACCTTCGCGCTGCGCCAGGATCGCAATGCCATGATCGCCGATTGAGCCGCTGAGCAGCACTTTATCGCCGGGCCGCGCGCGATCGGCGGAGAGATCCAGTCCATGCGGCACGATTCCAATTCCCGTGGTATTGATGAAGAGCCCGTCGCCCTTTCCCTTCTCCACAACTTTCGTATCGCCGGTGATGACTTGCACACCCGCCTCGCCCGCCGCGCGCTGCAAAGAGCTCACTATCCGGCGCAGCATTTCCATGGAGAAGCCTTCTTCAATGATGAAAGCCGCGCTCAGGAATTGAGGCTGCGCGCCACCCATCGCAAGATCATTGATGGTGCCGTGAACCGAAAGTGAACCAATGTCGCCTCCACGAAAGAACAAAGGCTTGACCACGAACGAGTCGGTGGTGACCGCGATTCGCGAGCCGTTGACGTTCACGATTGCCTGGTCGTCAAGCTTTGCCAGCGCGGGATTCTGAAATGCAGGCAGGAAGATGTCGCGGACCAATTCCGCGCTCAGCTTGCCACCGCTACCATGACCCAGCAGAACGCGATCGCGCGTGGTCAGCGGGGCTGGGCAGCTTAGGGAGGCAATGGTTTTAACGGAGTCAGCCATTTTGCGCGACAAAGGTTTCAACGTTGCAAGGTTTCAAAGGTTCCGGAGCAGTCTCAGGAAGCATTGAACCTTATTGGAACCTCCAAACCTCAGGAACCGACCGCGATTTTTGGCGCGGTATTCGCTATTGCATGCCGGCGATAGTGGTAGTACGCCGCGCAAGCGCCTTCAGCCGAAACCATGGGTGCGCCCAGCGGATTCTCTGGCGTACAGCGAATAGCGAATGCCGTGCAATCGGTCGGCTTCTTCAATCCCTGCAAGACCAGCGCGCTGATGCACTCTGCAGGCTCTTCTGCCGAAATCAATTCCAGATCAAAGATCAGGTTCGCATCGTACGCTGCATATGCTTTCGAGAGCCGCAGGCCGCTCCGAGGAATCATGCCGATGCCGCGCCACTTCTGGTCAGCGATTTCGAATACTTCTCGCATAATCTCCTGCGCGCGTTCGTTTCCCTTGTACGTCACGGAGCGAACGTACTGATTTTCGACTCTCGTTTCGCCAAGCTCCAATTGCTTCACTAGCATGAGGACTGCTTCCAGCAGATCCACTGGCTCAAATCCCCCGACCACAATTGGGAGATTGAAGTCGCGCACCAGACCTTCGTACTCGCTGTATCCCATGATCGTGCAAACATGGCCCGGGGCAATGAAGCCTTGCACTCGATTCTCCGCAGTAGCCAGCAATGCTCGAATCGCCGGCGGAACCAGCACATGCGAAACCAGCAGCGATAAATTGGTGAGTCCCTCGCGTTTAGCCTGCCACGCTGCCATCGCATTCGCGGGAGCCGTGGTCTCAAAACCTATGGCGAGAAACACAACTTTTCGATCTGGATTCGCGCGCGCAATTTTGACCGCTTCCATCGGCGAGTACGCAATCCGCACGTCGGCACCTTGCGCTTTGGCGCGGAACAGGTCGGAATTGGATCCCGGCACGCGCAGCATATCGCCGTAAGAAACAAGAATGACTTCCGGACGCAGCGCCAGCGCGATCGCTTTATCGATGGTTTCAAGCGGCGTCACGCAGACCGGGCACCCCGGCCCATGAACTAACTCGATGTGATTAGGGAGAAGTTCGTCAAGACCGTACCGCATGATGGTGTGGGTCTGCCCACCACAAATTTCCATCAGCACCCAGGGCTTTGTAGTGCGCTCGGCAATTTCTTTAGCGAGTGCCAGAGCGATTCGGGAGTCACGATATTCGTCGAGGAACTTCATAGCGAAGCTATTAGCTGTTAGCTCTTGGCCTTTAGCCAAACCCAATCCGGTTGACTGAGAGCCAACAGCTAAACGCTAAAGCTGAACCTAACCACTACCTTCCGGCGGAAGCTCGCCTTCTAATGCGCCTATTTCTTCCAGAAGCTGGTATGTGCGCTCGGCCTCTTCGGCATCCACCAGGCTGATAGCAAATCCCACGTGCACCATTACGTAGTCGCCGATCTGTGCCTCGGGAACGAAATCGAGGCTGGCTTGCCGAACGATGCCGCCGAATTCGACTCGGCCCACGCGCATTCCGTTGCTGTATTCAATGGAAACGACTTTTCCCGGTATGGCGAGGCACATAGGAAGCCTGTCTTGATTCTACAGTGCGGGAGAGGGCGCGTCAGCACAGGGGAAAATCCCCACCCTTTTCGCCTGACGGAGAAGGATGGGGACCCGGTTTCACATGCGTGTTACTGCGGATTGGGTAATGGGCCGGTGCTGCCGCATTGGCCGGACCCGGTGCCATGCGCCAGCGCGAACGGAGGCTGCTCGTCGAAGCAGAGGAACGAATCCACCTTCGCCGGCAGCGCCAGCGCGTTCCAGTTACTGGTAAGAATGCCGAAGCTATCGTTGCCGTTGATGGCCCAGTAAGTCCAGTTCACCGGCTGCAGTGTATACCCGGAATTGTTGGTCGAGGTCAGTGCGTAGCTGCTGTTGACGAAATTGACCATGTCAGTAAACCACTGGCCCTGCGATCCCGCGCCGGTCGAGTTGATGTCGCTGCTGGTGTTTCCGGTGCCGAACTCACCCAGCCAGACTGGCGCGCTGGTGTAGGCGGTGGCGCCAGTGTTGCTCCAGGGATAGGAGGAGTGCCCGGGCCATACCGGGTTCACCTGTCCCAGGTTGGTGAATATCCAGTGCGCAACCCAGATATCCGCGAGGCTGTGCGGAGAACATCCTCGAACGTAGCAGGTATCGGTAGTGAACCACGGCTGCGCGAATAAACTCGGTCCGTAGTCATGCGCGGAGTAAACGATTGCATCATTCACCGCCGCTCCCAGGCTGCTGGCTGTGCCGCCAGCGTTAAAAACGACGGGAGCACCCGCGTTCCCCGCGTTGCCGTTGACGCCCTGGAGCTGGCCACCTTGCCAGTAAAAGTCGTAAGGGCCGTTGGACTGAGTTCCAGTCGCAGTCGGATATTGAGATATTCCTTCGACAAAGATGAGTGGGGTGTCCCAGCCGTGGTTGGCAGCCTCGCCCAGAATGCTATCTCCGGCACGTTCGGCCGCGAGACGCCAATCGTGGCAGGTGGAACTGGCAATACAAGTCGGAGCGAAAGGATTGGGGTTAGGATTCACCGTCGGGTCAATTCCATCGCCGGTGCCCCACGTCGAGCCACCGAGATAGTTGCATCCGCTGCGGCTGCACACGGTATGCGGCTCGTTGCGCAGGTCGAACCCGAGAACGACTGGGAATCCATCGGAAGCGAGATAGTTCAGGGTAGTAGTGTCGGTCGCTCCCTGCGTCTGCGCGATGCCGTGGACCCAATCGATCACATGCACCCAATCGTTGGTCCAGTTCGACTCGGGATAGTTGTTACTGTTGCTGACGATGTACCACAAGCCATTGGCTTCGTTCGAATTGCCAGCCTCGGAACGGTGGTTGTCCAGGATGATGTGCAAGCCGATGGAGCCCGCATAGTTGATGATATTCGCCAGAATGTCGCGAGCGTGCTTGCCCTTGCACGACGGGCAAAGTCCGACAAAATGGTTCGAGGGGACCGGATCGCTCTCCCACATCTGGTTGGAAAAAGGCACGCGGATCGCGTTGAAGCCGTTCTGCTTGATTTCGTTCAGAATGAAGGTGTAGTCCTCGGCCCACAGGCCGCCGGGAGCGTAGGCAGTGGTTTCAGCGCCGTACCAGTTGACACCGCTGACCACAAAAGGCGCGCCCGAGGGATTGACGATCTGAGTTCCGCTGGTATGCCAGCCGGTGGCGTGAAGTGGGACGGAGCACAAAGCGAGAAGCAAGCATAGAGTAGGTAACGAACGCCGGAGGAAAGGCCCGTTGTAGAGGGTCGCCGATAGGGACATGAGAAGCCTCCTTGGCTTGGATTAGACGAGCGGCGCGAGACGCAAGCAGCATACAGGCAAGCCGCACAAAGATGCTGAAGAAATTGGCTTAGTTGCTCAGGAGGAGTTCCGAAGTGGCACGCGGCTGGGAAAGCAAGTCGGTTGAACAGCAGCAGGACGAGGCGGGGTCGAAGAAAGACCACGGCGAGGCGCTGACTCCGGAGCAGATTGCTGAACGGCAGCGGCGGCAGGGATTAGAACTTTCGCGGCAACGGATTCTGCAACAGCTGCAGGTGGCGTGTAATCCCCGGCATCGGCAGATGCTGGAGTCAGCGCTGACGGAGTTGGATAAGCAGTTGAGTAGAGACCAAACTTCCTGAGTCGTGCCTGTTTCTACGAAGTCAAAGTCCCCGCCCTGTCGCAAAGTGCGCGACAAGGGTGGGGCAACCGACGGGATTCGAGCGGTTAGAGCTCAAGGGTAGAATTAGTCTGTGAAGAAGTTTTGGGACAAGGCGGAGCCTCTGGAGTCGGTGAAAAGTCGGCCGGACAAGAGTCTCCGACCCACACGAGTTGTAGCCGCAGAGTCGCGGGACAAAGCCTGCTCTGAGCCTGTCGAAGGGAATGTCCGATTTACACGAGCTTTGGCGGGCCAGGGCGCCCGCCCCACACATGCGGTAGTTCCCTCTTCAGTTCAGATCGGATCCGTTCGGATTTCTCCGGCCACCGTGCTAGCGCCGATGGCTGGCGTGACCGACACAGTCTTCCGCAGATTCATCCGCAATCTCGGCGGATGCGGGCTGATCATGACCGAGTTCACGTCGGCGGATGGAGTGCTGCGCGCCAAAGATCAGAAGGCGAAACGCTATCTGCACTTCTATGAAGATGAACACCCGATTTCGGCGCAACTGTTTGGCAGCGATCCGCAGGTGATGGCGGAGGCGGCGCGAATTGTTGAGGGATTGGGATTCGATCTCGTCGACCTGAATCTGGGCTGCCCGGCGAAAAAAGTGGTGAAGTGCAATGGCGGGTCAGGATTGTTGCGCGACTTGCCCCGCATTCGCGGAATTTTCGAAGCGGTGCGCGCAGCGGTAAAAATTCCGTTTACAGTGAAGTTTCGTGCCGGATGGAATGACGAGGAAATTGTTTGCGTTGAGCTGGCGAAGACGGCCGAGGATTGCGGATTGTGCGCCGTGGCGCTACACGCCCGCACTCGCGAGCAGGGATACAGCGGGAATGCGCGCTGGGAGTGGATCGCCGCCGTAAAAGACGCGGTGAAGATTCCCGTGATTGGGAACGGCGACATTCGTACTCCGGAAGATGCGTGCGCGATGGTGGCGGGGACGGGATGCGATGCGGTCATGATCGGGCGAACGGCACCGGCGAATCCGTGGATATTCAGGCAGATCGAGCAGTATTGCGAATTGTCCAAAACAGGCCAGGTAGGGACGGGCGCCCTCGCCTGTCCGGTCGAGCGAGGCTCGACAACGTCTGAATCTCGACTCTACGACGAGCCATCAGAATCCGACCGTTATGAAATGATCCGCACTTACTTCAGCATGCTGATCGAAGAAGAACTACCGGACGCAACCGGCAAGATGAAGCAGTTTGCGTCGTGGTTCACGCACGGAGTTCCCGGTGGAGCCGCACTGCGCAAAGCGATTTACGAATCAAAGACAGCGCCGGAGATCCTAACGAGAGTGGAAGAGTTTTTTGAGGCCCGGCTGGCGTGTGGCGCGGACGCCCTCGCCCGCGAAATGTAGCAGCGAGAAAGGCAGCTTCCTCCACCGAAAACCGGCGCCCACCGAACGTCGAGTAGGAAATCAGCGAGGAAGCCCCGACCATGGACTCACTATGAAGCTCACATCTTCGACGCCGGCTTCCCGTATTGCGGCGAGAACTCCTGAAACGAGCCGGTAATTCGACCGAGCGTCCGCTTCCACATAGACGCGATTCGCGGCATTGCGCTTCGCTAGACGCTCCCTGATTTTCGCAGGGATCAATGAGGTGGGAACCCGCTCGTTTGCAAACCAAACTTGTCCATCTCGATAGACGGAAATGACAATTGCGTCTTTCTTGCTTGCACCTAGCAGGATTAAGGGGTGCGAAACGCGAGGTAGGCTGCTATGGAATGGAACACCAACTGACTCGGCGCTCAAGAGTACGATTGCAAGCAGAACGATCAGCACGCTTGCAAAGACCTTGATGTCCACTATCGAAATCAGCCGTCCGGAGCGAGCGCGAGACCGATTTATTGGCAGTGCTGCGGATACGTTGGCCGAAGAGAACGTCGTCATTGGGTGACCCTCCGCTGATCGACAAGGAATACGACGTGTTCCACTCCTGACGAGTGGATTTCATCCAGAACACCTTTGACGTTGAGATACTTACACCGTGCATCGGCTCGGATGTAAATGGTCGGCTCTGATCCGTTTCTTACTCTTTCGCGAATTCGTTCAGAGAATCGGTAACCGCGAACGAAGTCTTTGCCGAAGAAAATGTCGCCGTTGTGCAAGACTGTAATGGTGATTGCGTCTTCTCGGCGCGAATGTGGCATCGAAATAGGGTGCGCAACCTTCGGCAAATCAGCCGTAACGCCGTGAGAGGGCAGGCCAGTGGGAAGCATCCATACCGCCATCAATACCACCAGGACGCTCGCGAAGGCGGCGACGTCAATGTTCGAAATAAGCTTGGGCCGACGCCGCGTTGACATGCTGTTTCCATTAGACACCGCCACATTCAGGATATCCTCTCGATTTGGCGTCATGGACGTAACGGCCGTAATGCGTATTCGAGACGAACGTTTATAATCCTGCGTTCACGATCTTATTGAGGTTTTATGCCCATTGGAACCGCCTTTCACGATCGCACTTTTCCGCTGTGCACCAGTCTCAACTACCGCGAGTGGTCGGGATACTACACGGTCAGCGCCTACGAAGTGCACCACGAGCACGAGTACAACGCCATCCGCAATGCCGCCGCGCTGATTGACATCACGCCGTTGTACAAGTACTTGCTCACCGGCAGCGGCGCCACCAAGCTGGTGAACCGCATCATTACCCGCGACATCAACAAAGTCGCCAAGGGCCAAGTGATTTATTGCTGCTGGTGCGACGAGCAGGGCAAGGTCATCGACGACGGCACCATCACGCGGCTTGACGAAAATCGTTACCGTTGGACCGCGGCCGAGCCCAGCATCCGGTGGTTTCATCAGAACGGCCTCAACATGGACGTGCAGATCGAGGACATCTCCGAACGCACGGCGGCGCTGGCGCTGCAAGGGCCAACTTCGGCGCGGCTGCTGAAGACTGTGGCCGATGCGGAGATTACGAACCTGAAATATTTCCGCATGACCAGCGGCAAAATCGCCGGAGTGCCGGTGGACATCTCGCGCACTGGATACACCGGCGATTTGGGCTACGAGATTTGGGTCGATTGGAAAGACGCGGTGAAGGTTTGGGACGCGCTGGTTGCGGCGGGACGTCAGTTTGATCTGCACCCGACCGGCATGCTGGCGCTGGATGTGGCGCGCGTTGAGGCAGGTCTCCTGCTGCTCGACGTGGATTACACCAGCTCGCGGCGGGCGCTGATCCCGTCGCAGAAGTTTTCTCCGTATGAGCTGGGCTTCGCGAAGATGGTGCACCTGGAGAAAGAGAATTTTGTCGGACGCGCCGCGCTAGAAAAAGCTAATAAAGAAGGTGTGCCGCGACAACTGGTTGGGCTAGAGCTGGATTGGAACGAAATCGAAGCCCTATTCGACAAGTTAGGTCTCACTCCGGCCGCGCCCAGCCAGGCCTCTCGCGTACATGTGCCGGTTTATTCCGGCAATCGCCAAGTCGGGAAAGCGACTTCGACGACATGGTCTCCGGTGTTGAAAAAGTTGATCGCGCTGGGGAGTATCGAAACTCAGCACTCACAGCTCGGAACGAAGCTGCAAATGGAAATCACAGTCGAAGCCGTCCGTCAGAAGGCGGCGGCGACGGTGGTGAAGATTCCCTTCTTCAATCCCTCGAGGAAGACCGCAGTTCCGGTGTAAATATTTCTACAATGATCGGACATTCCTATCCGGCCTGCCTGTGGCCAGGAGGGCATTGGCATAAATCTGCCCGGACGGGACTACCCAAGCCGACCTCACGTCATGTCTGAGTAGGATGAGCTGAAGAAATCTCGCGCCACGAATCTGTCGTGACACTCGACGCATAGCCAATCTTTACCGTTTGTGAACCCGACCGCGTGGCTGGCGTCTTCCGATTGAAAGAGTTCCCAACGGCATACCGCGCAATGACCTAGTTTCAATCCGCGTTGCAGAACTTCGAACTCTTCGGGAAATTTCTTTAGCAGGGTCAGATCAAACGAGAGTTTACCGGTCGCTTTATTTACGATTGTCTTCTGCGACTTCCATGATGACTTACGCCAATGGAATTTGACGAGAGTGCTAACTATTCGGCGAAGGTGTTCAATATTGAATTTCGTTTCGTGAATTCTGATCACGTCCGGTCCGCTTATAACGCGGGAAGGAGTGATCAGGGTGGGAACCCGGGCAAAGGCTGCTGGTTCTCCGAGCGCTTCCACCTTAGATCGTAGTGATTCCAACTCAGCTGAGAAAGAAAGACTGCAGAAGAGAATTGTTTGTCAGCACTAAGCCCAAGCAGCAGATGCGCCGTGCCAATGTGCCGGTGATGCAACCGGTCCGCCTCCTGGGCCGAATAGTTGAGGGCGCGCTGGGCGTCTTCGCTCAGCGGAAGATCGACACTGGTGCTCACTTTCTGTGTCCCTGGTTTCAGCCGTGAAGCCACTCGATCGAGAGCAGTCTCAGGATTAACGTTCAGCAGAGTGCGGCGGATGAGCGCCTTATCTTCGCGCAGAAGGCCAAGCAGGAGATGCTCGGTATCAATTGTAGGCGACCCGAAATTGCTGGCTTCATATCGCGCGAAGAAGATCGTGCGGCGAGCACCTTCTGTATATCGCTCAAACATGAAGCACCTACTCGGGAATTATCCCATGCCTAGCTCATTTGCCGCCTCCAGCACCGTGCCGCAGCGTCGGCAAATTACGGCGCCACAGTCTCCGCAAGTCAGCGGGTCGGATACTTCTGCTGCGCATTTCGGGCAGTAGAGCGGCTCAGGATTCGGAGATGTGTCGGCGGCCATAAAGAACGAAATCTAGCACAATTTCGGTGCTCGCATCGCTTGCTAAGGACAAGAGTTGAACGAGCGACAAACAGATTCCTCACGGCTAAAGCGGTTCGGAATGACATCAAGGTAAATACTTGGTAGCGTGGGTCACTGAATGTTCGGCGGCGCAGATCACGTCAGCAAATCAGCTTCCTAGAGCCCAGAGCCCAAAGCTTGTTTATGCGATCCTTTGGTCCTGCGAACTGGCGGAGGCAATCAGCGGAATGTCGCGCTGCGATCCATCGGGCGCCTTGGCAGGAATCGCGGATTCGGTCGTTAGTGCGGCGTTTAAGAAAGCGTCCGCCCAACTCTGGACGTTATAGGTGCGAATAATGTCGCGCAACAGGCGCATGCGAGAGCGTTTTTCTTCGACCGGCATCACGCACGCGCGGTAAATCGCCTCAGCAATGCCCGCCAGGTCGTTGGGATTGACCACGAGCGCTCCGTGCTGCAGTTCCGCGGCAGCGCCAGTAAACTCGCTGATTACAACCACGCCGCATTCATCCACCTGGGCTGCGCAAAATTCCTTGGCGACCAGGTTCATTCCGTCTTTCAGTGAAGTGATGATCGCGATGTCAGCCGCGCGGTAATAGGTTAGCAACTGCTTGCGGGTCAGATTGCGATGCATGTAGTGGATCGGAACCCAGCCACTTTCCGTAAACTCGCCATTGATCTGGCTGACCAGCAACTCCACCTCACGCCGCAGTTCTTTGTAATTCGGAATTTCCTCGCGGCTCGGTACGACAACCTGCAACAGAGTTACCCGGTGCCTCAACTCCGGATAGCGCCTTAGAAGAATGCGAAAAGCTTTCAGCCGCTCGGGGATGCCCTTGGTGTAATCCATGCGGTCCACACCCAAGACCAGGAATTTATTGTTCAATTCGTGCCGAAACTGATTCGCTCCGGATTCAACTTCGTGGCTGGCTGCGTGGTTCGCAAATTCCTCGAACGCTATGCTGATGGGGAAGGTCCCGACCCTTGTGCGTAGCCCTTCC
>Ga0209580_10000402_pt1 | contig 24810 bp, 32 predicted proteins | sample Coa_R1_5_FD_187153 | JGI IMG/M metagenome (GOLD analysis project Ga0209580, IMG submission 187153) | Surface soil microbial communities from Centralia Pennsylvania, which are recovering from an underground coalmine fire - Coalmine... | ecosystem: Environmental > Terrestrial > Soil >... | reverse complement strand
CTACGACCCCCTGCGCCCAAGGCAGGTGCGCTACCAGGCTGCGCTACGCCCCGACTGTAGTAGCAGAATTGATTCTAAAGCACTTCCGAACTTTCTTGCTACCCCCGAACCATGATTTTTGACCGAAACCGTGACAAAACCGTGTCAATATCGTGCTCATTGCACGGTCACCGTGGCAGTATGCGCACCTGCTTTTGCTAGCTCGCCTGCTTTTTCGGCAGGCATCTCGTTAGCGTGGCGGTTGAGCTTCTCGAGAGCCTCGCGCTTCACCTGCAGCTTCATCTGCGAATACTTCTTGAAGATTTGCGCATCTCCCTGGCGAAGCATTTGTGTTACCCACTCATCGGCTACGCCTCCGGCGCTGAGCCGTGTGGCGTAAGTTGAGCGGAGATCGTAAATGCGAAAGTACGGTACCTTGGCGCGCCGCAACGTGGCTTCCCAAGTGGTCTTCAGAGTCCTTATATGTCCGCTCGGGTTCTGATCGCTCGGAAACAGATACGGACTACAAGACGACAATCGAATCTGATCGCGAAACGCTTCCACGGCCAAAGGCGTCAGCGGCACCTCGGCCACACCATTCGGAGTCTTCGAATCGGGAATCCAAACGGTCGCGTTGTGAAGATCGAGTTGTTCTTTCTTCATCGGAATCAGCTCCTTGTAAATGCGCAACCCTGTCTCACTAATAATCCTGACAATATTGCGCAAATGCTCGGGAGCATGTGCTTCGATCGTTCGCTGTTACCGCAAGCGATTCGATGTTGCCCACCGATCGCCTTTGGATGATTGCCATGACGAGAACCACAATAACGGCTGCGGTCCCGGCGGCCACCAAAGCACGCGATAGGCCGAATTGCCGGCGGCAGGCAGGTTGGTCTGCCGAAGACGGACCCAACGGGCCCCGCGACTCAAACTCCACCGGCAACATAAACCGATAGCCGCGGCGTGGAATCGTTTCGATGTAATGCGGCACTTGGGCTGTGTCGCTTAGGGCGTGGCGAAGGCGCCGAATCGCATGGTTCAGCCCATCATCGAATTCCACATAGGTGTCCTGCGCCCAAAGCAAAGTGCGGAATTGCTCTCGTGTTACCACTTCGCCCGGATGGTCAAGAAGAGTCAGCAGAATCTGCAAAGGTTGAGGTTGTAGCCGCGTGACATTGCCGTTGCGCCGCAGTTCGGCCGATGCGGGGTCGAGCGAGAAATCCCCGAACCGATACAGCTTGGTATCTGCGACGTACAGAAAATCCTCCCACCTGGGACTATGTCACGCTCACTCCCGCTGGCAACTCCGAGCTGCGGTACCTCCGAATCTCCGGTGCCGCAGCATAGAGTGCCTGCGCCGTTAACCTAACACTAACGGCTGTGGGAAGGCGTTGATCAGAATCACACCGCCGCCGACACAAAACGCTACTCTAAACCTCTCGACTCCCCGGGGTGATGCGCTTCTTCACAGTGGCCGGATGACATGTTCCGCTCGCGTTTGATCATGAGATGGTCATCGCCGTTGCATTGACCCACGCAGCCATTTAGAGAAAATCGCTCCTGGAGGCTGAATATGAGAATCAGCAAAGCAATCGTCCTGATGTCCACTTTTCTGATATTTCTTGGAGTCGCTTTGACCTCGGCTGCGCAAACGAGACCAGAACCGCAATGTCTCCCTTTTGGTGGCACGATCTACGGCTGGCATAACGGGAGCAGTTGGTATGGAGTCGGCGATTTCACATTCGGCAAGAAGATTCTGCACGCCACCGTCGTCGATCCCAACACCGCATTTACAGATAAAGGTGATATCTGGCTGGGCACGGAGGAGGCCACGTTCACTTTTAGCCGCGACGAAAAAATTACACTGATGACCGAGTTCGTCACCGAGCATCAGACTGACGCCGGTGGCGCGCAAGGCGTCTATCACGTCAACGAGACCGGATCCTTTACGCGCGGTACGGGCCGTTTCCAACATGCTTGGGGACGTTTTAGCCTGCAGCGAGGTCCTGCTCCCACCAATCGATCGTTGATCGGGTGAATCCCGACGCGGTGCCCAGAAGATCAACTGATTGCCCCACCCGTATAACTGCGCTCGGTGGTGAAATCGAGACCGAAACGGCCGAGGAGGACGACAGGTCTGATCCGCCACAAGCCAACATGACATTAAGGGCAATGATTCCGAGAATTGTGCTCATCCGTAGCATGACAATCGTCCCCTCCGTCGGAGGCTCGCAACAGAATGGTCCGCACTCGATGGCTATTTCATCTTCCGACCTCGATCAACGATTACTGCGGGAACCGAACCGGATGCCGATGCCGCAGGCGATGCGCGGACGCACCTGCCAGTTCCCGGAAGACGGCAACTGCGCGATTGACGGCGTGAACCGCGCGTCGACCCAGTTACGGTGCTCGAATGACACATCGGCCTGAATAATGCGGATAGCAACGTGGTGTGCGACGTTGATGTCCATGCCTCCGCCGAAGACCGAAGCGAAGCCGAAATCGTGTGCGAAGATGTCGGGGCCGCCCGGCGTGGTCGATGGCACCGTGTAATGGCGCGCGGCAACGCCAAAGAGCGCATGCGCAAAAGGTGCGACGCGCGGCTTGCGCCGGTAGACGAATTGCGGCCCCCAAACATATTCGTAATCCTTGACCTTGCTGCGCGTGCCGTTGTAAACGATCGTGCTCGAGCGCACCTGTTGTTCGGAGAAGTCACCGACCAGCCGCAGTGAACGTGCAGGGTTCATCCCGAAAGTGATGTGCCAGCCAAGCATGTTCGCCGGGCCGGCTATGTCCGCATGCGAGTAGGAGACTCCGCCGGAGAATTCAACGATCGGATATTCCTGCGCCGTCGAGAACGCCGCATCGGAAATCATCAGCAAAAGAAGCGTCAACTGAAGCGACAGACGCATAGAGACTTCCGCAATCTCGCGAATGAAGTCCATAACCAGCTCTGTCCTGGCCGATCAGGTCCGAAAAAGCAGCGCGTCTATTCCATCTTCTCGATCTCTTCTACTCTCCGACCCGGAGAAGCGCGCGTACTCCCGCGTGATCGGAAGGCCAAACGCCTCCGACTTTGTCGTGCGGATCCGAACCCGCGAGGCTGGAAACCTTCGCCCGCATAGGTCCTCGGAAGAAAATGAAATCGATGCGTTGCGCGGCGGTATCTACCGGGCTTGAGTCCACCAGTTGCCACGTCAATCCAGGGCTGCGCGGATGAGTCGCCGTCCATGCATCCCCAAATCCTGAGCTCAACATTTCTTGATAAGTTGCAAACGTCGGATCACTTGAATCCGCCGCGTTGGCATTGAAGTCTCCAGCAATGATGACTGGGAACGAAGTGTTCGCAGGGCCGGCAATTAGTTCCCCGGCCTGCGCTTCCTGAACCAACACCGTTGCAGGCACACCCGGCACTGCGTTCTCCAAGTGGGTCACGATGAAGCGAAAAGCCTGTCCGTGGAGGTTCACGTCCACCGATCCCCAACCTCGCAAGATCGTCAATGGGCCGAGGAGGGTAGGAAACGTCAGCAGTGTGCTGTAATTAGCGGACTGCACGTTGGAGAGTTGCAGGTCACCTTCATCGGAGCGCGCCAATAGAACGTCGGTATCCGAGGCGCTTACGAAATTGACGAGGTCGGGCAACGGCCCTTGTAGCTGAAACTGGTTGACGACGGCGACTGCGGCATAGTGCTGCCCTTGTGCCTTCAATGCGTCAAGCAGTTCTTGCAGCATGTCATATCGGACAGCGGTTGGGTTCGGCCCTGGGCCCACTCGCCAAGTTGTCACTTCTTCCAGTCCCACCAGGTCCGGCTGATTGATCGCAATCTGGTGAGCAATCGCCTGCATACGTAAAGGCGGATTACTCGCCTCTACACTGTTAAGCGTGATTTGGACAGCGGTCAGGAAATCCGGAAAAGTCTGCGCTGAAAGAACCTCGGTGAAATCGGTTCCTTCATTAAGGTTGTAATTCATCACTTTGACGATTCCCTTGCCGGAACCGGCCGCTTGTTGAGCACTGGAAAAGGATGAGAAGAGAAATACGATTAGAAGAAGTACACAAAATCCGCCGCAGAATTTCCTGAGAGAGTTATGCATGATTATCCTCCCGATAACTTGGCGATGGCGGTGCTCGGGGGAAGAGCGAAGGGAGAAGCGGAAACGGAGCCGGTCTCACTGGGGCACGGCACCGCTCACCGCGAATATCGCAACTTATCTTGCAAACACGTCTATGACTTCAATCATTGATACTCGTGATTCCGGTCACTGTTGAGAAGTTTGACTCGCAACCGCAGGTTCATCGCTTTTTACCTCGGGAAGGGCATCGGGGGGGCTCGAAAGAAATATGCGGCGTAGTGACCTGGATCACGGTAAACCCACAACCCGGCGACGAAAATGCAAAGTGTACTGGCGTTCTCTAAAAGACCCAGGCCCCATCCATACCGGCTCGTTTCAGCCTGTTTGCTGATCGCGACAAGCGGCCGAGCGATCCTCTTTCATCTGTAGTTGCTCGAAGGAGGGCGTCATGAAATCCACCAAAGTCTCTACATCCCCGTCTGAACCCCCAGCCTCCGTGTTGCAAGTGCGAGATCCCGACAAGGTACGTTGGGAAATGCAACCACTACAACTTGCGATTGCTCGTAGGGCTTTCGAGTTGTTCGAGACGCGTGGCCGCGAACACGGCCACGACTGGGAAGACTGGTTCAAGGCGGAATCAGAATTTCTGTGCCCCGTATCAATTGCGACTTCCGAATCAGAAGACCGGGTCAGCATTCGCGCCAACGTACTCGGGTTCACAGAAAATGAACTCCACGTCAGCATTGAACCCAGACATCTTGCCATCCTCGGAAAGAAGGAGCGTGGTACCTCGCGGACCGAGGCAGGATCAATTGGGCTTGCCGATCAGTATCCCGACCAGATACTCCGGTTGATCGACTTGACGACAGAAATTGATCCGGGGCGAGCAGTGATCGAACTGCAGGCGGGGATGCTCAGATTTGAGCTACCCAAAGCAACAAAGCAGATCCAGGAGACTCCAACTGCGGCAGCTTGATGCGGGCGTACGGCATGAAGCCCGAAGAGTAGAGGAGTGCTATGAGAATTCCGAAGATAGTTATGGGCACCGCAGTTGTTGTTCTCGTACTTCTACTCTTTACTAGCCCGAGGCATCGGGTGCCTGTTTACAGCCCCTCCAACGAAGGAAGCATAAAAGGCGTCGTGCAAGACGTGCAGGAGTTTTACTGTCCGATCAGCGGCGACGTCGGAACCCACCTCTTGGTGAAGACCGATCACGGCACCTTCCCGGTGCATATTGCCCCGTTGCGATTTCTTCGTGACAAGAAATTCAGTTTTAGCAAAGGAGATCAAATCGAAGTGGTCGGGTCGAGGATCATCTACAACGGACACGAGGCCCTGATCGCCCGCACCGTGATTCGGGGCGATCAGACTGTGACCTTTCGGGAACCGAACGGAAACCCAATGTGGCTCGAATAGATCAGTCCCACAACGAGGGAGGCCGCAAATGTTGCGCGAAGCACACGCAATTTGGAAGGACGGTCCGTACGCTGGAGAGGGCACGCTTTCCACTCCGAGCGGGGTCTTAAACAACAGCAAGTACACCTTTGGGTCGCTCACGGGTCCGGCAGCTTCGACCTCACCCTGCGAAATGCTCGCTGCCGCTATTTCTTCCAGCATGTCCAGAATGGTCGCGGTAGAAATGACCAAGGTGGGAATTCGACCCGTCCAGGTTGAAACCAACACCGCTTTGACCCTGGACTTTGCGGGAGAGTCATTACGAATTATTGGAGCACACCTCAAAATCATCGCTCGAACACGCGATTCCGAACACGGGCAATTCACAGAGGCTGTGGAATCCGCTCGACGCGACTGTCCAGTTTCGAGCATCTTGAACGTGAATATTCAGTGTGAAGCGAAGTTGGTTTCGGTCGCTGTTCAGGCTTGTGCTTAAGACGAGCGAGTTTGGGCACCTTAGCTGGGATCATTGGGCCTCGGACAAAACTCTAGAACGCAATTGGATGTGATCACAGTGGCCGAAGAACAGCATAGGATCCTGCACGCAGAACAGCTGGCGAAACTAATCGAATTGTTGTCGTGCAAAGGATACCGGACCATTGGTCCCTGCGCACGTGACGGGGCAATTGTCTACGAGCCCATCGAGTCGTCAGCGCGATTGCCCGCAGGCTGGACCGACGAACAGGAACGCGGCAGTTATCGGCTAAAGCGCCGCGAAGATCAGGCCTTGTTCGGCTATGCCGTGGGACCCCAGAGCTGGAAGAGGTACCTGCATCCGGCCGAAGTGCGATTGTGGTCGGCGGAACGTCGGGGCGGGACCTTCCGGATTCTGAACAACGAAATGCGACCCAAGCAGCCATACGCTTTTCTGGGCGTCCGGGCCTGCGACCTAGCGGCCATCAAGGTTCAGGATCGCGTGCTGATCGGAGATAAGTATCGGGACGGAATTTACGAGGGGTTGCGCCAAGGTGTGTTCATTGTGGCAGTGCAATGCACTCACGCAGCGGCAACGTGCTTTTGTGCTTCGATGGGAACGGGACCGCGGGCGCAGAGCGGCTTTGACCTGGCTCTGACGGAACTCGTAGGACCGGCCGGCCACCGATTTGTCGTGCAGACGGGGAGCGAGCGCGGCGCCGAAGCATTAGCTGGTCTGCAGACCGCTCAGGCCACCGGTGCAGATTTGCATGAGGCAGAAGCTGCAGTGGACCGTGCGGCTAGCGAGCAGGTGCGAAGCATCGATACTGTCGGAATCAAAGAGCTGCTGTACCAGAACTTCGACGACCCAGGCTGGGACAACGTCGCCGCTCGCTGCCTGACGTGCGCCAACTGCACCATGGTCTGTCCCACCTGTTTTTGCACCGCGGTAGAGGACGTAACCTACGTGACCAGTCATCAGGCCGAGCGCTGGCGCCGTTGGGACTCGTGCTTCACGCTGAGCTTTTCGTACATCCACGGGGGCAACGTTCGCACTTCCCGAAAAGCTCGCTATCGCCAATGGATGACTCACAAGCTGGCTTCGTGGATCGACCAGTTCGGCACTTCGGGATGTGTAGGCTGCGGACGGTGCATTTCCTGGTGTCCCGTAGGAATCGACATCACTGAGGAAGCTCAGGCTATACGGGAGGCGAAGCGTCATGGAAACACTTGAGCGCATCATCGCGGAGCATCCTTTCTTCACCGGTCTCGACCATGACTTCATAGCGCTGATGGTGGGCTGCGCCTCCAACGTTCATTTCAAGGCCGGCACGTACATTTTGAAAGAGGGCGACCCAGCCAACACCTTCTATCTGATTCGCGGGGGCCGGGTGGCGGTGGAAGTTGTGGCACCCCAGCACAAGCCGATTATCGTTTCTACGCTCAGCGTGGGAGAAATCCTGGGGTGGTCATGGCTGCTGCCGCCCTTTCAGTGGAAGTTCCACGCCCGTGCTGCCGAAGATACACGCGCCATAGCCCTCGACGGCAAGTGTTTGCGTACCAAGTGCGAGGAGAACCACGATCTGGGTTACGAAATTCTGAAGCGCTTCGCCCAAATCATGGAGCAGCGGCTGGAGGCGACTCGTCTCCAGTTGCTCGATGTTTACGTGGTCAGGCGATGACGATTACGACTACAACCGAGCCGATGGTTTCGCAGCCCTACCGGGTGCGGGCAGTATCCAAGGAAACTCCCGACACGTTCACTCTGAGCCTGACACCGAATGCGGGATCAAATGGCACCACGTTCCAGCCTGGCCAATTCAGCATGCTGTGGGTATTCGGCGTGGGCGAGTTGCCGATTTCCATCAGCGGCCAGCCTTGGCAGCGGGACCGACTGATGTACACCGTACGCTCCGTCGGCCAGGCAACCCATGCGTTGGTGAGTCAGACGGTTGGCAGCGGCATCGGCGTTCGTGGCCCGTTCGGCGCGGGGTGGCCAATTGAAGCGGTCCGAGGGCACGATGTCATCGTGGTTGCTGGCGGAATCGGGTTGGCGCCGCTGCGTCCAGCAATCTACCACATCCTGAGGAATCGAAAGCAGTATGGTCGTCTGGTGGTGCTGTATGGCTCGCGCAGCCCTCGGGATCTGCTGTATCGCAAAGAGCTCGCGAGTTGGGTGCGTCAACCGGACACACAAGTCCTGGTCACCGTGGATTATGGCGGGTTGAGCTGGCGCGGGCACGTGGGCGTAGTGACAACCTTATTTAAGTACGCCCGCTTGCAACCAGCGCGCTCGGTAGCTATGGTTTGCGGCCCCGAGATCATGATGCGCTTCGTCACTCGCGAACTGGAGATTCATGGACTAAAGCGCGAGGACATCTATCTCTCGATGGAACGCAACATGAGGTGCGCCGTCGGATTCTGCGGTCACTGCCAGTACGGGCCTTACTTTATTTGCAAGGACGGGCCGGTCTTTCCCTACGAGAACATCCGCACCCAACTGGAAAAGTATGAGCTCTAATGCCACGTACAAACCGAGGATCGCGGTCTTCAAGTTTGCGTCCTGTGACGGCTGCCAGTTGAGTCTGCTTGACGCGGAGGATGAACTATTAAGCGTGGCCGCGGCGGTCGACATCGCCTATTTTCCAGAGGCCACGCGCGCCATGCTGAAGGGGCCATATGACATCGGACTGATAGAGGGCTCCATCACTACTCATCACGATGCGCAACGCATTCAAGAGCTGCGACGGCAGTGCAAGACGCTCGTTACGATCGGCGCGTGCGCGACTGCGGGCGGCATCCAGGCGTTACGTAACTGGAAAGATGTGGATGAATTCATCCGCGTAGTGTATGCGACTCCGCAATTCATCAGCACCCTGAAGCTGTCGACTCCGATTGCCGAGCACGTCCCCGTGGACTTCGAATTGCGCGGCTGCCCGATCAACAAACATCATTTGATCGAGCTGATCACCGCGGCGCTCGCTGGGCGCAAACCGAACATTCCGTCTTATAGCGTGTGCCTGGAGTGCAAGCGCAGGAACAATGTCTGTATCACAGTAGCGCGAGGCGTTGCTTGCCTGGGTCCAGTGACTCAGGCGGGATGTGGAGCGCTGTGTCCTGGCTACGATCGAGGCTGCTACGGCTGCTATGGGCCGATGGAGAGTCCGAACACGACGTCGCTCGCCAACGAGCTTCACCTCCTTGGGCAGTCCGACGCGCAGATCACACGCGCCTTCCGGGGATTCAACGCCTGGTCCTGGCAATTCCGCAAAACGAGCGAGGAGTACGAACACAAATGAGCAGCCATACAAAAACGATCCGCGTGGACACGCTGGCCCGAGTGGAAGGCGAAGGAGCTCTGTACATCAAACTCGCGGGTGAACGTGTGGTGGATGTGAAGCTCAAGATATACGAGCCGCCCCGATTTTTCGAGGCCCTTCTTCGGGGTCGTCATTTCTCCGAAGCTCCCGATATCACCGCTCGCATCTGCGGAATCTGTCCGATTGCATACCAGATGAGCGCGATCCACGCGATCGAGCGCGCGTTGGGAACTCGCATCGATCCCGCGGTGCGCCTCCTCCGCCGCTTGTTCTATTGCGGCGAATGGATCGAGAGTCACACTTTGCATGTCTACATGTTGCACGCGCCGGACTTTCTGGGCTACCAGGACGCGATTGCCATGGCCCGGGACCATCGAGCGGTGGTCGAACGAGCATTACGGCTGAAGAAAATCGGCAACCGCATTGTCACCCTACTCGGAGGCCGCGAGATTCATCCCATCTCGGCAGCGGTGGGCGGCTTTTACAAAGTACCCCGCAAGCAGCAGCTGCAGGAATTGGTGGAGGACCTGAAGTGGGCGCTGGACGCGTCGCTCGAAACCGCGCGTTGGAGCGCAAGTCTAGAGTTTCCCGATTTCGAGCAGGGCTATGAATTCGTGGCTCTCCGTCATCCTGACGAGTATCCATTCAACGAAGGGCGACTGGTATCGAACCGGGGTCTGGACATTGACGCAGCCGAATATGAGGATCACTTTGTCGAACTGCATGTGAAGCATTCGAATGCGCTGCACTCGGTGGTGCGTGGAAGAGGCTCGTACCTGGTGGGTCCCCTTGCGCGCTTCAATTTGAATTTCGATAAGCTGCCTGAAGTAGCACAGCAGGTGGCCCGGGAAATCAAACTTGTCATTCCAGTGAAGAATCCGTTCCGCAGCATCATGGTTCGCGGAGTGGAAATTGTGTTTGCGTGCGCTGAAGCCTTACGAATCATCCGTGAATATGAGCCTCCGACCGTAACGCGAGTTGAGGTACCGAATCAGGCCGGGGTGGGTCAGGCAATCACCGAGGCACCCCGAGGCATTCTTTATCATCGTTACGCTATGGACGAAAAAGGGCTCATCATCGCCGCCAAGATCATCCCGCCCACATCGCAGAACCAGAAACGGATCGAGGACGACTTACGCGACTATGCTGTGCGACTAATGGCATGGCCATTGGAAGAAGCAAGTTGGAAGTGTGAGCAGGCTATTCGCAACTACGACCCTTGCATCTCCTGTGCCACACACTCTCTCAAGGTCACAGTGGAGCGGGCTGAGGCTGATGGAGTCTAATCCGTGCGAATCATTTGCTGTGGAAATCCAGATCGAGGTGACGACGGCGTTGGAGCCCTTGTGGCCGACCGACTGCGCGACCTCGGCGTAGAAGCCGAGATTCGCTCTGGGGAAGCGCTCGACCTCATCGAAGCTTGGGGCGGAGCTGACCACGTTGTCGTCGTCGACGCGGTGGAGACAGGTGCGTCCTTTGGCACGGTGCGTCTGTGGGACGGCGGTAAGGCCAGCTTCCCTGCAGACAAATCTGTATCCACTCACGGATTGGGCGTGTCGGCCGCGATCCGATTGGCTCGAGTTCTGGGTCGTTTGCCGGACCGACTGCAAGTGTACGGAATTGAGGGCCGGCGATTCGAACATGGAACCGAGGTCTCGCCCGAATTGAAGCCCGCGGTGGAACATGTGGTCCGACAGATTAATGCGGCGCGCCGCCTTTAACTGAACTCTCAGACCGACTGTCCTTTTGGAATTGCGATTTCGTCTATAGGTATCAATAACGGTGCACTGACGGTAAACGTAGTAGCGGTTGGAACCGACGCCCTGAATGCCAAAGTGTTGGTCCATCAGGGTCGACCTTTGGAGGTTCTTAAAGAGCTGGGGCGTTGTTCCGGACTAGGGCAACTGCAGTTCCAGGGCGTAGACCTCGTGCGAGCTGACGTCTCGCACTGTGAGCACGCTTCCGTCTGGAGCTACGCCCGACCAGGCTCCCCAGATGCCGCTGAAGCGATGCAGATCATTCCATGAGAGAAAACGCTCGGACTGGGTTTCGCCGAGTCTAAGTTTGTGCATGGACGGCTCAGCCGCGAGAAAGCGTTCAACATAAATAGACTTGCTATCTCGGGCCCAGACCGGATAACCGATGGTTCCGTCGTCCGCGCGAAGCCAATCGGACCACTGGCGGGTGGCGAGGTCGAACAACATCAGTTTCCTTGAATCGGAGGTCAGCGCTGCGAGGTAACGGCCGTCAGGAGACCAGCGCGGGCTGAACATGCCGCGCGACCCGGGAACCGTAGAGGGCTTTTGGGTTGTGAGGTCGAAGATTTGAATCTCAAGCTCACCCACGTCTGATCCATACGAAGCACGACCGAAGGCGATCTGCTTGCCGTCAGGCGAACCAAGTGGCGTCGGCTTCCTGCCGGTCCTGCGGAAAGAGTTCTTGCGGCGTGCCGCCTTGGGGAGAAATCAAAAAAATTTTCCAAGATCTTCCTTGTTCGGTTCCGACGAAGGCGACCTGCTTGCCGTCAGGCGACCAGCGCGGCAGGCTGGCGTAGAAAGGCCAGTAAGTGAGCTGCATCCGTTGAGACCCGTCAGTACGAGAGCGCCAGAGCGTGAGCTCTGGATAGCTGACATATACGATCCATTGGCCGTCCGGTGAGAAATCTGCCTCGCCGGCGGAAACGCCCGAAAGATATGGAAGGAACTGGCGCGATCGCGAATCGTAACGGACCAACTCTCCTTGAACCAGCATGCCATTAGCGAAGATGCGATCGCTGTCTGGGCTGGAAACAGGATCCATATACCATAGCGGCCCGGTGGTGAGTTGCACTGGCTCGGCTTTGCGATGGAAGGCGCGCCTAGTATCGCGTACGGCCCACAAATCCAAGGTGCCTGCCGGGGCCTGAACTTCAAAGATGTAGTAGCGACCGTCGCGTGTCCAGTCCCCGCAACACGACGCAGCGTTCGGCTTCCAGCCGGGCAGCAGCGGATGTAGATCGGAACCATCGATCTTCATCTCCCACAGCGAAGACATGTTCTTCCCTAGTGGAGTCAGGGTGAAGCGAAGACGCTGGCCATCGGGGGAAAAGCGAACGTGGCTGGGGATGTCGGAGAAGCTTCTGCTCTTTCGAGCTTGACCGCCATCGGCGTTAGCGAGATAGACGTCGAGGCCTTTCGTGAATACGAGATGCTGGCCATCGGGGGACCACGAACCTTCCCTGCCTTCAATATCGTCAAGGCGGCGAAGAGAACCTGTTGGCAGAGGCATAGCCCAGAAGGGCGAAGGCGCTGAACTCATGAACTCCGAGATCAGCAAAGCAGAATGGTCTGAACTGAGGCCGAATACATTGACGTTCTGGAAAGGGACAGGGATTGTCAAGGTGTCGCCCCCGACAGCAGAAACCTGGCCCAATACAAGGTGGCCGCCGGAGAACTCAGGGAAGTAGATCCGGGAACCATCTGTGACGAGCTTTCCCTTGAAGAGGCCATCTCGCGTAATCTGTTTTAGGCCCACCACTTTAGCCGTGGGACTGGGGAGCAGCAGCCAGCCAACAACCGCGATAATCAGGAGAAGTGCAGCCACACTGGATGCAACCCATCGGGACTTTCTCGGCCGCACGACTGCAGCAGCGCTGGATTCGTGGCCTTGGACGGCAAGAATCTTGTCGGAATCAGTGTCCCGCTTTAGGCGCTTCAAGTCGGCCCGAAGTTCCGAGGAACTCTGGTAGCGGACGTCACGATCCTTTTCTAATGCGGTATTAATAATCCGCTCACATTCCGCCGGTAGCGCCGGATTAATACGCACCGGTGGGATGGGCGGTTTATGGAGAATGGAATCAAAAATAGCAGCCGAGGTATCCCCGGAAAAGGGAAGAGTGCCGGTGGCCATTTCGTACAGCACGACGCCGAAAGAGAACAGATCGGTGCGCGGATCGAGATCCTTTCCCAGGGCCTGTTCGGGCGACATGTAGGCGACCGTTCCGAGAGTAGTGCCCGGGCTGGTGAGATTGCTGTCGCTAGCCGTGGTCGCCGCGCCAATGGGCACGGGCAGACTCAACTTCGCCAAGCCGAAATCGAGCAGCTTGGCGTGACCGCGGTCGGTGACGAAGATGTTGCCCGGCTTGATGTCGCGGTGGATGATGCCGCGGGCATGGGCCGCGTCGAGTGCATCGGCGACTTCAATGGCCAGTTCGAGAAGACGTTCGAAGTCGAGCGGTGTCCCGCGAAGCAACTCGCGCAGCGAATGTCCTTCCAGGCATTCCATGGCAATGAAGAGATTGCCCTGCTGTTCTCCGACTTCGTAGATGGTGCAGATATTGGGGTGGTTCAGCGCGGCCGCGGCGCGTGCTTCGCGTCGGAGCCGCTCGTATGCCTGGGGATAGCGGATAAGGCCATCAGAGAGGAATTTGAGGGCAACGAGGCGTCCTATTTCGAGGTCTTCCGCCTTGTAAACGACGCTCATGCCGCCACTGCCGAGACGCTCCAGGATCCGGTAGTGGGAGATGGACTGGCCCGCAATAGCGTGCAGGGTAGACACAAGCAGAGCACCCCGTGAAATTCTACGAATTGGCGCCCGGCGAAGAAGTGTCCAAAGTCACAGGGGGGCGTGATTCCAGGATCCACGACCAGGTGTCGCGAGTGGTTGCAGTCACTCGGAGACGAGCGTGGCGAGCGTATTCCCGCTTCCGACCCGATCCGGTAGCGGCTTTTTCCGTTATGTATTATTTCCTGTCTGCCCGTCAATCGCTCGTAATCAGAAGAAAGGCGGATGGCGCGCCTGCTCGAGATGGCCTCGTTGTTCTCACATTCTCGCCAGTTCGGATCGACCTAGACGTGATACCAGTCTGCTCGCGTCAGAGGTAGACCACTATGGCCGCACACTGGCTTAGCGAGTAAGGTTTGGTATACGTTCAGACGCCCATTGCGAAATCCTTGGGCGGAACCGGCCATATAGAGCCGCCATATTCGGTACGTAGTGTCGTCAGTAATGCCACACGCCTCCCCTCGATGGGCCTCCAACCGCTGCACCCAATGGTGGAGTGTCAAGGCATAGTGCTCCCGCAGGCTCTCAACATCCCTGACCTCAAAGCCGCTGTTCTCGGCCGCTCGGAGGCTCGTGCTGATCGGCACCAATTCGCCGCCAGGAAAAACGTAACGGTCAGTGAAGGATGGGCCTCGGCGCTGGTAGGTGGAGGAATATGCAATCCCATGGTTCACGAGCACACCGCCGGGCCGCAACAGTTCCCAAGCCCGGCGGAAGTATTCTGGAAGCAGAGCCTCCCCGACGTGCTCAAACATACCAATACTGACAATCTTCTCGTACTGCTGGTCATGGTCGATGTCGCGGTAGTCGGAAACCTCGACGCGACATCGATCATTCAGTCCGGCTTCATGCAAGCGCTCTCGAGCCATCTCTGCTTGTGGCACGCTGAGCGTGATTCCTACACCTTGCACGTCATACTGAGCGGCTGCGTGCATGATGAGTGCCCCCCAACCGCAGCCGATGTCCAGCAGCCGCTCTCCTGGGCGCAGCCGCAATTTCCTGCATATGTAATCCATCTTGCGGACCTGAGCTGATTCCAGGTCTTCGTCCGGCGCTTCGAAGTAAGCGCACGAGTAAACCATGCGCTGATCTAGCCAGAGCGCATAGAACTCCGGCGGAAGATCGTAGTGATAGCTGATCGCCTGCCGGTCGCGATCTTTTGTGTGGGCCTCCCCACCGAACTCAACAGGATGTGAGTATGCTCGCGCGCGATCAGTTTCGGGTAGTTGCTGCAGCCGCTCGTTGAGATCAAAACTCTGCCAGAGGCTACGTTTCTGACTAAGCAGATAATCGGCCAAATCGAAAGCGGCCTCGATGTCCCCCGCGATGTCAAAGTCGTCACGAATATAGGCTTCTCCCAGCGTGAGTTCGCTGGGTAAGGAAAACATCGCGCGCAGTGCTCCTGGATGGTTGAGAACCAGTGTGAAGCGGGGCTGCTCTTCTGTTCCCCAGATAGTCCCGTCCCAGAATTGAATCTGAAAGTCACGCCTCTGGTAGTCTGCCAGGAGATCGTCTAGGAACTTGTGGCAGACCAGCGAAGGCGTCTCCCCGAACAGAGACTTCGCCAATAGTCCCATAGCCGCCTCCGTGTGTTCTTCCAACCTGACTCGGCTCCGCTGATTCCGACTTTGCGCATTCAACCTATTGCAGCGAGCTAGCCACACTCGAAAATGCATTGTTCGCGTTCGAGCCGATCAGCCTCAGCGTGCCAACAACAATCACCAGAATCAGCGCCAACATGACTGCGTACTCGGCGATGTCTTGGCCTCGTTCTTCTCTCCAAAGCTCAGACACGACGCTGGCCATACTCTCCTCCTGACCACGACTTGGGCTGTTGAGGAGCGAGCATGACGGTACGATGGAGTTAGCCATTTGGGCTCGCCCTAATCTTTCCGACCGAGGTGTCCTCGTGGTGGGTCCCACCGAGTGGTACGTCTACCCATCGCAGAGGTCGCCGGTCTCTCGCCGCTCAATCAAGCCGCCGAAGAGGTTACCGCCTCTACCTTCTGCTTGGCAGCCTTGGGGAGCTCGAAACTCAGCAGTCCCGGTTGCAATTCAACAACTGAACTCTCTGGCATCACGTCCATGGGAACGTCGATCAGCTTCAAGATCCGGTCGGGATACCAGTCGATGTACTCGACTTTTCCTCCCCCCGACTCCGTGACGCTCGTCTCCTTATTGCCCAGGATCGTGATGCGGCGTGGCTCGATGCCGATTTTCAGTTCGCACGCCTCAAAGCCGAAAACATTGGCGCGAATACTCAGCCGGTCCTCTGACTCTGAAATCGCAACCGAAACTGGTCGTAGTAGCTCTGATTCTGCTCGGAACCAGTCTTCCCAATCGTGACTGTGTTCACGGCCACGCGTTTCAAACAACTCGTAGGCACGACGTGCGATCGCAAGCTGTACCGCTTGCATTTGCCAGGTGAGATCTTCGATATTTTGCAAACTTAACAGTTTAGTAAGGGAATCTGATTGCTGTGCTTGGGGGCTCTTTTTGGCCTTCATAATATCCTCCTTCGGAGGTTGTGCTGAAGGAGCATCGCTCGGCCTTTGTCGCGGAGCTTAGGCACGGACGAGCCGTCATTGATGGTTTCTCGAGAGGAAACACACAGCTGTACATTTTGATTGTCGTCCTCATCTACCGGCACTGCAGTGACCAGCATCACTTAAGATGGCTTTACGGCCTTATGTTTCCTCATTCGACGGCATTAGCTTCACGTCAGTCAGCCCGTGGGTCATTGGCATTGATCGGCATGATCGCAATTGTTCATTTTTTTCCAACAGTGGGTTGCACGAACTCAGTTTCGGCAACGATCACCCATCGTCCTGTGAAGACATCTTTACGCAACCGAGACATCGTCCACCTCGGTAGCGATCCGCGCTTGGGTATTTTCGCTCCACGCTCGTGACCATTGAAAGGCTCCCTCGCACTGCACCTAGTCGAGGATCTCACTCATTGTTTCCGGCTCCGCAAATATTCAGCAAGAGCCTCGCACTGTGAGCACTGGGCAGTGCGCACGACAGACCACTTGACTAGCAATAGGCCACAGCAGCGTCTCTCGAGCACTCATTACAATCATGCTTGCATGCAGGTTCGCCGCAATCTTAACCAGTCCCTCCGCGCGATCGCCCTCTTGAACAGTAAACTCCGATTCCTGCAGGTAGCCCTTTCCCGAAGCAACCAAGCCCTCCAGCCGTTTACGAAAACTCACAAGCCTGGAGTTCCCGAAATGTAAAGGGCCCATTGTGGTTCCTTCAGCGACATGCACGAACCTGACCTGTGCGTCATGGTCCTGGGCCAAAGCAAGTGCGTATGGCAGGCCGTCCAACGAACTAGTTGTGCAGTCGGTCACATACACGATTCGGTCAAGGTCTCCCTTCGCCAGCTCCATCGGAGTGACCTTCGGGCCTGTGATCAGCATGGAACATGGCGCGGTATGGAGAATTTCCTCCACCGCCGAGTCCAAGACCGATTTTCGCAACTCTTGAGCATGCGTACCGATTACGACCAGGTCGACCTGCCATCTTTTGATGATCTCGCAAATCGAACGGGGAGAGACCGCGCCGGTCAAAGACATTGTTGAGCCGTAGCGACGGGCAAGACCGACTGCGTAGGACAGGATCTCTGGCGAAGGCTCGGAAAAGACTGTGGCTAGCAATATGTTCTTGATCGAAAGGCGAGTTTGCTCCTCGACACAGAGCACGATGCACCTCCAAAGGTCTTGTTCACTAATCGGATCGCCCGCGTGGCAAGTCCGTGGTTCAGTTGTGCACTCTTAAGCTGCTTCGTCGAGCGACGGCTGCTCGAATGCGTCTTCGAGTTGCCCGATGGTCTCCAGCAACCAGCTTTGAAGCGTCTGTTCAATCTCTTCGTTTGTTCCGGTTCTGTAGAGGCTGTCTACCGTTTCGCCCGCTTCGTTAAGGGGAATGTGACGACACGGGACAACCTCATAGCGGCATTCTTTCGGAACAAACCGCATCAGCACGCAGTCGGTCTCGGGACAGGCAAAGCATGGTCCTCTACGGCAGATTGGCGAGTCTTCGACGACCAGAAGTGCCCTCCACGCGAGCGTTGCGCGGTATCCGCCGTTCTGCACAAACTTGAGCTCATTTTCTAAACCCCGGAGTGTGTTCTCTCTTTCATACACACCTTCAAAAAACTGCGAAATTCCATCCCAGTGATGAAGTTCTCTCAGGCGGCCTTCGGCTTGCGATCCTCCGTTGAAGAAACTGTCTGTCTCTTGGGTATAAGCGTGATTCCGTGGTCCCCGTCGGATTGAACCGTCATGTCGCAACAGCACGAGGAGCACAACCAAAAATATTCGCGGGTATAGGATCTGCCCGCGTACTCGGGATCAGTTGGCGGTCCGCGCTTTTGAGGATCCGCTTCGGACTCAATTGCGAACAGCTTTCCTTCGTGCAGATAAAGAAATCTGGCAGAACAGGCTGGATTGGCGCACTTAGTGAGCATGGAAATCCTCCGCACGCTTGGCTGACTAAGGTGGAAGGTTGCGCCCGTGACAAGTCACGGGATCCAGTTATTTACGCTGCAATATCCCCGGGGGATGCTGGCGAGGAGCAACTCTCGGAAAATGGTTTAACTTATTTGTACTCTCGGCCCAACTAAAGTTCAGTGACTGTGATCACCATCCCGGTCGATTTTGAACAATGGCGACTGTGACAAGCTGAGAAGCGCCTTGGAGAGCCGACGCTCATGCCAAAGTCGTGCGAGCTGCTCGCTGAGCCTACTTCGGACGGCGTGATTACGTGCGCTATCCAGCCCGTTCGGCAGTCGCAATTGTGAACATGAGACTCTCCATTTCATTTCTCAATGCCGCTCTTCTATGCATTTTTAAAATCGGCAAGCAGGGGGCATCACAGCATCACTGAGTCGTTCATACTACAGGGCTATACTGAAGATGATATGACTGCTCTGAAAACAGGTACCGGAATGGAATTCTCGTGTAGCTCTTGCGGCAAGCGCAAGCGGAATGCCAATGACTGGTTGCTGGGCTTCGAAGGCACTAAACTAAAGGGCCTTGTGATGAAGTACGGTATCACCCTGCTCGGCGGATGGGACCAGGAACGCGCTAGCGAGACGAATGCCGTTCACTTCTGCTCGCCCGCGTGCCAGAATCAGTATCTGTGCGACAACTACGGTGACGACACTTGGGCGGCGTAGGCGCATACCGACATCTTGGCCGCAACTTCACCGTTCGGAACGCGTTCCTTGGACGCCATCCACTTAAAGATTCTGAACTCATCGACAGCGAACTCCTTCAACCCCTTGGAGAATAAGGCGCTATAGTGGAGGGTAGGCCTCAGGATCAACTCTCTCCGCATGGATAGGTTGTAAAAGCACTCGAAACAAATAGAAAACGTTGAGGAGCGAGAAGCCAAAGCCGTCTCCAAGCTTTCTCATCCCCACATCTGCACCCTGTACGACATCGGTCATCAGGACGGCGTGGATTTTCTCGTCATGGAGCTGGTGGAAGGGGACACGCTGGAGCAACGACTGACGAAAGGGCCGCTGCCGCCGGAGAAGACCGTTCCCTACGCTGCGCAGATCGCTGATGCGCTGGCCAAGGCGCACAAGCTGGGATCACTCATCGTGATCTGAAACCTTCCAACATCATGCTCACCAAGGCTGGGGCCAAGCTGATGGATTTCGGACTGGCTAAGCAGTCCAGTCCCGCACCGCTGGCGGCAGCGCTCACCGAGATGACGATGGAGCAGGCAAACCTGACCAGCGAAGGCATGCTGGTGGGCACGTTCCAATACACGGCACCGGAGCGTTTGGAGGGGAAGGAAGCGGATGCACGCACCGATATTTTTGCGCTGGGCGAAGTGCTCTACGAGATGCTGACGGGGAAAGCAGCGTTCAGCGGCAAAAGCCGTGCTAGTTTGATCGCATCCATTCTGACGGCCGATCCTCCTCCGATTACTCAACTCCAGCCGATGACGCCACCGGCGCTGGAACGGGTGGTGCAAAAGTGCTTGGCGAAGGATCCGGACGAGCGCTGGCAGAGTGCCAGCGACCTGGCAAGTGAACTGAACTGGGCGCTGGAAGGTGGATCCCGGGCGGGGACGCCGGCGCAGGCTATCGCGGGGCGCAAGCATTATGAGCGCTGGGCGTGGGTCGCTGCTGCGTTGTTTGCCGTGCTGGCCGTTACAGCCATCTGGCTTTATTTCCAAAACCGCGACCCGCATGGAAACTTGCTTCAGGCTTACCTGCCACCTCCTGAGAACACGAGCTACTTGTTTACCGGGGACACCGCCGGCTTCCCCGCGCTCTCCCCCGAGGGCGGCCGGCTGGCATTCGTCGCAACCGACGAACGCGGAGGCCGGTTGATCTGGATTCGCATCCTCACCGACGGCTCGGTTCGCAGTCTGCCGGGGACCGACTCCGCGTCGTTTCCCTTCTGGTCTTTCGATGGCAAGTCGGTCGGCTACTTCGCGGGCGGAAAGCTCAAACGCATTTCCGTCGCCGGCGGTTCACCCGTAGATATCGCAGACGCCGACAATCCTCGCGGAGGAACGTGGAACCAGGACGATGTCATCCTCTTCGCACCCTCTTCGCAGACTCCTATCTATCGTGTGTCGGCTGCGGGGGGAACTCCCAAACCGATCACCGCGGTGGACCAATCCAGACACACAACCCATCGCTGGCCTTTTTTCTTGCCTGACGGCAAGCGCTTTCTGTATTTGGCAGCCAGCCACGCCAAACCCCACGCCGACCTCGACGCGATCTATGTAGCTTCTCTCGATGGCAAAGAAAACCGCCTCTTGACGATCTCGACTTCCAATGCCATTGCCGTGCCGGGCTATCTGCTGTTTCTGCAAGACCGGACACTGATGGCCCAGCCCTTTGAGATCTCCAGCGCGACCGTGAGAGGTGAGCCGTTCGCGATCGCGCAAAATGTCCATTTCGAGGAAGGAAATTGGCACGCCGTCTTTGATTGCGCGAGCAACGGCACACTGATTTACCAGCGGGCTGTCGGCCTCCAGGGCTCACAACTTCTGTGGTACAACCGCGACGGCCACGTGGTGGAAAAGCTGGGAGACACCGACCGATACCGCACCGTGCGTCTATCCCCAGACGGCCGCAGGCTGGCGGTTTTGATTGGCGAGCCCGGGGGAAGCATCTGGGTATACGACTTGGCGCGCGGTACGCGCACCCGCTATACCTTTGGAGGCGCTGGCGACAGAACCCCGGTCTGGTCACCCGATGGCAGCCAAATCGCCTTTTCGCGTTTTGTGGCGGGAGCATCCGACATCTTCGTGGTTGCCTCCAACGGGGCCGGAACCGAGAAGCCGCTGTTTGCCGCCGAGAAGTTGAAGCTGCCCACCGACTGGTCGCCCGATGGGAAATATCTTTTGTTCACCCAGACTCCCGTGGGATTCGGCGTCTGGCTGTTACCACTTTCGGGCGAGGTGAAGCCCCAGCTCTTCCTTCCTCCCCAGCTCACCACCAGCGAGTCCCAGTTCTCTCCCGACGGCCATTGGGTCGTCTACACCTCGCAAGAATCGGGACGAACCGAGATTTACGTAACGCAATTCCCTGGACCTAAGGGCAAATGGCAAATCTCCGTCAACGGCGGGCGCGAGCCCAGATGGCGCCGCGACGGCAAGGCAATCTTCTATTGGGCTTCGGACCACACCTTCATGGAAGCTCAATTGGAGACGAGCGGCGCAACGCTACAGGTGACTGCGACCCGCCCTTTGTTCAAGGCGTCCATGCCCTATGATCCCGCGGGCTCAGTAACCTACGACGTAAGTCCCGATGGGAAGCGCTTCATCGTAAACACATCGAACACTGCGGAAGACCAACTGCTCACCATTGTCACGAACTGGACGTCGGAGCTGAAGCACCAATGACTTCAGGATACGGCACAACCCATACCCCATGAAATCCGATCACCGCTAGAAGCTGGTTCCACCTGATCACGGGCGAATCATCTTTCCGGCCCGAAATACGAGGAATTCCGTCCGCGCACGATTTGGAGCCTCTCCAACGCGTTCACGTCAGCCTTCAAGGAACTGGAGCCCATCCCGCAGTTCAAGGCGACAGCCAAGCTGGGAGAGTTCCTGGAGATGAGGTTCTCTCAATCCTTCTAGCGGTACGGCAGCGGCCGAGCCGCCGCTTTACCAAGACTGTGCCGTGACAGGGCAACAACGACATGTAAGGTATTGGATCTTAACGGTACTGACAGCCCGTTCTCGATCCTCTAAGGAATTCTTTGACCCAGCCAATCGGACCCAAATCGGACCCAGAACCGATCATCTGCCATTGTCTATCCGACTGCCCGAAAGTAGGCGATGTGTCCAAAGAGCATCGCTCTCCGGTCGACTTTCCGCGGATCTGCAAGGCCAGACTGCCTCATAAGGCTGAAGACTCGGCTCTCGGTATTTTCTTTCAAGCGCTTGCTTGAGTGAAGTAAGTGGGCGAGAACACCGTGCGAGCCACTCTCTGGGCCTTCGAAATCGAGCATGTGAAACCGGCCGCCCGGCTTGAGGACGCGTCGGACTGCACGTAGCGTCTTGCCCTTTTCGTCGGGAGGCAAGTGATGGAACATGAACGACGACAACACACGGTCGAAGCTCGCCTCGGCGTACGGAAGGTCATCTCCAAATCCCTGGTCGAATTGGATGGAAACCGCCGCCTTCGCGGCTTTGCGTCTGGCGCGGGCAAGAGCCTTGGGGTCGGGGTCGATTCCAACCACCTCGACATCAGGATGAACACGCTTGATCAATGTCGCTAGCGTGCCGGTACCACAGCCGATATCGAGAACGCGATAGCCGGGCTGAAGGGCCGCGTGATCAAGCAGGACCATCCTGGCCTTGTCACCGCCGAGAAGTTTCACGATCGGGTCATAGAGCGGAAGTGACCAAGCATACCCAGCGGCGGGAAGATACGTTCGCGTAGATTCTGACACCATTTCTAGCTCCTCCTTGAAGGTGTTCGTCTTTATAGTGGATAGATGTTCAGTTCGGAACATAAGGTTCGGTTGGGTCGTTGGCAGGCCGACACGACTCCCGAGAGATTGTCTGTTATCGAACGAACGGACGGTGATTGTTCGGAAAAGTGAGGGTGTGATGGGAGTAAGAAGAGATGACCGACGTGTACAACGGACGCAGCAACTCCTCCGCACGGCCCTGGTGTCCTTGATCGAGGATAAGGGCTTTGAAGCACTCACGGTGCAGGACATCATCGATCGAGCGAACGTGGGCCGCGCGACGTTCTACGCCCATTTCGACAATAAAGAGGACCTCCTGGTGAGTGGACTCGACAGCCTACGTGCCGCACTAAAAGAGCTCCAACGCCAGACGTACTTGCGCACTGCCAGTTCAGACGAACGGTTATTCGCATTCAGTCACGAGATGTTTGCCCATATCGCGGAGTATCGACAAGTCTTTCGCGCGATGGTGGGTAAACGTAGCGGTGCCCTGGTCCAGCAACTATTGCAAAAGATCGTGGTGGATCTCGTGCGAGACGATCTTAAGGCTATAGCGGGACGACGCGACGAACGCTCATCGCCTGCGGAGGCGGTTGTCCAGTTCGTTACGGGTGGCTTCTTCGGTCTAGCGATGTTGTGGGCCACTGGGAAACTCCCGCTCTCTGTGGAGGAAGTCAACGCACTCTTTCGCCGGCTCGCCATGGCCGGGGTAAAAGCAGCGCTGCGCTGAACATGAACGGGAGGATTCAGCCATGTCAGGCTTAGATTCGGGCGAATGCTACAGCAAATTCCCGTCAGGAAAAAGGGTCCGGTGACATGGACGATGTCACCGAGCGGATGGGGGTGATCATGACCGGGAGAGTCCCTCCTTCAGGTTATCTTCAGGCATAAAGTAGCAGTATATTGGGGAGCCAGTGAGTCTTTCAGGCTCAGCGCGCCTGCAAAATGGCATCAAAAGGTAAAGTGCGGCGACACCTTCTTCAGTGCGGTGCGTTTCTGCTTCTCCTGGTTTGTCTTTGCGCCCAGGTCGCGGAGATCTTTGACTTCTGGGATCACACACTGCAGACCGGCAAGGATATCGAATACAGCCTAGTGATCGTGGTCTTGATCGTCGGATCCGGCTTCGGGCTCGCGCATGTGGCAGCCGTGGCGACGCGTACCGTATCTCTCATGTTTTGCCTTTTGCCTGCCTTCGACGGCTCCGGTTCTTGGGCGCCTCTCCCGGTCCCAACCACAGGCTATTCCCCACCTCTGCCTCTTCGAATCTGATTCCCTCCCGCTCGACGCCTATGGTCCGCCGGATTAATCCACTCACTTTTTATAATCGAGGGCGGGAATGTTTTCATTGGGAAGACGACAGTGTTTGAGACTGTCATTTGCAGGAGTTGTCTTGGCAGCGTTTGCCGCTTCTTGTGCGGGACAGACCTCCAGAGTTGCGGGCGCCATTCAAGGGAGCGTGGTGGACCAGACTGGCAACATTATCGCTGGTGCGAGTGTAACAGTACGCAATCAGGGCACAAATCAGACGCGAACAATGTTGCCCAACGCACAGGGCTTTTTCCGTGCAGGTGAGCTTCCGGTAGGTCAGTACGAACTTCGCGTTGAATCTCCTGGTTTCTCTCCATACGTGAACAGGCAAATCGTGGTCTCTATCGGAAAAGTCCTTCAGGTAGGAGTCCGACTGACACCTGCCACAGTGCAACAGCAAATCACTGTCTCCGAACAACCCCCGCCGATTGACCCCAGCGAGACTACTGAAGCGACCACAATCGACCATGAGCGAATTGAAGAGTCTCCAGTGGTGAGTCGTAATTACCTCGACTTCGTGCTTCTGGCGCCCCAGTTGACTCGATCGAATATTCAAGGAGGCACAGGCGGCAAAGATGCCCTTGCTGACAGTGGCTTCAGCTTCGCGGGTCACCAAGGGGGATCGAATGAGCCGCGCAGTCCACCGCCAACGCGGCAGGAGAATCATCAAGGCCCAGATTGGGAGGACCAACAGATGACTGGCTCGGAAAAGCAAGTCCATATGTCCCCCTTTACGGACGTTCACGGCGCCATCGACAG
>Ga0209580_10000401_pt1 | contig 24836 bp, 25 predicted proteins | sample Coa_R1_5_FD_187153 | JGI IMG/M metagenome (GOLD analysis project Ga0209580, IMG submission 187153) | Surface soil microbial communities from Centralia Pennsylvania, which are recovering from an underground coalmine fire - Coalmine... | ecosystem: Environmental > Terrestrial > Soil >... | reverse complement strand
GCATGGGGTTAGTTTCGCTGCGGGTGACCCAGCGGCGCTTCTCGTGGGTTTCATGAACCGCCGGATGCGGAACCGCACGTCCGGTGGTGTGGGAGGACGGCGGGAGTAATCCCGCCTCCTACCCGATTCTATAGAATCCGACAGTCCCACTGAGAACCAAGAGCAGAGCTCGGACGCCGGGCTGCGAAGGCTCCCCGTATAATCAAATCCTAGGCCTTTTATGATCCAGACTTTATTCGGCAGTCTTGAGGAAGAGAAAAAAACTAGTTTCCTAGACCGCATGAAGCAGGCGGTCACGCGCACGCGGGAGAATCTTGCCGAGCGGATCGACGACATCGTTTCAATCGGCAAGGAGATCGATCGCAACACGCTGGACGATCTTGAGGCCACGCTGATCGGGGCTGACCTGGGATCAACGACCACGCAAGAAGTCCTGGGAAAGCTGCGAGAGAAGGCTGACAGGAAACAGATCAAGAATGTCGAGGAGCTAAAGAGGCTGTTGAAGGAAGAACTGCTCGCGATTCTGAACACTGCTAATTCGCGTCCGGTGAGCAAAGTAGAAGGAACGCCGGAGGTGATTCTTGTTGTTGGCGTGAACGGGACAGGAAAGACCACGACGATCGGCAAGCTCTCGCAGGTTTTTCGATCGCAGGGGAAGAATGTGCTGCTGTGCGCGGCGGATACGTTTCGCGCGGCAGCGATCGAGCAGCTTGAGATCTGGGGACAGCGCACCGGGACGGAAGTGATCAAGACTAAGGCTGGAGGTGATCCCGCGGCAGTGTTGTTCGATGCGCTGCAGGCGGCGGTAGCGCGCAAGACGGATTACGTTGTGGTTGATACAGCGGGACGGCTGCACACCAAAACCAGCCTGATGGCTGAACTGGAAAAAATGCGGCGTACGGCGCAGCGGATCATTCCGGGCGCGCCGCATGAAACACTGCTGGTGATGGACGCGACAACGGGGCAAAATGGGTTGCAGCAGGCGCGGTTGTTTACCGAGGCGGCTGGGGTCACGGGGATTGTTCTGACCAAGCTCGATGGGACTGCGAAGGGCGGCGTGGTGGTGGCAATTTGCCGAGAGCTCGGGCTGCCGGTCCGGTATGTCGGAGTGGGCGAGAAGGCTGGGGACTTGCTGCCATTTGATCCGAAGGAGTTTGTGGATTCGTTGTTTGAATAAACGGTGGTGAAGTGGACTGAGCGCGGGCAAGATGCCCGCGCGACAGCCGGCCAGAGGCCGACGCTACGAGGTGCTTATGCAGTCTGGAGAAAAACGATCGGGATTTCGCGTCGTGCTTGATTTCTTGAGGCGGCTGTTGGGCAGGAAGCGTGCGGCGCCGGGGGATCCTTATGCTTATGTGATGGCTCCGGTGCGGCGCGGGCCGAAGGGGCGGAGTGGGGCGGCGGTGGCAGAGATTGAGGAAGAGTCGTTTCGGAGTTTTCCGCCGCGGCGGTGATTTTATACACATTTGTCATCCTGAGCGAAGCGAAGGACCTCATGTACGTTGCTTGCAGCGTCGATGCTGCCGGCGAGTGCATAGGTCCTTCGCGGCAAAGAACGCCGCTCAGGATGACACGCTCTGTTTGTCACGCCAGGTGCTGTTGTGATGCCACGTGTTAGATTCATCGGTTAGATTTCGCCTGAATGTCCGCTCATTCCTGTGACGAGCAGCATCTTCATCGCGCGCTTGAACTGGCGCGGGCCGGGATGGGGCTTGCCTCGCCGAATCCGTATGTGGGCGCGGTGATCACCGATTCCCACGGTAACGTAGTCGGCAGCGGAACCTACACCTACGACGCTGTGAGGCACGCGGAGATCCTGGCGCTGGAACAGGCTGGGACGAAGGCTCGCGGCGGAACACTTTACATCAATCTTGAGCCCCATGCGCATCAGGGACGGACACCTCCATGCACCGATGCGCTGATCAAGGCGGGCATCCATCGCGTCGTGGCGTCGATGGCGGATCCGAATCCAAAAGTCAGCGGTCGCGGATTTGAGCAACTGCGGGCGGCGGGTGTGCATGTGGAAGTGGGGCGTCTGGAGGAGCAGGCGCGGCGGTTGAATGAGGCGTTCGCGCGCTATACGCGGCACGGAACGCCGCTGGTGACACTGAAGGCGGCGATGACGCTGGACGGGAAGATTGCACCACCGCCCACTGAGGCGTTGCTCCAGGGGAACGGAACGCCCGCAGGAGGATGGGTCACGAGCGAAGTGGCGCGGGCCCACGTACAGGAACTGCGGCATCAGAATGACGCGCTGATGGTGGGCGCGGGAACGATTCTCTCGGACAATCCGTTGCTGACCGATCGCAGTGGAAAGCTAAGAAGGCGTCCGCTGCTGCGGGTGATTCTCGATTCACGGCTGCGGTTGCCGCCTGACTCGCGGCTGGTGAAAAACGTTGCGGCGGAGCGGGCAAACGATGTGCTCGTCTTTTGTTCTTCGGCAGACGAGAAGAAGAAAGCGGAATTGGAGAGGCTGGGAGTACGCGTCGAGACCATTGCGACGATTGAGACGGATGGGCGTCCGGATTTGCCGGCGATCTTGCGAAGGCTGGGGCAACTGGAAATTACCAGCGTGATGATCGAAGGCGGCGCGACGGTGAACTGGGCGGTACTGGCGGCGGATGTCGTCGACAAGGTGTTCCTCTACTATGCCCCGAAGATTCTCGCGGGGACGGGGTCAGTTCCTTTTGCCGCAGGAGCGGGATTCCGCCATATGAGCCAGGCGGCGCAGGTGAAGCACTTGCATCTGCACCGGTTTGGGGAGGACTTTGCGGTCGAGGGGTATGTGAGGGATCCGTATGGGGAGTGAAACAGGGGCCAGGGTTCAGGGGTTAGGGATCAGCGAAATCTCCTTCGGCGCTGATTGGCTGCCGTGCCCCCTAGCCCCTGACCCCTTTCTCGCAGGGTTTAGAATGTTCCGTTCATTCGGAGGGCACTCATGTTTACTGGCATTGTGGAAGAAGTTGGACGCATTACGAAGATTAAGCAGCGCGAGGAGAACCGGCGGATCACGATTACTGCCGACAAAACACCGAAAGAGCTTGGCACCGGGAACAGCGTGGCGGTGAGTGGGGTTTGCCTGACCGCGCTCGACATCAAGCCGGGATCGTTTTGTGCGGACTTGGCTCCCGAGACCTGGGGCCTTACCTCGTTCTCGCGCATTCAGGAGGGTGCGCTGGTCAATCTGGAGTTGCCGATGAAAGCCGACGGGCGCTTTGGCGGGCACGTTGTCCAGGGACATGTGGACGGCGTGGGCAGGCTGATTTCGTTCGATCGCATCGGTGACTCGGAGAACTGGTGGCTCAACATCGAACTGCCCGACGAGGTGGAAAAGTACACGGTCTATAAGGGATCGATTTCTATCGAGGGGATCAGCCTGACCGTGGCGAAGCTTCAGAAGAATCGGTGCACGGTTGCCATTATTCCGCACACCGTGGAGATGACGAACCTGCAGTCGCTGAAATCTGGGGACCCGGTGAATCTGGAAGCGGATCTTATCGCGAAGTATGTGGAGAAGATGATGAAGGGGGAATCGTCGCAGAACTCGCTGACGATTGAGGATCTGGTAGAGCAAGGGTTTTAATCGTAGAGACGTTGCTTGCAACGTCTCTGCCTGCAGTTTCTGTGGACTATTGGTTTTACGGCGGCGCCGGCAGAGACGTAGCAAGCTACGTCTCCACGACGTTCAATGCGCAAAATCATGCCGGCGGGCTGGCGCCCTGCCGGGACAGCCGAGGCGGCTGTCGCCACGCGAGTTGTTAGGCTTCCAGCTTCAGTTCATCCAATTCCAGGAATTCGCGGATGATGGGCTCGGGGGACTTCTCCATCTCGGCATATGTGCCGAAGAAAATGGCTCTGGCTTCGTGCAGAAAGACTACCCGGTCGGCCAGCTTTTTGGCCAGGCGCATGTCGTGGGTTACGACGATGCTGGTCAGGTTGAGTTGAATCTTGAGGCGCTTGATGAGGTCGCCTAGCAATTGCGCCATGAGGGGATCGACCATCGTGGTGGGCTCGTCGTAGAGCACGCATTCGGGGCGGGCGGCCAGCGCGCGAGCGATCGCTACCGAGCGCTTCATCCCGGTAGAGAGGTCGGATGGCAGCAGGTCGCGCATCTGTTGCACGCCGACCATTTGCAGCAGGCCGTCGACGATCTGGTAGATCTGCTCTTCGTTGAGATCCTGATTTTCGCGGAGCGGGAACGCAATATTTTCGCCGACGGTGAGCGAGTCGAAAAGGGCTCCATTCTGAAACACCATGGTGACCTTCTTGCGGATCCGCTCTAGCTGCTCTTCCGTGTAGTCGGTGATGTCCTCTCCGGCGACGATGACGCGGCCGGAGTCAGGTTTGAGGAATCCCATGATGTGATGCAGGGAGACGGATTTCCCTACGCCGCTTCGTCCGAGGATGCAGATGGTCTCGCCCGTCAATACATCGAAGCTGACGTGTTCGAGCACGACGTTGTCGCCGAAGGCTTTGGAGACGTCGCGGAATTCGATGTAGGGCGGCATGAGCAATGAGGCGGTGAGCTATGAGCTTCGAGCCTTTAGCTCCTAGCTGTTAGCTACGCCTTCAGTCTTCTCAAACTTATCAGATTCGGGACAAGCTTTGCGGGCACGTGAACTGGAGGAACTGAGTCCGCCACCTGAGTCGCCTTGCGGATGGGTTGCCGATAGAACCATGGGGTGGGTTACACCGCTGGTTGGACCTGGGGATCAATGGCGGGGGTAACGGTGTCGGGTTCGTCGAGTTCGTTGTTGGTGACATCCTCGACGAAAGCGAGCCAGCCATCGGGAGTTCCATCGGGCTGGAACGTGGGCTGGTAGGCGGCGGCGATGCGGCGACGGCCGATGCTCTCGTAGTTTGCATCAGCCTGATAGGTTACGGTCTGGCCGCAATTTGCCTGGTCGAAGCGATGGCGAAGTGATTCGAAAGCTTCTTTGCCCATAACGTCGACAATCGGGCGGCCAGTAATCTTATCCGAAGGCCTGCGCAACCAATTTGCGTAGTGCTGGTTGACCCACAGGTACTTGAGATCGCGACTGCAACGGGTCAATGGCACACGGAGCTTTCGAGTCAGCGATTCGAGATGAATAGGGTCAGTGTCTCTCTGATGAACCGCATGAGCGAGAGTTTCTTCGATATTCTTCATCTTGTCACTCAACATCGAACGGACGGTTCGAAGAAGCGCCGAGATGCCATCGGATTTCGTCAAAAGAGCATTTGCTCCCATTACGGGTGCAAGGGACCTGATGGCGTCATCGTACATGGTGAACAACACGACCTTGGCCGCGGGGAGGCTGTTTTTGACGATGCTCGTGACTTCGATTCCGTTCAGCCCCGGCATCAGCACGTCAACGATCAGCAGGTCGGGTCTGAGAGCTATTGCGGTCTCTGCAGTTTCGATTCCGTCACGAGTAACGGCACAAACCTCTACGCCCGGCTGCTGATCGATGAGTGAGCAAAGGACCCTGCGCACGGACTCGTTGTCATCTGCTATGAGAACGCGTTTGGGCAAGTCAATTCCTGGGCAGGTCGAGTCCACACAATAGCGTATCGAACTCTAATTAGATTGTTGGGTGACGAACATACAGGAAAACCCCGATATACAGCTTGCCGCTCGTCAAAATTCCGAGAACTTCACGCGCAGCTCTATGACGCTATGCTCAGTCATTCATGCGCTTGAGCCAGTTCTTCCGGTGTGTTGAGATTACGGAAGATTCGGGGGGAGAAACCGGCAGCTTCCAATTCCGTTTCTTCGATCACTTGCGTGGATGCCGGCGCGAAGAGTGTGTCGATTTTGTAATGGCCGGCGCGCAGGGCATTTTCTGCTGCATCGGCGAAGCTGCGACGGTAGACGGCACAAAGAGGCTGAAAACCTCCGGCGGCGCGGGCCAGAGTTACGCGGGCGTCGGAGCTCGTTGCTCGGGAGATGACATAGTCAAGGATGGCTAGGGAGACAAAGGGGAGATCAACGGCGAGGATGACGTTCAGATCTGTGCGCGAGGAGCGAAGAGCGGCGTGGATGCCCCCTAGTGGGCCGCAACCGGGGAAGATATCTTCGATGGTGGGAGCGAAGGGCGCGAACTTTGCCGGATCGCCGATGATGTGGACGTTGGAAGTTAATTGGCGCGCGAGGTCGAGCATGCGGGATAGCAGGGTGCGTCCTTCGAGCAGGACGAAGGCTTTGTCGGTGCCCATGCGAGTGCTCCTGCCGCCGGCAAGGATGATGGCGGAGAGGTCTTCCATGGGGCGATGATACAGCGTCAGCGGACGGTGGTTCGGTTTGCAAAAAGCTAAACCACTAAGGACACTAAGGTGCACGAAGGAAAATCCTGCGCGTTTCCGCGGTCTTAAAGCTTTTGGCCCCAATTGGCATTGTCCGGGAGCGCAGCCTGCACGAAAGTAACCTATCGGCCAAATGACGTGGATACAACAACTTAGACGGCAGCAGATGGCATGTAATACCCTGTTTTCGATGTAAAGCAGCGGGAACGGCATGGAACGGCATGGGCACCTAGAAGACCTGCCTGTAGGAATCGCGCCAATGTTTATGGGAACAGCGTGGCAAAGAGCGGCCCAAAAACGTAGTGCTTGTATCCGGCCAACTCCGTGAGGCGCTCGGCATGCTTTTTTGTCGTCGTCTTAATCAAGGCGGGGTGCACCCACTCTAAAGTCATTCGAATGCTGTAAAGGCGCATGTACAGAGCCTCCTGCGACGGAATTCCGTCGCCTTCCTCATACAGTTCCGCCATCTTCTTGCAGACTGCCTTGTATTCCTTACGAATCTGCAGCGGGTTTCTCATGGCTTTCCGTTTTAATCCATGCGTGGGAATCGAATCAAGACCCCGAGCGAAGTGTTCAGAAGTCCCGTTAGCAAGTCCAATTAACTCGTTTAGTATCAACAAGGTAGCTCTTGACAACACTATTCTGGCCTACTAAGGTGCGCTAGAGGTAAAACACAAATGTCCTTCGTCAAATTTGATTTTTATACTGAGTTGCGCCGAGTCCAGCAGAACAAACCTACCCGAGCAAGCGAGCACACGCTGCTATGCCTAGCCGGGGAGCGATTGCTCCCACACCACAGAACCACCCGGCAACGGGCATAACCGCAATCATCCCCATCGTTAAAGAGGCCAGACGGGTCATTCCTTCTGGCCTTTTCCTCTTAAGCCGTGCGGCGCGGTGTCTCACATGAATTGTGAGGTGCCCGGCTACCAAGGAAGCATACAAAATACAACGAATTTGTCCCCCGCTCTTTCCTCAACCCCGAAGCTTTTGCAGAAGAACTAAATATCCCCATCCAGCGAGTCAATTGTGACATTCATCTCATTGAGTAAACGGCAATCAGTGTCCGCCTGCTCTTTGTTGTCCCAATGCGCGGCGTTCTCAAGGTCATCGTCAAGCGTAAAGTCCGACCAATGTTCTTCTTGCTTTTTGCGAGGTAGCCATTTCGTGAGGTATGCCTTCGTCATCATCCTTCACCCAGGTTAATTGGTCGGCTTCTCTAGACGTTGCTCTTTGCCACCCAAAAGGTCATTCAACGCTTGAAGCAGCTCCCTGAATTTTTGATGGTCATTCTCTTCGCCAAGGCGTCGGCATAGGACGGTTACGCGCTTGCGTTCATCCGGAGTCATCGTGCACCTCCAAGGACGTGTGGCCTGTGCTTCATAAACACCGGAGCACCCCCGGTGTTGCACGGAATTATCCATCCAGGCCCGGCATCACACAATAGGAACCGTTGCTGATTGTTCCCCGAGTTTTTACCCTATGCTGACCCACCTCCCCGCCCTAAACCGCTTAAATCGACTCCTAACGCAAGCACGGGCCATCCTGTGCGCGGCCCCTAATCGGTTTTCGAAGAAAACAGTTTACAATCCAATCGGTTTTTGAGATAATGTGATTGTTAAAGGGGAGCACGCCATGATGATGGTTGAACCTAGGAGCCGAGCAGCAAAGAGAAACTTGCGGGAAGGCATCCAGAAAATGGAGAAAAAGATGACGCCAGCGGCTCAAGTTAGACGCGATTTTCTGTTGGGCCGTCCACCGCGTCCGCTTGGAGAGCATGATGAGCCGGAACCGCTCCACCCTTCCGTTTTGTGGCGGCGGGCAAATGAGTCCCTGTCGGACATTCGCACGCGGATGACAAAGGCCGGGCTGAAACCGGAGCACGTAGCGGCTGCCATCATCTACGTTGAGCGATCTACCCCGGAGCAACCTCACTTTCTGTACTTGGAGGAAAAGGGCAAGACACCGGAAGAGATGCGTAAAGAGGCCTTCGATTTTTTGGTGAACCGTGCTGAGGATGTGATTGTGCTTGGCATGATCTTGGTGCAATTCGATGAGCAGACAAAGCAAAGGGCAATCTTCCCTCGCCTATTTTTCGGACTCAACAAGCGGGGCATGGACGTATTGAAGCAAGCGGCCAACCTGGAATTTACGTTAGGAGCGCTGCTTAAGAATGTGAATTGAGCGGTAGAAAGACTAAGGCGCTTGGCGGTGTCTCTAGCACGACCAAGGGCAGGTAGCCAAAAGGGACACGCGGAAAACGTATCACACTCGGGCTGTTTTTTATTGTAGCCCAAAAGGGACGGACTTATGGACGCACAGCAGCAACTTGCATGGAACTGTGAAGACAGCGTTGTCGTGCTCGGGAAGGGCAAAGAGTTTTTGTTAGTTCCGCTAGGCGAAGCAATTCCGGCGTCCCTCCAGTTTGCAAACGTTTGCGGTTACACATATTGCGGCGTCATCGGTTACCCGCGTATCCCGAGTACGGGCAGCCGTCCCTAACCGGCAGAAAGGTCGGATGGCCGGGGAGGGGTAGCGTGGCTCCTGACTACGGCCAGCTCCTAACAGCGAAGTAGAATATAAGCCCAATCACTACCACGATCACAACCAGAACCACGATGACGGGCCAATGGAGCATGTACAAGATTTAGCACGCAATAAGACTGTGAGCGCACGCACATAAGTTCATGCAGTCCGGGACAGAAGGCGGCTTCGCCTTGGGTTAGCTATGTGACGGGCATCACAAGCGTGTAGGTTATTGAAAATGTTGGGGATGGTTTGCCAATAGCCCACACTGGATCTTTTATTTACATGAACAAGTAATTTTCGATTTTGTCATTTTGGCGTAAGGAAGGCACTTACAAGCACGGAACGCATTATTAAGCACTCTTGGGGTGTTGGGGAGCACTCGGAACGGAGTTTTCAACGTGGAAACCGAATGGCTCACCGCCACGGAGGCCGCTCGATACCTGAAAGTCCAACCCCGCACCATTCTGAAATGGGCCAAGCAAGGCACAATCCCCGCTCACGCACTCTCGGGCTGTAAGCGTGTCACCTGGAGGTTCTTAAAATCTGAGTTGGATGGTGCTATGCTCAATCCGCCATCTGCTGCCGAACTTGGGAGGGTTCAATGATGCAGCAGCGTAGTAGAGGTGGAAGTGTAGTAGAGGACAAGCGTAGCAAAGTGTGGAATTTCTTTTGGTGGGAGAGCGGCAAGCGAAGGTCCAAGAAAATTGGAACCAAAGCCGAGTTCCCGACCAAATCTATCGCGTGGAAAGCGGCAAAACCGTTGCGAGACGCGGTAGAGAATCAAACTCCGGTTGTACCGGAACCCGTTGCACCGGCAACCGTGCCCACAGTGAGCACTGTTGCGGAGCAATACCGAATCGAGCGAATGCCAAAGCGCAAGGACACACGGCGGTCCTACGAAGTGTGGTTGAGCAACTACATCGTGCCCAAATGGGGCGAATGCTCAATCAGCGACGTGCAACCGCGTCCCGTCCAACTTTGGTTGGAATCGCTCGCACTGTCCCCAAAGAGCCGAGCGGATATTCGCGGTCTGTTGCGGGTCCTTCTGGACTATGCGATGTGGGCCGGTCATATGAGCATCGGCAGGAACCCGATGGAACTTGTCAGAGTCCACGGGGCAACAAAACGAACTGCACCAACCCCGGAGTTTGAATCCGGCAGAGTTCCAGAAGTTTCTTGCCGAGCTGTCGGAACCGTTCAAAACAATTGCGCTAATTTCGGTCTGTTGCGGACTCCGCATTTCGGAGGCACTAGGCTTGCAATGGGGTGACCTCAATTGGCTGGAAAGCAGCGTGCGTATAGAACGGAGTGTGGTGAACGGACACACAGATGACGTAAAGAGGTTAGGTCACGCAAAGCCCAACGTCTTTCTCCCGATGTGCTCCAAGTGCTCAAGCAGTGGCGGGCATGTTCGGAATTCTCGGGCGAGTCCGATTGGGTCTTTGCCAGTCCTGTTTTAATTGGCCGCAAGCCGTGGTCCTCGTACACCGTGCGACGGGCGTACATCAAAGCGGCAAAAGCGGCAGGGATTGAAACTTTCGGGACCCATTCACTACGCCACACATTCCGTAGTTGGCTGGACGCGACGGGCACACCAATCAGCGTTCAACAGCGAGCAATGCGGCACAGCTCAATCAAGGTGACGATGGACCATTACGGGGACATCATCACAGACGAATTGACGCAAGCGGCTGACAAGGTAGCGGGCTTAGCCCTGAACGGCAGGTAAGAACGGCAGGGAATGTCCGTAAGTTGTTGGGTTTGCAAACCTGCACGAAAGTAACCTACCCAAAGTTAGTGGTTCCGGGCGATGATGGGCGTGCATCCGGCTGTTTCTCTGACCCGGAAGTAAACAATCATGCCGCAAAAGCTCATGGATGTGTTTATGCTTGGGCGCTGCTCCCACGAGTTCTCCTGGCCCCGCCGTAGTGCCGATGGAAACTATTACCAGGTTTGCCTGTTGTGCGCTGCGGAATACAAATATGACTGGGCGACCATGCGCCGGACCGAGCGCGTGGAGCACGCCAAGCCTGAGACGGGCATCCGGCGGAGTCATCCGCGGGAGAAGCGTCCGTCGTGGGTGCCGCGGGCGCGCCGTCTGAAGCTCGATATTCCTCTGCGTTATCGCGTCAACAAGACCAGCTCGTGGTACGAGGGGATCATCGAGAACATCAGCCAAAGCGGCGTTCTGTTTATCGGGCCGCAGGGGCTGCCGGTGAATGCGCTAATCGAGATGGTGTTCGAGATGCCGGAGGAAATCTCGGGGCAGAAGAACTCGAACGTGGTGTGCCAGGGGCGCGTGATGCGGGCGAAAGGCACGCTGGAAGTCGAAGAGGGCAACGTCGGGTTGGCGGCGTCGATCGTCGACTACAAGTTCATCCACTAGCAGGCGGGTGGAAAAGCTTTCTCACGACCAACATCTTCACCTGAGCGGCTGAAGCCGCCATTTAAGTAAAGCGGTTATCGCAGCGCTGAAAAGCGCTACGCCACCCAAAATCGATTCCCTGGACCGCTTTTTTGGGCAGCGCCAGGTTCCACTGCAAGAACTTCCGCCTAGGGGAGCGCTGTCGTTTCTCCGTAGCACTGTGCTTCAGGGGTGTTGCTCTGCCTTGAGTGAGGCGAGCGCGTTGCGGACGCTTTCGGCCTCAGGGCTGTCGGGCTTCTCTATCAAGAACAGCTGATACTGCAGCATCGCCGCGCCGGGATGATTCTGCATTCCTAGCACCTTGCCAGCCATGATGTGTACCTCGGCAAATTGTTGGTGATTGGGTAGAGCATGGGTACGCTGAGCGTCGGCTAGAGCCTTGTCGTATTCCTTGTTCGCGAACTCTGTGGTGGCAAGCAGGGCGACCGCGTCGAGCATGGATGGATTCACGGCAATGGCTTTCTGCAGCAGGGACTCCGATCCGGCGTAGTCCTGGTCCTGAACATCCATTCGTGCCAGGTCCACGTAAGCCGGCAGGAAAGTAGCGTCCGCCTGAATCGACTTCGAGAACAACTCTCTGGCCTTGGTGCGATTCGAGCGCTTGATCGCGATCGCGCCCAGCATGTCATAGGCACGCGCATAGCGCGGATACTCTGCAATGGCTTTTTCGAAATGGGCTGCGGCCTTCTCCATGTCGCCCTTGGAGTACACCTGCAGCCCTTTACTCATTTCTGCGCTTGCCTTGCTGGGAATATTCAATTCGCTGACGGAAATGGTGGATGATCCAGGCGACGATTCTCCGGCCGGCTTCTGGCTCTCAAGTTTCACATGAACGGTTTCGGTGTGCAGTTGTTCGAGGGGATTGATCTCGAAGTACGGAGTGGTCACAGCCTCGAAGCCCAAGCCGGATACTTTCACGCGGTACGACGTTCCGCTTATGACACGAAATTGCGCAGGCTCACTCCCTGTAATATGAGCGGTCGCAACCGGTCCTCGCGGGGCAATCAACTCAACCTGGATTGGGGCCTCGATGCTCCGCTCGTCGTTGGTGCGAACACTCACCATGAGATCAGCGTTGTCCCTGACGTCAGTTTGCGCGACAAGGAAGGACGAGAGCAGCAGGAGTACCAAAACGGGCGCAATCGATCGAGTCATAATTCCTCCCCCAAGCCCGCCCTTGCAATGCGTCCCACGCGTGATAGAGGCTGGTAGGCCCGGCAGGAATCGAACCTGCAACCCTCGGATTAGAAATCCGATGCTCTGTCCGTTTGAGCTACGGGCCCGTGTGATAACCAAGTTTAACCCAACTGGTTCCGGGGTCGCTGCGTCGGTTCCTGGGTTTACATCTGCATGGAAGCCTCGGAGCATCTAAACTAGGGGAAACACCGGCGTTTGGTGTCGGGAGTCGAACGTATGAAAAGAAGTTCTCCGCTTATTATCAGCTTCTTATTGGCCGTTATTTTGGGAATTGGAGTCGGCTGCGCGAAGAAGCCGGACGACACGAAGATATCCAGTGAGATTCAAAGCAAGTTCAGCCAGGATTCTGGTTTGGGAAGCAAACAACTCGCCGTGAAGGCCGAAGGCGGTGTGGTGACACTGTCCGGTACGGTGGACAATGACGCGCAGCGCGATGCGGCGGGCAAGCAAGCTGCGAGCGTCGCGGGCGTCAAGACGGTGATCAATAATCTCGAAGTGAGCAATGTCGGCAAGCCGAGCGCCGTTGCGGAGATGACGCCTCCGGCCGCGGCTGCTCCAGCGGCCAGCGCTCCTGCCGATAACGCTCCTCCGCCCCGCCCGAGCAAGGCTGGCAAAGCGTCCAGCAAGGCGCGGCATGACTCAGGAGCAAGCAAGAAATCGGCGGGTGATGGCGGAAACGGTGTAGAGGCCAACGGCGACAACGCGCCGCAGCAGGCATCGAATGACAACATGGCGCCTCCGGCCGAAAACACAACCACTGCGCAGGAGCCGTCTCCGCCGCCTCCTGCACCCAAGAAGCTGATCATCGATCAAGGGACGCAGTTGACGGTGCGGCTCATTGATCCCATCGACAGCGAGAAGAATCAGACCGGGGACACATTTCATGCCACGCTGGATGCGCCTCTGATGTCTGACGGTGAAGAAGCGGTGCCGGCGGGAGTGGAGCTGGTCGGACACCTGATCGAAGTGAAGAGCGCCGGCAAGTTTGCCGGGCAGTCATCGGTAGTGATGCAGCTCGACAGCCTGACTTCGGGCGGCAAGACCTACAACATCCAGACCGATCAATACTCTAAGAAAGGCAGTTCGCGCGGGAAGAATACCGCGGAGAAGGTCGGAGCGGGAGCGGCAATCGGCGGCATCATCGGAGCGATTGCCGGAGGCGGAAAGGGAGCAGCGATCGGAGCAGCGGCGGGAGCTGGGGTTGGCGGCGGCGTACAGGCAGCCAGCAAGAGCCAGCAGATCAAGCTGCCGTCGGAGACGGTGCTGAACTTTACCTTGCAGCAGTCGGTCACGGTGGTGCAGACGGCGCCGAGCGATGCTGACCGACAGAAGTTGTCTGGTCAGCAGTAGGGCGAGGCGATTCGAAGTTGCCAGTGAGCTTCGGCATCCGTACGAAAAAGAGCGCCGTCGGCGGAGACCGACTGGAAGTGTATGTAAAGGTTCCTTGACGGCTCAGGTTGAGAGCAGGGTGAAGAACCGTTGCGTGCACTGATTTGTTCCATCCGGCGCCCTTTCTCGCTTGCCTCCACCTTTCCGGCCGTTCGGGTTTTCCGGTCAGCCACCCCTGACCGAATCTCGTCCGCGCATTTCCGCGCATTGAGGGAGTGCTTACCAGAGTGGGTGAGCTGTTGCTAACAGGTGAGCGCGAGCAAGACACGTTTAACTCAGGATCAATGAGCGCAATGAGATTTGTCACCCGTTGAACCGCGACCTCCATTGATTTTTGTGCAATTCAGAAGCCGGGCGCAAATGCTGCGACGCTCTGAACATGCAGTGTGAATCCGACGCTCAACCTGAAGGTCGCTTTATTCGGTTCCCAAAAATGCGCCCACAGATTGAAAGAGACCAAGTTGCGACGCCACTTTGGGAAGGCTTTCAGTACCGTGGCAACGTTATACCCACTTCGCACATGGACGTCGAACCGTTGATGAAGCCTCTAACGATCAAGCCCCGCCGCTCTTCCGAACTCGGGGCAGGGTCATTTCTCCACAGCAGTTCTCCTGTCCGGCAATCAGTGAGCGAGCAGTCCATGGCCGCTGCGGATTCTTCAATGAGGACGCTATCGGAATGATGGTAGTCCTTGAGATGCGCTTCAAATACTGCGTCGACTCCGAGAACTGAGCACGCCCGCTTTCGGTCAGGGTGTAAGACTTCTTCTTCCGAGAAGCTGGCAGCTTTCAACTTCTGGCGAGTTTCGTGCAACGTCATTATCGGATAATGCGCCGCCCTGACCCCTTCTACGGGAAGGCCTCCCGCATCACCAACCGTTGCCATTCTCATGCGGTTCTGGGACAAGGCCCCCTGAACACCGTCAGTCAACTTTTCCATCGTTTTTTCCCGATTGTCCTTGGCGTCCCGGCGCATGTCCTCTACGCGAAGAACCGCGATCTTTGTCGGTTTGTGCCGCGTTAATTCCGGACTCTGATAAAACCGTGCGGACCAGGGATCGGCTCCAGCCTTGCTTAGAGCTAAAACGACATCTGGGCATAACAAAGCAAGATCCGGTGGCTTTGTCCTTTGAGCTGATGCGTAGGTCAGCGCATCTCTCCCCATTCCATCGAGCGCCTTGATATCGGCTCCTTGTCCCAACAACACCTTTACCTCATCAAGATTGCAGTTCGATGCCGCGACCATTAAGGGTGTGAGATTAGTCTTTGTTTCGTCCTTTTTCTTCCCGTGTGCCGACAAGGTAATGATTGCTGCACAGATGAGCGAGCCAACAACGAAAGCCGTCCACGTTATTCCGTTAGATTGACCCGTCATTGTGGATTTTCCTTTCCTCACTCAGGCTGAGGCCCTCCTTGAATTCCTCGAACACAGTCGCCTCCCGCGTCTGAGGTCTTTGACGCCACCACTCTACGCCCAATTCAGGCCCGTTTCACGTGTCGTTAAGAGATGAGATGAGAAGGCCGGTCTCCGACGGGATGCTGTACGCTCCCAAGGTATCGACGTGCTTGAATAGCACCGCGGCAGCGAAGCAAAGCAGGAACATTTCTCAGCAGAGACTGACCACGGTATCAAAGAACCGTTTTCTCCAACACTTTTCTATAAATAAATTTCTGAGTTGCTAAGCCGGCGAAGCGGCCGGAGGGCGTGCGCCGGCCCGCTGTCTCTTCGACGCCGCTGTTTCTGCGAACTTTTTACGGGGTCTTTGACGTTGCGCACAATACGCTTACGACTGTTCAACTATTGTGTTGCCGACGCGGCTCCCTGCTCAGCTGCGCATCACGGCTTGACCGTGACTCGGTTACTTAACCGTAAGAGAACGTCCCCGCTTACGCCAGAAGGGAAATTTCGATGAGAAATACAAGTGTCGGTAAATGGCTCTTCACCGTCGGATCGCTTCTCGCTCATACCGATCGCCGGATTCGTCGCTCCCTGAGAACGAGGTCATTCGTGAATCCGATTACCGCGTCTCTGGTGCTTGCCGCATCCCTGTTCACCGCCGCTCCCGCCGGTGCTGCACCCACCCTCACCGTGCTCCATACGTTCAATGGTACGAATGGGGACGCTCCGAACTCTGTGATCCAGGCATCCGACGGCAATTTCTACGGCACCACCTACCTGGGCGTCGGCACTGTTTTCCAGGTTACGCCCGCTGGGCACTTCAAGACTGTGTTCTCTTTACCTCCGCAGAACCCGAACCGCTTTTTCTACGGCGACTACTTCACGAGCGTGGTCGAAGGGCCCGACGGCTTTCTGTACGTCACAGCCCGCGGGAGCAACAACAACCCGAACCCAATTGTCTTCAGAATCAGCAAGTTGGGTAGCGACTACCAGGTGGTGCTGCAGGAGGCGCCATACGGTCTGTCGGTGGCCTCCGATGGCAACTTCTATGGGTCGGACAGCAACGGGATTTTTCGGCTCACCACCAATGGCACTTACACCCTGTTGTCTTCACAGAGCAGCAACGGGTTCATTGTGGAGAGCTTTAACCAGCAGGCAACGGACGGCAACTTCTACGGGACCTGCTACAGCATCTGGTATCACGTGTGCCAGGTGACGACCTCCGGTCAGGTGACCCCGATCTTCGAGTACGCCACAGGCACCAATGGGCGAATTCCTGCGAACGGGATTTTGACCCAAGGATCAAACGGCCTTCTGTACGGTGTTGCGGCCGGGGGCCCGGGCGACACCGCCTTTCAGGAGATTTTCCAGCTCAGCACGTCGGGCAGCTATGCGGAGCTTTATCAGCTTGGAGGCTGCACTCCGAAGACCGGGTGCAGCATGGTGCTGCCGGCATCGGATGGCAATCTGTGGATCGCCGATCCGCCTCAGGAGTCCGTCTACTCGATCACGACCGGCGGCAGGCTGCTGCAAACGGTCTCTTTCTCGTCGCAGCCGAATGCGCACGCTCATCCTAACCTCCTGATTCAGGACAATTCCAGCGGTATCCTTTTTGGAACGACGGGCGAACCGAATCCTGCGTATTATGACTACGGGTCGGTTTTTTCCATCAACGCGGGCCTGCCGCCGAAGTAAGGTTCGCCCACGCTCGCCGTCGCCGAGGTCCCTGCCCAGACCGCTCAGCGGGGACCTTTGCTTACACGAGCAGCTTGACGGACCTGCGTTTCACTCCTGTTCGGTCGGCGTCCAGTTGCCTGCATTCAGCAGAGTGGGTAAATTCGAGTTCTCGCGTTAGACCGAAACGTAGCCGACAAGGGCGGCGTTGGGACTGAGATCGAACAGTTCCTTATAGTGCCAGTGAGCCGCTGCCTACTCGCGAAGTCCGTACCACCAGACAATCGAAACTGCCCCTGCGTAATTGTAGCGATCTCGACGGGGAGCGGATATCACCAACATGATTCCCACAAGTCGGCACTTTGTCTGCGCCAGAGCGAGATTAGCTCTCTGCGGGCGCGAAGAAGAGTAAGTCGGAGGGTACTCCATTCACTATAGAAATCAGGGCGCGGCTGTTAAAAGAGTCCTGCGCACGCCTTTGAATCGCCCACTTCGTTTTTCGGAACAGCCTGCCTGCGTTCTGGCGAATTTATCATCCGCCGGCATGACCTTGACTGAAAGCGATATCCCTGAGAAAAATCTTGGTCTTGGCGGGTTCCGGGCCAACGTCGCTGTTCTGACTCCGTAACTGCGTGCCGATTTTTTTTCAGGCTGCGGCATTCCGAACTAAAAACCTTCCACCCTGCGCAGCATCCGGACGCCCCTGCACCCTCACGTTCCGATGCCGAAGCAGTCTCGCGCACTGATCTAACTGGGGACCCTTCAACTCAACTCCTGAAAGGAGGAGTAATGCTCCGCTCGTATTTCATCCCCCCAGCGGGGAATGCTCGAAGTGTGTTTATTGTAGCCTTTCTTCTGTCAACCTTTGTCCCAGTCGCGGCGGGACAAGCGAAAGATCCAGGTCCGCGCGCCGGCGCTGCTGGCGCAGGCAGTTATTTTTCAACCCTGAACGCCAACGAGCAACAGACGTTTTTCCAGGCTTTGGCACGATTCCAGGAGGTGGATTCGGTCTCTGGGGCGATTGAGGCGGGCGTGGGTCTGGGGCCAACGTTTAACGGCAATAGTTGTGCGATGTGTCACGCACAACCGGCGGTCGGCGGCAGTAGCCCGGGCCAAAACAGTCCGCAGAATCCGGTGCCCAATCCTCAGGTCGCGCTGGCCAAGCTCGACGGCGCCACGAACACTGTGCCTTCGTTCATCACGGCCAATGGCCCTGTGCGCGAGGCGCGGTTCGTTGCCGCCGATCCGACCAACGTGTATTCGGCCCTGGATGGAGGAGTACACGGTCTGTACACCATTAAAGGGCGCTCGGATGCGAGTGGTTGCAATCTGGCACAACCCAATTTCTCGTACCAGTTGTCGTATGGAAACGTAATCTTCCGGATTCCCACGCCCGTGTTCGGGCTTGGCCTGGTGGAGAACACCCCGGACGCAACGCTGCAAGCGAATCTGAATTCGACATCCAATGCCCGCTACACCCTGGGGATTGGGGGAAGCTTTAACACGAGCGGGAATGACGGCACGATCACGCGTTTCGGATGGAAGGCGCAGAACAAGTCGCTGCTGATTTTCGCTTCCGAGGCCTACAACGTAGAGCAGGGAGTCAGCAATGAAGGGTTCCCTAACGAACGCAACACCACGGCTGGGTGCGTGTTCAACGCCACGCCGGAGGATTCGAGCAACATCCTAAACCCCAACCATAGCAGCGGAAACTTCGGAACGACGGTGGGCACGCTCTCAGAAATGTCTTCCGATGTCGTGAATTTTGCGCTGTTCATGCGGCTTTCGGCACCGCCGACGCCGGCGCCGCCGAACTCCTCTATCACCAATGGGCAGACATTGTTCAGCCAGATCGGCTGCAACCTGTGTCACTCACCGTCGCTGACCACGGCAGCATCGGGGTTCACGGGGATGTCGAATGTGACGTATCACCCGTACTCGGATTTCGCGCTGCATCACATGGGCGCTGGCCTGGCCGATGGCATCATGCAGGGCGGCGCCGGAGCGGATCAGTTCCGCACGGCTCCGTTATGGGGACTGGGGCAGAGGCTCTTCTTCCTGCACGATGGGCGCACGACAGACCTGGTGTCGGCGATTCGCTCCCACTACTTCGCGACCAACTCTTACTGCACGCAGGTTTCGACGGCGCAGTTGTTTTATGTGCTGACCACGAACAGCGTGTACGAACCTGAGTTCTCCAGCAATGTGTGCAATTCGGAGGCGAACGCGGTTATCAACAATTACAACGCTTTGAGCAGTTCGCAGCAGCAGGACTTGCTGAACTTCCTGCGAAGCTTGTAGGACCACATCGAAAGTCAAAACCCCCACCCTGTCGCAGAAAACGCGACGAGGGTGGGGCCACCCTCAGGTCGTCACTGTCACGTCTCGTCATCTCCCAAACGACTGTTGAATTCGCGTAAACTTTGTGGCAGGTCATGCCTAGCATTACGGCGCTGCTGCATACACACAACGACGCCCTGCGATTGGGAAGGGCGCTGGAGATGCTGTTTCCGTGCGATGAGATCGTGGTCATTGATCATGATTCGAACGACGGAACCAGCGAGGTGGCACGCGAGTATGGCGCGAGGATCCTCAGGGCGAGCTCGGAAATGCCTCATCAGCAAAGCATGCGTGGGGATTGGATTTTTAGTCTGGATCCGCGGGAATCGGTAACGGAAGCGCTGGCGGCGAGTTTGTTCGAGTGGAAGTTGGAGGCGATTCCGGCGAGTGTGCGTGCGTTCTCGGTGTATCGGCGGGAAGAAACCGTCGAGGGGTGGATTGCGAATCCGATCGCGCAGACGCGGTTGGTGAGGGCGGACTGGAACCGCTGGGTGGGCAAATTTCCTGAGCGGGACGCGTCGGCGGTCGCGCTGGAAGGCGAATTGCTGCACTTTGTGTTTCCGTGAGGCAGGAGCGGGGGCGAGACGCCCCCGCCACAGCCGGCGGGACGCCGGCGCTACGGGCCTGCCAGCGTTGGTCGGGAAGCAAGCTGCTGATTCCGCGACGGTTGAGTCCCCATGTTTATTGGGCGGCTCACCCGTCACACCCGATTGTGATTTCCATCACATTCCTCTCTTTAGAGCGGGCCTAAACTGCGCTGTTGTGGCTGTATTGGGCGCTGAAGCCCTGGAGGAATCGTATGCGTGTAATGAAATTCATCAGTGTGGCCGTAGGTGTGGCGTTGCTGTTAACCCTCGCCATCGCACAACAGGCGGCAACCGCTCCGAGTACCCCGACTGTGAAGCATGTTCCGATCACGCGTGCTCCAGTGAACTCGGGGAAAGATATGTTCAACAGTTATTGCGCCGTTTGCCACGGGACAGACGCAAAGGGCACTGGACCGGCGGCCTCGGCGATGAAGACGAATCCCGCGGACCTCACCGCTCTGGCAAAGAAGAGTGGAGGAAAGTATCCGGCGCCGCATGTGGCCGCCGTCCTTCGCGGGCAGACGATCACCGCTTCCCACGGCAGTCAGGATATGCCAATTTGGGGGCCCCTGTTCTCAAGCATTAGCCAGGGGCACGAGGCTCAGGTACAGCAACGGATTGCGAATCTGGTCGACTACATCGGAACTCTGCAGACAAAGTAAGTCTGGCATCCAGTGGCAGGCGCGAGCGTGGCGGCGTCAGGCTTCGAGTTCCGAGACTCGGAACCTGCCGCCCGACGCCTCTCTAGCGCACCCCATCAGCGACGGGGTTTCGCCCCAAATTGCCGGCTAGAAGTGTAAGCCCCGGATGGTCAATGGCTTACTGGACCTTGTCCGCTTGGCCAGTGACTTCAGTACCTTAGTCCTCACCCGAGTGGTCGACTTATAATCCAACCAAGAACTGAGAATTTCTGCGTTCTTCGGGAGAGGCTTGCGCGTTGGTGTAAGCCATTCCAGTGAGCGTATTTCGAGACTGCGTGGATCCTGTTCTAGCAGCGGCGATCTTTGTCCTCGGGCTGGCCTTCGGCAGCTTTCTGAATGTGTGTATCTACCGGCTGCCGCTGGGGATTTCTGTCGTGACGCCGCGCTCGGCGTGCCCGACGTGTAAGAAAGGCATCGCGCTTTACGACAACATGCCGGTGCTGAGCTGGCTGATTCTTGGTGGCCGATGCCGGCATTGCAAGGCGAAAATCTCGCCGCGGTATTTGATCATCGAACTGCTGACGGGCTTGCTGTTTCTGGTTTGCTATTGGTATTTCGGAACTACGTTGTCGACATTGAAATACTGCACGTTTGGATTCCTGGTGCTGGGGCTGATCTTTACCGACGCGGAAACCAAGCTGTTGCCGGATAAGTTGACGTTGACGGGACTGGCGCTGGGAGTGGCCTTCAGTTTGTTTGTCCCGGTCCATGATCTGGTGTCGCAGTTTCTTCCGGGAGTTGTGAACCTGCCGTTCAGCGGAGATATTTCCTCACGGCTGTTCTCGGTGCTCGACTCCTTGCTGGGGGCCGCGGTGGGAGCTGCGTTTATCTACGGAGTGGGTGCGATCTATTTGCGCTGGCGTGGTACCGAAGGCATGGGTTTCGGCGATGTAAAGCTGATGGCCATGGTGGGGGCGTTTCTGGGCATCAAGCTTACGGTGTTGACGATCTTCACCGCGTCAATCATAGGATCGATCTTTGGACTGAGTGCGGTGCTGATCGTGTGGCTGAAGCGGACGCGGCGTTTTGCCAAGCGATTTGCCGATGCGGCAGCGGCGCGGCGGCGGGCGTGGCAGTCAGCCCAGGTGGTCTACCGCAATTATCAGATGCCGTTTGGCGTCTTTCTCGGCAGCATGGCGCTAGTGGCGCTGTTCTTTGGCGACCGGTTTCTTCACTGGTACGGGAGGTTTTTCTGAAGATTCTGGCGAGTCCGATATTCCTGCGCGCAGCCATCGTGCTGTTCTGCGCTGGTTTTGCTTTTTTCCTGGCGTTGTTTCTCATGCGGCGGATGCGCAAGCGCATTGCCGACGAATGCGAGATCCCCGCCGGGACGGCGCTTTCGCTCGATACTTTGCCGCTGCACTTGTACAACACCGTGATCCAGCAACTGAAGCAGCAGAAACATGAATTGGTGGTGCAGTCGCAGGCGGAGCAGCAGAGGGCGCGGACCAGCGAAAATTTCAGTCATGCCGTGCTTGCAAATCTTTCCTGCGGAGTGCTGGTGTTCGGGGCAAGCGGGCTGGTGAAGACGGCGAATCCAGCTGCCAAAGCGATTCTTGGGTTCGCGTCGACGACTGGAATGAGCGCGGAAGACATGTTCCGCGGGGCCGAGGTGTATGGCGCGAAATCTCTGGCTGGCGTTTTTCCGGACGAGACCCGGGAGCAGGCGATCGGCGTCGCTGCCGAGATCCATACGGTGCTTCGCGAAGGCATCAAACGGCGTCAGGTCGAAGCGGACTACAAGACGCCGGCAGGCGAGAAGAGATACCTTTCCATGACGATTTCGCAAGTTCCGGCGGCGGATGGGAACCTGCTTGGAGTCACGTGCCTGATCAACGATCTGACGGAACTGGAGAATATTCGCCGGCAGCAGGAATTGCAGGGAGAGATTTCGGCGGAGATGGCGCTGCAGTTACGCACGTCGCTTACCACGATCTCGGGCTATGCCCAGCAGTTGGCGAACAACCGAGATCCGGAGATGGCGCAGGAGATCGCAACCGACATCGCGCATGAAGCAGCGCAACTGGACCGGACTATCGGTGGATTTCTGACGACGAAACCAATCGCAAGTGCGTCGTCTGCTGGTTCGAAATAGTGTTGTAGCGTACGAGGGGCAGATGCCCTGCATCAACGAGACCAAAGTTCAGGAAGAAGAAGAGGTGGACTATGAGACATAGCGCAGCGTTAGGAGTCGGGATCGCACTGTACCTCAGTGTGACGGGCCTTAGCGGTGGGCTGCAGGCCCAAACCGGATCGAACTCGCAGGCTTCGCCCGCAGGCCAGTCGTTGGGCGATTACGCACGCCAGGTCCGCAGGGAGCTTGACGGGAAACCGAAGAAGAAAGTTTTCGATAACGACAACCTGCCCAAGGAAGACAAGCTCTCGGTTGTGGGGAATGCCCCGGCACCTGCGGAGACCGCCGCCCCTGCCGAATCGAAGCCGGCAGAAACTGCCAATGCTGCTCCGGCCAAGGCTGAAGCCGGCCTGCCTCCGGCCGATACCAGCAAGATGGATCAGGCCCAGAAAGAGGCTGCCTGGAAACAGTGGGGCGACAAGATCAAGACGCAACAGGAAACCATCGATTTGCTGACGCGCGAACTCGACGTGGTGCAGCGCGAGTATCAGATTCGCGCCGCGGCGATGTACGCCGATGTAGGCAACCGGCTGCGCAACTCTGCCGATTGGGATAAGCAGGACGCCCAGTACAAGCAGCAGATCGCCGACAAGCAAAAGGCGCTGGATGACGCCAAGCAGAAATTGGAAGATCTGCGTGAGGAGGCCCGGAAGGCGGGCGTTCCGAGTTCGGTTCGCGAGCCGTAGGTGATCTCACAGTTTGGTGTGGCCCGTCGCCTTAGTTCGTTGTAAGACTTCCAAAAGTCAAAATCCCCACCTTGTCCCGCCAAGAAACGGCGGGACAAGGATGGGGCAACCCCTCAGGGCTCTCACTTCCTATCTTCTCAGGACAGCTTGTACATGATGGCGTAGGTCACAGCAGCGATGATTGCTGACGCCGGGATGGTGAAGATCCATGCCCAGATGATGCGTCCGGCGACGCCCCATCGCACCGCCGACAGGCGGTGTACCGCTCCAACACCGACGATGGCTCCCGTAATGGTGTGAGTGGTGCTGACCGGGATCCCGGCCAAGGCTGTTCCAAACAGCGTCAATGCGCCGGCGGTTTCGGAGCAGAAACCACCCACAGGTCTTAGTTTTGTGATCTTCTGGCCCATTGTTTTTACGATGCGCCATCCTCCCAGGTAGGTGCCCAGGGCGATGGCCGCATGTGCTGCCAGGATGATCGGCCAACGCAGGCGTCCCCAGCTCCCCACCATCTCCTGCCGGGTCATGAAGCCGCCGGTGTAGAGTGCGCCGGCAATGATCCCCATGGTCTTCTGCGCATCATTGGCGCCATGGCCCAGGCTGTACGCGGCTGCTGAGATCAACTGCAAACGGCGGAATAACCGATCGACCGGCTGTGGAGCTGAGCGCCGGAAGATCCAGTACACCGAGAGCATGAAGATGAACCCGAGCACCAGCCCCATCAGGGGTGCGACGACGATGAAAACCAGAGTCTTGGTCCAGCCGTGCGGAATAATGACATTCGGCATGGCGGCAACTCCGTAGCGAAAAGCCGCGCGCGCCATCGCCGCTCCGGCGTAGCCTCCGATCAATGCGTGCGACGACGAGGTTGGCAGTCCCCACCACCAGGTCAGCAGATCCCAGGCGATCGCCCCGAACAGTCCCGCCAGCACCACGTATTGATCCACGAACTCCAGCCGGATCATGCCGCTGCCGATGGTCTTGGCCACCGCTGTTCCCAGAAAGAATGCCGCGAGAAAGTTGAACGTCGCTGCCCAAACGACTGCCAGCCGCGGAGACAACACACGGGTCGACACCACGGTGGCAATGCTATTCGCGGAATCGTGAAATCCATTCACGAAGTCGAAAATCAGCGCCACCAGAATTGTGATCAGGACCAGCAGAACGTCGACATGCATGGGCGAAGTGGGTTTCGTCTCCGTTGTTGCAGATCTCGATTACGCGCTCTTGAGCACGATTGCTTCCAGTACGTTGGCGGCATCCTCGGCCTTATCGGTGGCCATTTCGAGCACCTCATACAACTCTTTGAGCTTGATGAGCTGGATCGGGTCCTTCTCGGTGTCGAACAAGACCGCAATGGCGCGCCGGCTGATGTGATCCGCTTCATCCTCCAGCCGATTAACTTCGTCGCAGTGCTTCAGAACCGAGCCATTTTTCTCCAGTACGGATACGCCACGAGCCAGTTCTTCGCTTTGCAACACGATCAACCCG
>Ga0209580_10000398_pt1 | contig 24893 bp, 25 predicted proteins | sample Coa_R1_5_FD_187153 | JGI IMG/M metagenome (GOLD analysis project Ga0209580, IMG submission 187153) | Surface soil microbial communities from Centralia Pennsylvania, which are recovering from an underground coalmine fire - Coalmine... | ecosystem: Environmental > Terrestrial > Soil >... | reverse complement strand
GGAGTTCGTATTTGCCGGGATGTGCGACTTGCCCACTGGCCAGAAAAAATGGTTTTTCAAAATCGCGGAGAATTACGCTGACCTCTGGGTCGCGAAGCATCGGCGCGTATGCCTGCCGGATGGAATCGCGCAACTCTGGTATCGTAAGTCCCTCCGCGGCAATTCCTCCGAGCGCTTTGGGCGCGATGAAGCCGTCTGGCTGCACCGCAAGAGTCTGGTCAAATTCCGGAGAAAAGGTAAAACGCACCTCAACCACATCGCTTTTGCGCAGCCGGTACAGCGGACGGCGCACCCCCGTCAGGGCTGGACTCTTTTCAAAAGTAGATCCTTTGCCGTCCGCCGCATTGGCTGTTGTGGCACTTCCCACCGTTGCGGTTTCGTCTGCCGCCTCAGCAAAAAGCGCCATCAGAAGCAAACCTCCGATCAAGAGCAAGAACGTTGTTAAGCGAATGTTCATTAGATTGCCGGAATTGCCGAGCGCGTGGCCTGAGGCGATAAGCGCTCCGTTTGTGGCGATCAAAGCAAATTCAGCTTGCATGCGAAAACTAACGCCGTTGCCCAAATCCAGCAAGACGCGCAAAGTGCGGTAGCTAAAAGTAGCCAATGCTGTTCGCCTACAACTTTGGTTGCAGGATGCCCGAAAATTCTGATAGCGAGGAAACTGCGAGAGGAATTCCCGATCGAGTGCGTCTCAATAGACCGCGAAGTAGCCGGTTCACGCTAAAGCTCTCGACCTCCCATTCTGGAATTTTCCACAGCTTGAGTGCGCTGGTTGTTCTCAAGTCACAAAAGAGTCCCGTCGAGTCAGATAGAGTGTTGTCAGAACAAGCAATGCCACTCTTTTTTTAGGGAAGAAAATGGGAACCGAACCGGCTCCAGGAATTCGTGTCTTGCTCGCAGACTCAAAACCGATGGAAAACCAACTCCTGGCCGGCGCTTTGCGGCATCAAGGCTTCGAGGTTTTTCCTTCTGGTGTTGAAGTTGCCTCTGTTTTGGAGCTCGCGGAACACAGCCGGGCCGAGGTCGCTGTGATGAGTTGCTCCGGCTCCCAGACTGCCCTTGCGGACATGACGCCATTTCGTACTCTTCACCTCACTTATCCGCGAATCCCTAAAGTTTTTTTGATCGAAGCAGACGATCGCGGTCTGATCGTGCAGGCGTTCCGATTCGGCGCGCGCGGAATTTTCTGCCTGGCCGATTCGTCGTTTCAACTGTTCTGCGAATGCATCGAGCGAGTGCACAACGGAGAAGTTTGGGCCAGCACTCAGCAGCTAAATTATCTTCTCGATTCGTTTTGCCAGGTTGCCGGACTTCGTGTGGTGAGTGCGTGCGGCGAAAAGCTGCTGACCTCGCGTGAGGAGCAGGTAGTCGCACTGGTCGCGGACGGCCTGAGCAATCGAGATGTGGCGAGCGAATTAGGCCTGAGCGAACATACGGTCAAGAAATATCTTTTTCGGATTTTTGAGAAGCTGGGCATTTCCAACCGCGTGGAACTGGTGCTCTACGCCATGCACCACGGCGCCCCACAAGCTGCCGATTGGATTGCTGGTGCATGACAGGAGTCGGCACGGGCTCAGAATCTAGGCTGTCCTCGGAAGTCTGCGCTTCTGACATACAATGTCGAAAACGGAATGAACTCAGCTGCCAATGAACTGAACACCCTCGATCAGGAAAAACAGCTTGCCGCGCGCGCTGCAGTGCAACTGGTTGAATCCGGCAACATCGTTGGCCTTGGGTCGGGCTCGACTGCGACTTATGCTATCCGGTTCCTCGCCGAACGTGTGCGCGAGGGGCTAAAGATTGTTGGCATTCCTACCTCGCAGAAAACCAAGCAGCTTGCCGAGCAACTAGGAATTCCGCTTGCCACTTTGGAAAAACAGCCGCAGATCGACATTGATATTGACGGCGCAGATGAGATCGACCCGCAACTGAATCTGATCAAAGGCGGCGGAGGAGCTCTATTGCGCGAGAAGGTCGTTGCTTCTGCCTCGCGGCGCTTCCTCGTAATTGCCGAATCCACCAAACAGGTGGCGCACTTGGGTAAATTTCCACTTCCGGTCGAAGTGATTCCGTTCGCGGAGTCGGTGAACCAAACCCGCATTGAGGCACTCGGCGCTCAGGTTTCGCTGCGGCGCTATCCTTACGGCAATCCCTACACCACCGACGAAGGACATCACATTCTCGATTGCAATTTTGGCGAAATTGCCGACCCGGCTTCCCTGGCGCAAAAACTCCGGTCGATTCCAGGAGTCGTCGAGCACGGGTTGTTCATTGGCATGGCGGAAATGGCGTTTGTGGGAAAAGATGGTCGAGTCATTCAGGTCAGGCGGGGATCAAAGTCATAATCGGCAGGCGATTCGATCCTAAGCTCGGCCGCGACTTGCCACTTATTTGCCGGCCGGGAGGCTCTGGCGCAGGAGCCTAGCCGAACTTCGGTCATCTTGCAACCCCACACGACTGACCCGAAACTGTTCTAATGGGCAGAGTCTCAGGGAGAGCATCGCTTGCAATCGTAATTACATGCGTTGCGATGCTTGCCTGCTCGAAACAGCCGTCTCAGCAAGTCATCGCCGCATACAGCGCGCCACCACGCCCGGTCGCATCGTCTCAGCAGACTTCGGCTACATCTTCGTCGACGGCGAGTCCTGCATCCGCCGCATCTTCCGCGACTACTGCAATTGCCGCCACCACAGCACCGGCCGCATCACAGTCCGCACCGACAGCCGCTCCGCGCCTTGTGGCCGCCGATCAGACCGAAGGGCCGTTCCATGTCGGCACCCAGACCTTCACGTTCGTGAAATATATCCAAAAGATCGAGGGGTCAAAGTCCGCCGATGATTCGACGGTCGAATGGTGGGAGCTGCGTGATGCATCCGACAAGGCCGTGTATCGCGAGCAATACGGAGTCGCCTTCGAGAACGGAGCGTTCACTGAGACTGAAGACGTCGGCGCACGCGAGCTGAAGACAAAATTCGGTCAAGGAATTCTGATCGACGGTATGTCCCTGCCTTCGGCCCCGAACAGCGGATCGTGGGTGCAGGTGTTCGGATTGTTCAATGGGAAACTCGTGCCCTTCAGCGGGCCGATCGGTACTGAGGGCGAATTCCTGGGAGAAGAAGTCGACAGCTATCAGCCCAGTGCAATGTTCCGGGGCCAGCAGCCGCAAACCGTTTCACGCGACGTCTTAAACTTTCGCATGTGGACGGGCAATTTCAATATCGTCTATGCCGCCGCAATCGACTGGATTCAGGGTGCGCTTCATCCCGCTTCGACGTGCATGCAGATGACCAGTAAAGGCCCAAGCTCAGCTTGCCGTTACAAAGTTCAGGTGGAGCCAGCTCCGCGCACGGAAATGACTTTCGTCCGCCTGTTTGGCAAGCCAGACCCCGGCTTCACGCCTAAACACGTCGTGATCAAGCCGGATTCGAAGATCGAATACATCGAGGCGCAGATGCCTGTCTCCTGGAACTCGGACCAGAAAAACACCACGTTCGGAGTGCAGGTGTCTGACGCGCCGTCATCCTCAGATCCTATCTGGTTGCATATCCGAGTTGACGGCCAGGACGGCTGGATTTTCGGCGAAGAAGACTTCCAGGCTGTAGGGTTGCCGATGGCAGGGTGAGCCACTCGGGTAGCGCCGGACTTCAGCCACCGCTTCCCGATCTGCTACCATTCCCCGCGCAGGAAATCTCATCTGAATGCACGCCATCGCCTTCATCGCCGGGGCCGTGATTATTCTCTCCGTCCTGCTTGACGCCTTTGAAACCGTGGTCTTGCCTCGGCGCGTGCAGCGGAATTTCCGAATCACCAGCTGGTTTTATCGCAATACCTGGCGGCCATGGGCAAGGCTGGCGAGCCGGATCAAGTCTCAGACACGCCGGGAAGCCATGCTCGGCTATTTCGGGCCGCTTTCGCTGATCGCTCTGCTGGGGCTGTGGGCGGGCGGGCTCATTTTCGGCTTTGCCCTTCTGGAGTACGGAAGCGGCGCACATCTCTATTCCCAAAATCTGCCGATTACCTTTCCTGTGCTGCTGTACAGCAGCGGCGAAACATTTTTCACCCTGGGCTATGGAGACCTCACTCCGATCTCTCCCTTTTCTCGCGCACTCGCCGTGGTCGAGGCGGGCATGGGGTTTGCGTTTCTCGGTGTCGTCATCGGATATTTGCCAACGATCTATAACGCGTTCTCTCGCCGCGAGATCGAGATTTCGCTGCTTGATGCCCGCGCCGGCTCGCCTCCCAGCGCCGCCGAACTGCTGACGCGCGCGGTTGACGGCTCGGACGTCCACAGTTTGGATCCGGGCATACTCGACCGGTTATTCCACGATTGGGAGCGCTGGGCCGCCGAAGTTTTGGAAAGCCATCTTTCCTATCCGGTGCTGAGTTTTTATCGTTCGCAGCACAGCAATCAATCGTGGCTAGGGGCCCTCACCGTCATTCTGGATGCGACTGCACTCGTGATGTCTGGAATTGAAGGGGTGAGCAGTGAGCAAGCACGGCGCACATTCAAAATGGCGCGCCACGCCGTGGTAGACCTCGCGCAGGTGGTGCGCGCCTACTACGCCCCAAATACTCCCGAGCGCCTCACGCCCGAGGATCTTGCGGAGCTACGTGCTCAGCTTGCACAGAAAGGTTTGCGGTTGCGGCAGGGCCCGGAAGCCGACCAGAAGCTGGCCGACCTTCGGGCTCTGTATGAACCTTATGTTCACGGCATTGCGAGAAATCTGCTGATTCCCTTGCCACCCTGGATCCGTCATGACCCCATTAAAGACAACTGGCGCTCCGGCCCCTGGGATCGGCTGATTCAGGCGCAATCGCTGGGAAAGATTTCCGCCGATCATCGGGGAGTTGTGGATGATCACTTCTGATCCGTCGCCCAGAAAACTCGCACCGTGTACAGGTTCGTAGGAGTAGCTATCGCAAGCGCGAGAGGAACACGCGCATTTCGTTCAAGACGTCTTCCCGATTGCTTATAAAAACGTAGTGATCTGCTCCTGGCAAATCGACCAGGCGGACTCCGCCTGGAGCCCTGAGAAGGTTGTCATTCCAGCGGTTCACATACGCCAGAGTCGCATCGTTGAATGCCTTCATCGCTGCACGCTCTTCAGCTTTCTTCGGCTTGTACTCCGGCCTAAGTCGAATATCGGCGTTTCGATGCGGATGCTTAATGCAAACATACTTTCCGGACAGTTCTTTTGAGCAGGACCACGAAAAAAATGAGAGTATCGGAACGCGTATGTTCGAATAGTCTCTCTTCTCAGCCCCCTCGCCAATGGCCTTATGAATTGCGGGCGTGGACGCTTTATACTCACCCACCGAACCATCTGCATTTGCCGCAAACATGTTTCGCAACTCAGACTCAGGAAATGGCGCCTTGCCGCTTCGCATCTGCCACTCACGATACGCGACAAAAGATTTTCGGTCTGAGGTTGACGGAGGAGGATCCGATTTCCGGCCCTCCGGCAATTTACTAAACAATTCCATATACGCGGGGCTGCTGGCGGGAAAGTCCTTTGGATCAGACGCCGCGTCAAGGTAAACCAGACCAGCGATGCGATCTGAGTGTTCGTCTCCGATTCTTGTCAGCTCCTCCCCTGCCATGGAGTGGCCGACAAGAACAGGTTTTTGCAGGTTCAGGGAGTCCAGTACCTGCAGAACATCTTGAGCCAGGCGCCGTTCTGAGTAGCCGGAGTCCGGATGACTCGACGCGCCATACCCGCGACGAGTCATTCCGTAAACGTGGCAGAATCTCGCCAGCCAGGGGGCAAATTCGTCATAAACGTGCGCCGTATTTCCCGGATCCAGTCAACAGAACAACAGGTCGCCCCGTCCCACCCCAATCGAGCACCTCTAACCGCACGCCCGGCTCGACTGTTACGAATTGCACTCGATGGGGAGACGGATCGCGCCAGGGAACCGTCGCTTGGAGATACATGCTGAAGCCGAACACGATCAGGGCAATAGACAAGCAACAAGGCTCTCTCCGGTATTCATTCAGACCTCTGAACAGCTCAGTGTTTATTTCAACAACCCGTACACCTCAACTTCGCCTCTCGCGCTGAAATATAGGCGTCCGTTCGCAACCACAGGCACCACAAATCGCGTGGCCAGCGCTGCCCGGTCGCGTTTGCTGTTCTGTTCTGAAGTGTAGATCGGCTGCGAAATGTCGTTTGCATCGAAGGCATAGAGCACCGCCGGTCTGTCCGGCCCGTTCCAGTTGCGTGTCGCAACCGCCCACACAATTGCGTCTTTCTTTCCACTTCCGGAAATCGAAGGGGTCGCGCCAGGATTCAAGAATTTTGTGCTGGAGTACTTGTTCAGAATGAGTTTTCCATTCTTAATGGCATAATCGCGCAGGAAATCATTGTCGCAGGCGAAAAACACGTGTCCATTCCAGTAAGCCATCGCGCCATACCCGCCTCCTGCCATCCGGATTCGCTGCACGACGGCATCTCCGTCGGCATGAAATTGGCCCATCCCGTCGCGGTCGATAACATAAAGCTCGGCGCTCTTCGTTGGCTGCAGAAGCAGGTGCCGATGAGGTCCGGGCTGGTCCGGCAGTAGCGTCGGGCCGCTGGATCCGAGGTCTGCGTCGGAATCGCTCATTTCCTGCTGGTTATAAGGAGAAAAGTAATCGCGGACCACGATCTCGGAGTTTTCGAGCCGCAGCCTTAGTTCAGAGTCGCCGTAATCCCGTCCTCCCGACGCAGCGTTGAACGTTCCGTTTGCGACCGGAATGAATATATTGCCGTCCGAATCCGCGGCAGGGCCGGTATCGCTCGTCCAGATGCCGCCCTGCTCGCCGTCGGGTGTGACGTTCAGCACGGCCTTGTGCGCCAACGTTTGCGGATCGTATGCCATGATCCAGCCGTGGTAAGGGCCAACGTCGCAGGAAGAAGCCCATGTAAGGTAGACCGCATTGTTCGTCAACAGCAGCGACGAGCGCGGGTTCTCGAACAAGGGATCAAAACGTACTTGACCATTCTGTGCGCCTCTGCCTCTGCCAGAGACAGACGCAGTAATGGTCTTTGGGCCCCCAAATTTCTCCACTCCAGTCGTGATCGCCAGCGCATGCAGGCTCTGGGAATACTCATCGTCGGCAAACGCGTGCCGGACCTTGCTGCGCGCCAGCACATAGAGCGTGCCGGTCTTCAGATCAATTACCGGAGTAGACGTAATTCCGACCTCCGGCCGGATGAAAGGGCACTGCACTTCGTCCGCGGAGATCGTGGTTATATTGTGCTTGGCGTCGAGAAAACTTACTTGCCAGAGCGGCGGATCGCCGGGACGCTCGGCGTCGAACGCATACACGCTGTCGTGCTCGGTGGCGACAAAGAGCACGTTGTGCTTTCCTTCGCCGGGAATTTCGACGCCGGGGATGAACAAAGGCTGGGCATAAACCGCGCCGTCAACCTTGAAGGCACCGAGCTTACCGAATTCCTTTGCGTTCACGTTCACAGGAGTCAATGTCTTCTCGTTCAGGGTCGCTCCCGTGCGCATGTTGTCGTACTGCGAAGTGGTAATCTGCGAGAGCGCTGGCGCAGGAGAAAGGAGAACGACGATAACTGCGCAAGCAATTGGCAGGAGTTTCATTCGGCGAATCCTTATAAGGTCGTTCAAAAACAGAAGAGAATGCTAGACCATTTGACAACGAGCAGCCCGGCAATGTTCCCACGAGTGTTGGACTGCAACTGATGCGGCCGGATTGGACAGGAGCTTGGGAATTGTGGAGCTCACGTCGCGCGGATCCTCCCCCGATTTAGAATCGTCTGGTGGCCCTCGAAGAGTACAAACGTAAGCGCCGCTTTGAGGAAACTCCTGAGCCTCCGCCAAAAGTTGAAAAAGGCAAAAAGCATCGCTTCGTAGTCCAGCGCCACCGCGCAACCCGGCTTCATCACGACTTCCGTCTGGAGTTGGATGGCGTGCTCAAATCGTGGGCGGTTCCCAAAGGCCCGTCGCTAGATCCCGCTGACAAACGACTCGCCATGCAGGTGGAAGATCATCCCGTTTCTTACTTCGATTTTGAAGGAAATATCCCCGAAGGCAATTACGGCGCCGGCACGGTAATGGTCTGGGACGTGGGTACGTGGGAACCGCTCTCTCCCGAGCCTGTGAACGGCAAGTATGTGCCCGGAACCGACGCCGAAGCCAGGGCGATGCTAAAGAAAGGCGATCTGAAATTTCGGCTGCATGGCAAGCGCCTGAACGGAGACTTCGCGCTGGTGCACATGAAGTCTCGACGACCGGGAAGCAAAGGCACGGAGTGGCTGCTAATCAAGAAGCACGATGAACATGAAGTTCCAGGATTCGACGCTATGAAGGCCGACACTTCGATACTCAGCGGAAAGACCATGGCGCAGATCGCCGGCGATGAAGGGTCGGCGGAATGGCAGAGCAGCAAGAAAGCCTCTCGGGGGCGCGCCAAAGCGGACTGGCTTGCGGAAAGCCTGGCGAAGCTCGATAAAAAAAAAGCCAAAACAAAATCACTAACCACAGAGAACACAGAGGTACACGGAGAAAGAACACAGAGAAAGAAACCGAACGGGGATCGGACGCCGGAAAAGATTATCGGTAAGAAATCCTCTGTGATCTCCGTGCCCTCTGTGGTTAAAGATCTCCAAGGAGCGGTCAAGCGCCCTATGCCGACCGCGATCCATCCCATGCTGGCGAGCATCGTCGAGAAGCCTTTTGAGGATCCCAACTGGCTATTCGAAATTAAGTGGGACGGCTACCGCGCAGTCTCGTTCATCGAAGACGGCGACGTGCGCCTGGTCTCCAGAAATCAGAATGACCTGTCCCCTCGCTATCCCGAACTGCAAGATCTTCCAAAATTCGTGAAGGCGAAGACGGCAATTCTTGACGGAGAAGTCGTTGTCCTCGACGAACAAGGCCGGCCTTCATTCAGCCTGATGCAGCAGCGCACCGGAATACGCAGTCATGGCCGCCAGGGCGCGCCGCGCCATGATTTGCCGATCATGTATTTCGTTTTCGACATCATTTATCTCGACGGTTACGATTTGCGGCGAGTGAACCTGGATGATCGCAAGCGCGTTCTCCGGGAGGTGCTCCGCGATGGAGAGATTGTGCGCTACTCCGACCATTACGCCGGAGAGGGCGTCGCACTGTTCAATGCCGCGAAGGAAAAGGGACTTGAGGGAATCATCGCCAAGAAGCGCAACAGCTGCTACGAAGAGCGCCGCAGCCGCGATTGGCTGAAGATCAAGATCACGCAGACCGTCGACTGCGTGATTGGCGGATACACGGATCCCGAAGGCGCGCGGCAATACTTCGGCTCCCTGGTGCTGGGTTTGTACAACGACAAGAAGCAGTTGATTCACGTGGGAAACGCGGGTACGGGGTTTAATCAAGCAACTTTGAAACAGATTTCAGAAGTACTGAAGGAGATCGAGACAAACAAGAATCCATTCACCGGGCCGGTTGAACCTAAGAAGGTGCACTGGGTGAAACCAGAGCGGGTTGCGGAAGTAAAATTCTCCGAGTGGACCCACGAAACCGACGAAGGTGGGCTGAAATTGCGCGCACCAGTGTTCATGGGACTGCGAGAAGACAAGAATCCAGAAGAGTGCACGTTGGCGGAGCAGGTCGGACAGTTGCACGCGTGATTAGCGGGCAGTGGTTGATGGTTCGGGATTGGTGGTTCGGAATGACATGTTTTCAGGTGATTCAGGAAGCGAAAATGATCACCAAAACGGCTTTGGGTGAAATGAGTAGGCGAAAATCGGCATCCGCTAGGTGCAGTGCCTCAGCCCCGAAGGGGCGACATAATGCAGCCCAGGGCGCAAGCCCTGGGTAAGCGAACCAAAGGCTTTAGACGCGAGGGCGAATGCCCGAGCACGTGGCAGAAAAAATCAGATTCCTCACGCCGAAGCGGTTTGGAATGACATAGAAATAAAATTGAGAACTAAGGCACGGAATCAAGGAGCGCTTATGCAACATGCACCGCGTTTTCTCAACATCGTGAATGACGCCCGGTCGCGCGTCAAAGAAACCAACGTCGACGAAGTTAAGCAGAAACTCGATAATGGCGAGAAGTTCATGCTAGTGGATGTTCGCGAAGAAAGTGAGTTCGCGAAGGACCACCTCCCCGGCGCTATTCATCTCGGCAAAGGCGTGATCGAGCGCGATATTGAGGCCCGCGTACCTGATCTGAACACGCCATTGATCCTTTATTGTGGCGGCGGATTCCGCTCGGCGCTGGCCGCCGACAATCTTCAGAAAATGGGTTATACAAACGTGATTTCGATGGACGGCGGCGTCCGCGGCTGGCGGGAAAAGCATTATCCAATGACGAGGGAGTGAAACCTAGGCTCTAGGCTCTAGGCTCTAGGCTCTAGGCTCTAGGCTCTAGGCGTAAGTTCTCGGGTGGGTTCAAATGCTCGCATTAAACCACTTACCAGTTTTCCGGTTTCAGTCACTTTGCCGATCAATGCTTGAGCGTCGTTTTTGCTCAAATACGAGAGACTCTCCGACAGAGCGATTTGCGTTTCCAGTTCGAAGAGAGAGCCTTTCGCGATGCCCAGGAATCGCAAGAGTTCTTTATCCGATGCTCGACCCTTTCCTTCGGCGATGTTACTTACTGCGGACACCGCCGCGCGTCGCACTTGGCTCGTAAGACCATACATCTCTTCTCGGGGGAAGGAGCGTGTTACCTGGTATACCTCGAGTGCAAGTTCGAACGCCTTCTGCCAGGCTTTGAGATCTCGGAATGTCCCGCTCATAGGAATTCCAACCAGCTTCATCGAGCATAGCGCTTTCAGTATTTGAACTGACCGTCTCTTTCGAGATTTCTTGCATTTCCTTCCCGATTTGACCTTCAACCTTGTCGTCGTATGTCACCGCTTGAGCAAAAGCCTAGAGCCCAGAGCCAAAAGCCCAAAGCGCTCGCTCGTGATATGTTCCCTGCATGCTCCGTCGCACATTTTTCCTGCTGACCCTTTTCTTACTGACATTCCCTGCATTCCCTAAAACAAAACATCAACCCCTGCCGGTGCGCCTCGACCGCGATGGCGAGAAGTGGGCGCAGAAGACCCTGAAGAGGATGCCGGTCGAGGAAAAAGTCGGCCAGCTGTTCATGGTCTGGACGCGGGCGCAATTCCTCAACGTGAACAGCCCCGACTACGCCCAGCTTCGCGACACTATGAACAAGTATCACGTGGGGTCGTTTGCCATGACCGTGCGCTACGAACCTCCGTTCTTGTACAAGACCGATCCTTACGAAGCAGCCGACCTGCTGAATCACCTGCAGCACGATTCCAAGCTCCCGCTGCTGATCGCCGCCGATTTTGAGCTCGGCTTGAGCAATCGCCTGAACGGCGCCACCGCATTTCCCAATGCAATGGCGCTTGGCGCTACCGGACATCTGGATTACGCGGAGTCGTTCGGGCGAATCACGGGGCAGGAGGCGCGCGCCATCGGAGTGCACTGGAATTTCTTTCCCGTCGCCGACGTGAATTCAAATCCCGATAATCCCATCATCAACACGCGTTCGTTTGGCGGCGACGCTCAGCAGGTTGGCGACTTTGTGTCTGCATACATTCGCGGAGCGCATTCGGCCGGCATGCTGGCCACGGCAAAGCATTTCCCGGGACACGGTGACACGGCTACCGATTCACACCTCGGCTTGGCGCAAGTCAGCGGAGATCGCTCGCGGCTCGATTCGGTCGAACTGCCGCCCTTCCGCAAAGCAATTCAAGCCGGAGTTGATTCCGTCATGGTTGCGCATGTGACCGCGCCCGCCCTGGATTCGGCGCCAAATTCGGTCGCGACGGTTTCGCCGACAATCGTCACCGGCCTGCTTCAGCATGACCTGCATTTCTCCGGCGTCGTGATCACCGACGCCCTTGATATGGCGGGCCTCACGCGCCTCTACGCGAAAGATATCGGCCGCGAAGCCGTAGACGCATTCAAAGCCGGAAATGACATGCTGCTGATCCCGCCCGATCTCGGCGCTGCTTATGAGGCGATGATCGCTGCCGTGCGCAGTGGAGAAATTCCCGAATCCCGGCTCGACGAATCCGTGCTGAAAATTCTGAAGCTGAAAGCGTCCCTCGGACTGCACAAGGCGCGTCTCGTGGACCTTGCTACTCTCGATTCGGCCATTGGCCGGCCGGAGAACATCGCTGCCGGGCAGCAGATAGCCGATGACGCCGTCACTCTGGTTCGCGAGAAAGGCGGCGTTTTGCCGCTGAAAAAGGCTGGAACTGCGGCAGCCGGTCTTCCGTATCAAGGGATGGCAGAAGTGCGCAACCGGCTGGTTGTAATCATTTTTTCGGACGACGTTCGCCTCGAAGCAGGCCGCGTACTGGAACGCCAGATCAAGTCCCGCGTACCGGACGCGAATGTGATCTACACAGATTCCAGTTTAGCCGGCGTGCTTAACGACAAAGTGCTCAACGCGGCGCGGGCGGCCGACAGAGTGGTTGTCGCTGTGTATGCATCGCCGACCGCAGGGAAAATGATAAAGGCGAACGGCAAAGTGGAAAACTCAGTTTCACTTGCAGGCGACAGCGCGAAGCTTTTCAAAGATGTACTCGACTCCGCTTCCGCGAAAACCGTAGTTGTCGCCATTGGCAATCCTTATCTGGCCAAGGACTTTCCCGAGGTGCAGAATTATATTTGTACATTTTCTGCGGCCCCGGTTTCGGAGATGGCCGCCGCAAAGGCGTTGTTCGGAGAGATCGAGTTCCATGGTCACTTGCCGGTTGCTATTCCTGGCATTGCGCCGCGAGGCGCCGGGGTTACGCAGTTGACCGCGAAGTAATGGAGGTTCCATGCGATTCCGTGTTGCAGCAATTCTGATTATTGCGTTCTCTCTTTCCGCATGCAGCGTCAACGTGAAAAAAGACAACGGCGGAGATGACAAGAACGTGGACATTAAGACGCCGTTCACCGACATCCACGTCGAGAAGAATGCCGATGCGCGCGACACCGGCCTGCCCGTCTATCCCGGCGCTCGGCTTAAACCAAAGAGTGGGAACGACGACAGCAGCGCCAACGTGAATCTTTCCGCATTCGGATTCGGCCTGAAAGTTGTGGTCTTGAAGTACGAAACCGACGATTCTGCCAGCAAAGTGCAAAAGTTTTATGAGGGACAGCTGAAGAAATATGGCAGCGTACTGCAGTGCCATACCTCGCATCACGGGGATTACGACGCCGGGGGCATGAATCGCGACTCATCAGGGGAATTGAAGTGTACAGGCGACAACAGCGGTAATATCGTCGAGCTCAAAGCCGGCACCGAAGGCAACCAGCACATCGTCGCGATTGAGCCGCAGGGTAAAGGCACGGATTTCACGCTGGTCTATGTCCACACGCACGGGAAAGACGACACGATCTAGGTCGGGTGTGGCTCGGAGACTCTTATGTAGCTCGGACATTCTTGTCCGAGCGATTTGGTTCAACCTGTGTGGCTCGGACATTCCTTGTCCGATCAGGTCCGATGGAAAACTGTGGCCGGGTCAAGTTTACGCCAGAGATGAACCGTGTCCGGCTGAGGAACGCGCCCATGATGTAAAATTCTGATAACCCCAGCGCTGCAGCAATTGCGAGATGATCCGCAAGCAGCGCGCTCATCCGTCGGGACGTGGCTCAGCCTGGTAGAGCACTCGCTTGGGGTGCGAGGGGTCGGCAGTTCAAATCTGCCCGTCCCGACCATTCTTCTCGCTCACCCATCGCACAAAACGCGAAATGATGTGTTCTTTCAAGACGTCGTTCCCTTTCCAACGGGAAGCCCGTAGCCGCCGGAGGGTCTAAAAGTGGGAATCAGCCGTAACGATTGGGGCTGACTAGCAAAGGCAGTCCCAACACCATCAAATGCCTCAGAGGCATCGTAAAAAGTGTCTCCTTGTGGAGTTTACTTTCTAACAGACTAATTCTGCAGGACGCAACGACGTGTCAGAAGATTGCCACAGTCCCGTGGCCTTCTTGTAATAATCGGGATTTCGATGTAGCTGCCCCTTTTTTCATGCAAAAGAGTTCCAGCTATCCCACAAAAGAGTGTGTCCTCCCTTTGGAAAATATACCGGGTACGGTATGACGTTCGTAACGAACCATCAGTTATCGAGGCCTTCCAACTCCTCCTCGTTGGTGTATTGTTGATGCTCATTCCCCCATCCAATCAGCACCAGGCAGACTGAGCTCAAGCTCTAATTCAAGGCTCAACTATGAGTACGGAGTCGGCCCTTAGCGGATCCAACGAAGATTCACTCATGGCCCTTTCCACCATGATTGCGATCCTCGCCTCGCATGAAGTCGGTAAGCACCACACTTTACAGCCCAAGGCAACGTTCGTCGGGTTGCTCCAGGTCGTAGCTGTCGCGGCGAATGAGGCAACATCCGTTGAAGCCGCCTTTCAAGTCGCTCTCGACCGGATTTGCCGGCATACCGGCTGGCCTATCGGGCACGTTTATTTTTGCGAGCCCAAGGAACTCACCTCCACTAAACCGTGGCATTTCGAGAGACCTGAGGAGTCCGAGCTGTTTCGCGAAATCACCGCCAGAAACCCGCACATAGTCGGGGTCGGATTGCCAAGCCATGCAGGATGGAGCAGTAAGCCCGGCTGGATTCCAGGCATGAACCATGACGGCAACCTCCCAAGAAGGCAAGTTGCCATGGGCCGGAGCGTCAAGAGAGCTTATGGTTTTCCCGTGATCGCCAAAGGACGATTGATCGCGGTGATGGAGTTCCTCGCTACAGGGACGGAGCAGCCGGACCCCGAATTACTAGCGGTTATGTCCCACGTGGGCGCACAGCTGGGACAGCTCATGGAGCGAAAACGTGCAGAGCAAGAGCTGGCACAACGCGCCGAAGAACTGGCGCGGTCTAACCAGGAGCTGGAGATGTTCGCGTACGTAGCTTCGCATGATCTTCAAGAACCGCTACGCATGATCGCCAGTTACACACAGCTGCTGGCACGCCGCTACAAAGGAAAGCTCGATGCAGATGCCGACGAATTCATCGGGTTTGCTGTGGATGGCGCAAATCGGATGCAGCAATTGATTCAGGACTTGCTGGCCTATTCTCGTGTCACCACACGCGGCAAGAGTTTCGAGCTCGTTGAGAGCCAGAAGGCATGCGACGATGCTTTAGCCAATCTGCGGTGTTCCATCGAGGATTGCAACGCCGTCGTCCAAGTTGAAAACTTGCCACCGGTGCTCGGAGATGCCACTCAACTCTCACAGCTGTTTCAAAACTTGATAGGCAACGCGCTGAAATATCGCAACGGCGGCAAACCTGAAGTCCACGTTACTGTCCGCCCGGAGCCAAATGAATGGGTGTTCTCGGTCCGGGACAATGGCATCGGCATCGAGCCTCAGTACTTCGAGCGAATTTTTCAGATGTTTCAACGGCTGCATTCGCGTAAGGAGTACAGCGGCACCGGCATCGGATTAACTGTGTGCAAGAAAATTGTGGAGCGACACGGCGGAAGAATTTGGGTCGAATCGAAGCCTGGAGCAGGATCGACCTTCCTGTTCACCATGCCGCAGATCGAAAGGATATAGATATGAGCTCAGAGCATTCGAAACCGATCGAAATTTTACTTGTCGAGGATAATCCAGGGGACGCGCGCTTGACCCGCGAAGCCTTCAACGAAGGCCGGTTGTTGAACAATCTCACGGTTGTGACAGATGGCGTTGAGGCCATCGCCTACTTGCGCCAGCAGGGCCAGTATTCCAAAGCTGCAAGGCCCGACTTGGTTTTACTTGACTTAAATTTACCCAAAAAAGATGGCCGCGAGGTACTCAAGGAAATCAAGACAGATGACTACCTGAAGACAATTCCAGTGGTGGTATTGACGACCTCTTCAGCGGAAGAAGACGTGACGCGCGCGTATGGCAGTCATGCCAATTGCTATATAACCAAGCCAGTTGATCTGGACCAATTTCTAAGAGTTGCGCAGTCAATCGAAAACTTTTGGCTCTCGGTTGTAAGACTCCCTTCATGAAAGACACTATGCAAGTCGAAACTACGAAAGTCCTTCTGCTCGAAGACAATCCCGGTGACAAACGACTGGTCGAGATCGCCTTCGAAGAAATTGCAGATCTTCGCTCAGAGATCATGCATTGTGAAACCCTTGCGCAAGCCCTCGCGTGCCTTGAGCATAACCGGCCTGATGTCGCGCTGATTGACCTTGGGTTGCCTGACGCCGAAGGTCTCGAACCCGTGCGGCGCATTCGCAGTGCCGCGCCTTGGCTGCCAATTGTGGTCTTGACCGTGATGAATGATCAAAGGGTAGGAATGCAGGCCCTGAGAGAGGGGGCTCAGGATTACCTAATTAAAACGCATATCGACTGGAGAAGCATATGGCGCGCTTTGTGCTATGCCATCGAGCGGCAGCGCGTCCAGATGGAAGTTTTCAACCTTTCCTTCAATGACGATCTGACCGGCTTGTATAACCGGAGGGGCTTCCTGATGTTGGCGCAACAGCAAATAAAGTTGGCCCGCAGAATCGGGAAACCCTTCCTCATTGTTTTCGTGGATCTTGATGGCATGAAATCGATCAATGATACGTTTGGCCACCAGGAAGGCAATCATGCCCTGGTTGATACCGCCAGCCTTCTCAGAGATTCATTCCGTCAATGCGATATACTTGCGCGCATCGGCGGAGACGAATTTGTAGTTTTTGTAACCGACGCGTCTGCCGAGAATGCTGATACCGTAAGGCAACGACTTCGACGCAAGCTGGAGCTCTGCAATGCGCAACCCAGCCGCAGATACCAGCTTTCTTTCAGTGTTGGCATGGTTCAAGCGAGCGGCAAAATCTCCGACGATCTCGAGGAAATAATAATGCAGGCCGATGCTGCAATGTACGAAGAAAAGGAAAGTCATCGCCGAGCTTATAAGCTGGAAAAATCTCTTGCAGCTGGTGATGCTGGTCATTAAACGGGGGGCCACCCGCCACGAATCCTCAGCTGGCGTTGGAGGCGAAGTACGGGCCTTGAATGTCGAAAACTACTGCCGCTGCGCGATGTCTTCTTCCTTGAGCTTCACAAACCACAGATAGATTTCGTCCACTTTTTGGATGTCTTCTGTGAGCGCGGGCTGGTCGGCATATTTGACGACATCAGCCTCATCATGGCGCTTTTTCAATGCAGTCACAATGTGGTAGAGCTCGTCAACTTTCGCGTGCATGATTCGTAAATCACTGACAACCCTGGTTTCGTCGATCGTGATCCAGCGATTTTCGACACTCTGCTGAGTGCGTTTGGGGCTCATCATGGGAAGGTCAAAGCGTAGTTGCTTGGAAGTGAGCGCTCAATCCGGTAAAGACTGTAACACTTTGGTGGCGTCTGACTCGGGCCGATCAACAATTGTCTTCTTGACGAGGACTAGGCCGGCCCCGCCGCTTTGACGCGCTTCTCATTCGCCAGACTCTCGGTCCGTCGGGTTTTCGTCAGAGTCCGATTCGTCAGAACCTATACGAAACAGGGCTGCTTGTGCTTCGGCGTGCTCGCGCAGATCGTCCATATCATTGCCCGGGCCGGTCTCGGATTTTTCCTGCTTCCGCTGAGTTCTGCGCTCGGCCTTATCGCGCTGCTTCTGCTGGCGCGCTTGCTCCTTCTGCCGCTTGTTGAATGTGGATCGGCCTCTTGGCATCGTTACCCCCTTATCTGTGCTGAGTTCTTTCCCGCGTCTAATGATCCGCAAATGCGGACTCTTTACCAGCGCGGTTCGCGCGGCTGCCGGGCATGACCCTGATAATCGTCTCGGCCCCCGCTGCGCCCACCACCGGAGCGCCCGCCTCCACTGCGGCCTCCGCTGGAGCGTCCGAAGCGCGGCCCGCTGTCGCCGCGCGGCCGATCCGTCTTTGGTTTCGCCTCGTTGATCTTCAGGACGCGGCCACCCAATTCCGATCCGTTCAGCGCGGCGATGGCCTTCTCGGCTTCGCCCGCGTCGGTCATTTCAACAAATGCAAAGCCGCGGGCACGTCCGGTTTCGCGGTCGGTGATGATACTGACGTTTTCCACGGCTCCGTGCGCTGCAAAAAGATTGCGCAGCTCGGTGTCGGTGGTGCTGTGGGGTAAATTGCCAACGTAAAGGTTTTTCATTGAATTTCCTCGGATATTTCTTCTCTGATCAGTTCAGCCAAAGCGTCGGACACACCCTTGCTGCTGCGTTGGTTTGTCTCAGAATCGCGCGTGGGAAATGGCCGGTCGCGCATCGCTCTCGATCGAGCTTCCATGGCAGAACGGACCTCAGAGATTCGGCGGCAAGCCTCGAAAATCCCCCAGCGCTGGCCTGCCGGCCCTGAACCGTTGCGGGCCGCGAGCGGAATTCTGGCTTCGCCGTAGAGCGCAGCCTCAACTTCCTGTTCGCGGACCGTTGTCTCATGATCAGGATTCGGAGAAGCGGCGAGATATTCAGGCTTGCCCACCAGAAACATGATCTGCTGCTGCGGCATCAGCCGGCGAATGTCATCGCAGAATTTGTCGGCATTCGCGTCCGTTGTGTCAACGTGCATGAGCACCAGATCGTAGAGATCAGCTCGCCACCAGCAACGCGCCTCACTGACGTCAGCAGCGCAGTCCACCTCAGCGCCCAGCCTTCGCATAGTTTCCGAGCGCAGATCACGTTTGGTGCGAGAAGTGTCCACGAGCAGCACGCGCTTTTTCTTGGCGGCAGCGAGAGAAGGATTGGGCCGAGAAAGCAGGAAGCTGGGTACGCTCATGCGGACGCTTCCTTCTGCTTCTTTGCATTGGACGCGGCCGACGGCTTGGACACTAAAAAATTCTTGAATTGCTCTCGATTACGCAGACGGCGGGCGATTTTCTGTTTCCGCTCCCGGTGAAATCTGGCTTTGTCGCCATTGATCCCTGACATTGATTGCTCCTCGCCGTCGGACTTCAGCGCCAATCGCCCAAGCAGATATAGTCGCGGCAACGGCCTGAACGCCAGCACAACGGCTAATTCTCTGCTGGAACTCTAGAGACGCGCCAAGCCTTTCAAAAGTAGTTTCTCAATCGCGAAGGCGCAATCGGTCCGGGTGTGTCTTCGAGGTTAAGAGTTGAAGGGATACGCTGCCAGGCAGAGCCCGCGCTCTACCGCACCTCAGAAGCGTTTTGCTGAGTTTCTTCCAGATCGCGGTCCAGTTGTTCGATGAGGTTTGTGATCGTTGGGGAATCGCCTTGTTCAATGGCGCCCGGTGCCACGTCCCTGCGTTTCTCGCTTCTGTCCTGCCGCATAACACTCCATTTCCTGCTGCTGGTTCCATATTACTCCTGATATCGGGAAATCGCCATTTACAGGACGTTTTGGGGTGTTTGCTCGTCCAGATTTTCTTTGCGGACTTCGCGCAAGTTTCTTTGCGTGCTTTGCGGTTAAAGTGTTTTGACGTGGCCGAGCGGTGTAAATGGCCTTGGCATCCTTCGTGTGACTTCGTGTCCTTAGTGGTTACAAAGGTCCTGCAGCCGCAGAACGATGATATAAATTTCGACTTAGACGGAGAGAGACCTACGTGAGCCGAATTCTGCTAGTCCACTGGAATGAGAGCGAGGCCAAAGAGCGCGCCCGGAAGATCGCAGCGTCCGGGCACAAGGTAAGAACTCTGTGCGATAGTGAGAAGGAAAGTCTTCTCAAGGTGCGCGACTTGCCGCCCGAACTCTTTGTAATCGATTTGGACCGCGAACCGTCTCACGGACGAGAGCTCGCCGGCTACTTCCGGCGGATAAGATCCACCAGAAACGTTCCGATTCTGTTCGTCGGAGGAGAAGCGAAACGAGTCGCGAACGTGCGCAAGCTGCTGCCGGATGCTCATTTCACAGAATGGTCGGGAATAAGATCAGCAATCGTGAAGGCAATTCGCAACCCGCCCAAGGCGCCGGTTGTGCCTGGAACGATGGCCGGTTACTCCGGCACGCCGCTGCCAAAGAAGCTGGGCATTCGCGAGAACTATTCGTACCTGCTGGTGAACCCACCGGCTCGGTTTGAACGAAAACTCGATCCGCTGCCGGCGGGGGCGACGTTAGTCGAGAACGCCAGGGGCGCAAATGTAGCCGTGCTGTTCGTGACTTCGCAGGCCGAGCTGGCACGCGATTTCCGTCCGCTGGCAACAGCTCTTCCCGAAAAGGTTGCTTTATGGATCGCCTGGCCGAAAAAAGCCTCCGGGGTGAAAACCGATCTAACCGAAAATGTCATTCGCGAGTTCGGTCTGGGGGCCGGCTGGGTGGATTATAAAGTCTGCGCCATCGATGAGACGTGGTCGGGCCTGTGTTTCGCGAGAAGAAAAAGCTGAACGGTGTCTAATAAACGGGAGAATATGAAAATTAGACGACCACCGTGGCGATTGCTGCTGCCAGCCGTACTTCTCACTTTTTCATTAGTAGCTTGGTTGCGCTATCACACGTCGGTACGTGTTACCGACGACTCTGCACCGCCGTGGTCGTGGTACGGCGATCCCTTCGTGGCCTGGATCGATTTCCCTGCATTCGTCTACTCGACTCCGGCACGATTGCTCACGCCTGCTGGATTCGGACTGCGGATCCAACGAGCTTGGGTCGAGCCACAGACCTTCATCTTCTTCGTGCTGATCTTCGTGTTTTGGTATTGGATCGGCGGCAAATTGGAATATCGGCCCTCATCCTTCAGCCCGCCCAAGACCCGCCAAAAGCGAATGGCATGGTCCATCTTGTACGCTCTTGGCGCGGCTCTCTGGCTCCTCATAGCCACAGATTCCGCCTATGACCTTGCTGTAATGTGGCACGTCTGGCATTGGTATCGCTTTCCGCAGATTGTAGATAGTCGGGAGTTCTACGTGTCGGCGGGCGTTGGGTGGGGAGCAATATTAGGCATTTACTTTGTGAGAGCCTTTATGAAGCTGGCGTCGTCAAGCGACCGGCGACAGGCGAGCACGAAGCTAACGTCGTGACGATTGGTTACTCGATCTGCACCAATCCGCCTGCTTGGGAACTCGCGGGCGCAGGCGCCGGCCGTTGCGGATCACGCCAGAAGTCGAAGATCGAAACCTGATGCACGCAAGAAACCGTGCAATGCGGAGCGCAAGACTTTTCGGTCAGATACTCGCGGCGGATATCGTCAATGGTGTACTTCTCCAGCGGAATTGCCGGAAACCCGCGTTGTTGTGAGCAGTAGTGCACCAGTCCGTCCTCGCAGACATACAGATAACGCGCTCCCGCGCGGCAGCGCCATTGGTTCGGACGACCCAACGCAATGTTGTCCTGAAACGAATTGATGCGCGAGAAGCTGCGCTTTTCGAGTGCCTTCATCTCGTGATAAATGCGTCGTTCTTCATCGCCCAGCGGCTGAAGTTGTCCCTGGCCGTCGTGAATGATTCCAATCGTGGAGCTGAAGCCGAGTTCAAGCGCGCGTTTGCCGATGGTCAACGCATCCTGCGGATTGTGCACTCCGCCACCGACGACAGAATTAATATTCACGTGAAAGTCTGCGTATTCCGCCAGCATCTGCAGCTTCTTGTCGAGGACTTTCAAGCTTTTCTTCGAAACGTCGTCGGGATTGACGTTATCAATCGAAATCTGTAGCCATTCCAGGCCGGCGCGGTTCAGCCGTTCAATACGGTCTGGCATCAGCAAATAGCCGTTCGTAATCATTCCCGCGACGCTTCCATTCCAGCGAATGCGGTGGATGATCTGGTCGAGCTCAGGATGCAGCAGCGGTTCGCCGCCGCTGATGGTCACGACCGAAGTGCCCAAATCCCCAAGCTTGTCCACACGGCGGAACATCACCTCCGTGGGCACCGGCTTCGAGATGTCGTCGAATTCGTTGCAATATTTGCAAGCCAGATTGCAGCGCCGTATGGGAATGATGTGCGCCAGCAGCGGATGTTCGGTCGCGAGGAACGCCCACGCGATCTTCTGGAAACCGTGCAGACCGCGTGAAACGGCCCTAAGGCGCCGACGAATTTTCACGGCAATGGGTGGCATGCTTGAGGTTTGTTCTATTTAACCACAATCGAAGTGTAAGTGCATCATTCTGAACAGCGTATGGGGAGTTTTCGGCCGCAAATGGCGCCAATTGGAGACGATTTTAACAAAGAAGCAATCACCACGGAGACACGGAGGCATTGAGAGAACCCCAATTAGAATGAAGAAGAAGGAGCTTTCTTGTGTTCCTGATTTTGCTGCCTGGAGAATTTCTCCGTGTCCCCGTGCCTCCGTGGTGAATAAGATTCCCGCTCACGCCAGCTTCGCGGGCGCCGAATCCAGCAAGTTTAAGAAATGCACTTTCTTCTCCGCCGGAAGAAACGACGCCTCAAACGAGTTCCGCGCCAGTTCCCGCAAATGCTCGTCGGTGAAGCCGAATTCGGTTTGCGCCAGCTCATATTCGTGCGTGAGTGACGTTTGAAACATCGCCGGATCGTCGGTGTTCAGCGTGAGCATGAGACCGTGGTCGAAATATTTCCGCACCGGATGGTCTGAGATTTTCGCGCAGCAACCGGTTTTCAAATTGCTCGTTAAGCAGATTTCGACTGGAATCTGCCGCTGAGACAACTCTTCGATCAACTCCTGATCTTGAATCGCGGTGAGGCCGTGTCCGATCCGTTCTGCGCCAAGGTTCAACGCTCCCCAAATCGATTCGGGTCCGGCGCTTTCACCGGCATGGACCGTGAGCCGCAATCCTTGCGCAGCCGCATAGGCGTACTGCTCGCGGAAGAGATCAGGCGGGCCTTTAAGTTCGTCGCCGCCAATGCCGATGCCAACCACGTTGCGGTCGCGGTATTTCGCGGCCAGTTCAAACACCTTTTGGGCCGGTTCTGCTCCAAAGTGGCGGACAGCATCAAAGATCCACAGCAACGAAATTCCAAAGTCTTTTTCGCCGCGATGGCGCCCGCGCTCCAGTCCTTCAAAAATGGCATCGAAATCGAGCTTCCGCCACAGGCAGACGCCTACCGAAACATAGACTTCAGCGTGCAGAACGTTCTCCGCTCTGAGCTGCTCCATTAAGCGGTAAGTGATCAGCTCATAGTCGTCTGGCGTCTGCAGATCGTCAGTGAGCGTTTTAAACGCCATTAGGAAACCGAGAAAATCTTTGTATTGATAAAGCGCCTCGGCTTCGGCGAGAGCGCTTTTTTTCCCGTGGCGACGCCGCAACTCGACCAAAGTGTCTGGCGTGACCGCACCTTCGAGATGCAGGTGCATCTCGGCCTTGGGAAGCGAACGGATGAAGCTCGACGGCATGACTTCAGATTGTAGATATCTACGCCCGCTTGCGCGAATAGTTCCGAACGTACTCTGGAACCGCCCGCCCGGCCTCCAGACGCGGATCATTGATCGGCCCTCCCACTCGCAGTTCCAGCGGAATCACCCCCGCCCATGTCGGAAATGCATAATCCTCTTCATCCTCGATGGGCGGGCCAGTTCGGACCTTTGCCGAGAATTCTTCAATGGGCAAGCGCAGCACCGAAGTGGCTTTCAATTCCTGCTCATTGGGCTGTCGGGCATCGTCCCAGCGCCCAGGCAGAATGTGCTCAGACAAAACTCGCAAAGCTGCAAGTTTTTCATCGCGATCTTCAACCAACGTTGCTTTGCCAAGAATTACCACCGACCGGTAATTCATCGAGTGATTGAACACCGACCGCGCGAGCACGAGTCCGTCGAGCAGCGTGACCGTGACACAAACGGGTACGCCATCTTTCATGTTGCGCAACATGCGGCTGGCGGCCGAACCGTGAATATAGAGATTTGCGTCCCAACGGCCGTACGAAGTTGGGATCACAAAGGGCTGGCCGTCGAGCAGGAAGCCGACGTGGCAGATGAACCCTTCGTCCAGAATGCGATAAACGGCCTCACGATCATAAACCGCGCGCTGGGGTTCGCGGACGACACGCGTCCGCTGACTGGGTGCTTGATTTTCAGACATGGAAGCGATAACTCCGGGCAGGCGCCAAGGATGAAAACCAGTTTAACATTGCGCCAACGCATGACGGCGGGTGCGGTTGCAGATTGTAGATTTCAGAGTGCAGATTAGCGAGGCAGGTGCGACCTTAAGAGTGCAATCGCTGATTTCATCAACTACACGCCCCCGGGCGGCTCGGCTGGACTCCAAGATCAATTGACACGCAGTACCTGCATCGCTAATTTAAGCCTGTCATCCCGGTTAATTGCAGCCACGCTCTTGAGGATCTGTCTAACTGCACCGCCTTGCAGCCATGCCCGGACTTGCGCCCACTGATTCTTCCGCTTAGCCCAAAAGTTCTCAGGCCGCGCGTCGTCTTGAATGAAAGAGTGCTCGACTACAAGAATTGAGAGTTGTCTGGCGGCTTCAACCGACTTGTTGTCTTCCCAAATTGCAAGGTACGGCTGCACATCCTCTTCAGCCTGCGCTATGCCACAAAGCCACGCGTCAGCGTCTGTCAGGCCACAATCCTCAGGATTCGTTTGCAAGAACTCCTTCCAGGCCGCAAGAAAGTAGCGCCGTATTGCGTCTTGTTCTTCAGCAGGCCAGTTCTCCCAATGACCAAACCGCAGCTTATTAAAAACGATCGGCGGATCGTGCATTTCAAGCGTCGGATCAGCCAGCATGACCATCAACTCGAATATGCGTGGAAGGAAATGACGGAAATCGTCCTCGCTACCCCAAACGAGGATTGCGTCTCCTACATACAATTGCAGGTCATTGGCCGAAAGGTCTCGCAACGGTTTTGAATGGAGGATTCGTTCCTGTCCGGGTCTATGGCAGCATGGACATGCATTCGTGTCGGCATGTAATGGATAACGTACAAACGCACCGTACAGACCCTCTACTGCGTTCACGCAATCAGATGTGCATTTCACTACGCAAGTCTATCCCAGTCACTGTTGATAGATCCCTATTGCACTCATCGAGAGACAGTTCAAAGCTGCGAGGGGACATATCCTGAGCACAAAAGCGCCTCAGCTTTTTGCGAACTCGCTGTGCTT
>Ga0209580_10000397_pt1 | contig 24917 bp, 32 predicted proteins | sample Coa_R1_5_FD_187153 | JGI IMG/M metagenome (GOLD analysis project Ga0209580, IMG submission 187153) | Surface soil microbial communities from Centralia Pennsylvania, which are recovering from an underground coalmine fire - Coalmine... | ecosystem: Environmental > Terrestrial > Soil >... | reverse complement strand
GCAGCCAAAGAACGAAGGTGAAGCGGTTGTGTACGACTCCCTGATCCAAGGTGGAACGCGGCGATATGTGCATCAGACCTACGGACTGGGCATGCGTTCTTCGTATGAGTTCATGCAGGACGATCAAACCGGAATGGTCGAACAGTCTCCGAAGGGCCTGATTCAGTCTCACCACTTTGCCCAAGAAATGACCGGGGCAAACGTTTTCAGTTTGGGATTCAGCTCAACCGGCACTTTGACGGATGACGGCGTGTCGCTGTACAACAATCAGCATCCCCTGTTGGGCGGGGCGGCGGCTACCAACGTAGCGCCTGGAGTGGGAACTTTCTCGACTGCATCCGGCACTTATCCCAACCGGCCGCAGACTGATGCTGACTTGAGTTTCACTGCTCTGCAATACGGCAGCATGGTTTTCCAGCGCATGCCGAACGCACGAGGATTGCTCATTGCCAGCAGGCCGAGCTACTTGGATGCCCCTCCCGAATTGGAATTTATCTGTGATGAGCTTCTCGCTTCCAGTGGCCAGCCTTACACGAGTGACAATACCATCAACTCGCTCGTGAGCATGGGACTGAAGAAGCGAATTCACAGTTACTTCCCTTCCCCGTCAGCTTGGGGATTGACTGCGGAGAAGGATCAACATCGGATCATGTTCTACGAGCGTGAGCCGATCTACGTTGACCGGGATCGCGACTTCGACCAGCAGGCGTTCAAGTGCCTGGCAATATCACGGTACAGCGCGGGCGCCGACACGTGGATCAATCTCTTCGGTTCGCTTGGACCTTAGAAACATGCCGAAAGGTTGGCCAAATCGGGATGACGGACACGGCGCTTACCATACCTGCATGCGCTCAGGAATCAAGGGAAACCTGGATGACATGGTATGGGAGCAAGGCCGATTAGTTGATCCGAAATTCTCCGATACGTTGGCGGGTGGGCCAACAGCTTTAGTGGGATCGCTGGAAGCAAGATGGGACCAGATCATCAAGCATGACAATACAGACTTACAACCTCATCCCAAATTGCAACAGTCAAATGTTCCGGACGATGATGTCTATTTCGAGTAGGGGAGCGTAAGCGATGAAAAGGATTTTGTCTTTTGGTTTTATGCTGATTGCTTCGCTGGTTTCAGGGCAGCAGTTTATCCAGCAGTCGCCTTTACCTTTGACTGCCACTCAGGTATCAGGGCCAATCCTTGAGAATGGCGGGGCCAACATCCATACTCTGATTTGGACAACGACCGGATCTCCAACGGGATGCACCATTCAACTTGAAAATTCCTTGACAGGGGCATCATTTTCTTTGGCGGGGTCAACGCAGACCTGCACTTCCAGTGGGACCTATACCCTTAGCGGAACAACTGCTAACTTCTGGCATGTAAACTTGGCAACGCTGTCAGGTGGAACCAATCCAACTGTTTCATTTACCTATCTTGGATACCCGCCAATCACCGGAAACTTCACGGATGGATTTTTCTTTGTTCCAGAAACAAGTTGCTTTGGCGCAACTACTGGTACGGCGGGATCAGGAAACGCGACTGACATTCTGACTGGCTCAGGCGGCGTGAGGGTTTACCGGGTGTCTGCCACGGCAGCCAGTTCTTCTGCGAATACCTTTACGTGCGTTTTCAGTGTTCCTGGTCGATTGACAACGGGAAAGGGAATCACGATTACCGATGTTACGGCTGTAGTCAGCTGTCAAACGACTCAGCCGACTACAATCACGCTGCCGACCTTGAAGACGTTTACGGCCCCTGCTGCTGTTGATCCTGAGACGGCCAATTCTGCCACGTTCGTTACTGCTGGAGGAACGATCACGCAAACACCTACGTCTGCTCAGTTTGCTGCGTATACACCTGTAGCGGCTGGGCAGTTCTTCACGGTCAAGGCATCTCTCGGTACTCCTGTTCTGGTTAATACCGACTTACAAACGTTTCAGTTTGTCATCGTGTTCAATCAGTCCGCGTCGGCAATTTCAATTCAGGAACTAGCCGGTTTGTACGTTCATTACAACAACAATCCTCTGTGAGGTAGCATGAGCGGCACGCAAGGAAATTTCGTCTCAGACGTTCCGTTCGCTGGCGGATGGATAATCTACAGCGCCATTGATCTGACTTCGTTTTCGCCCAACTTGGTTCTTACGCGCAACGCGCTTGGAGACTATTCCCTCAACCGCGCGGCTGCCGGAGCGGAAACATATCCGGCTGTGATCGGGATCAATGGTGCTATCAAGCGCCTCACGGTCTATCCGCAATTGTCGTCATTGCCCTTTTTGGAGCAGTTTGGGACTGGGGCAGGAACAGCCGGGTATCCAAAGGGAGCAGCCGGAATACCGCCGTTCACAGGGTCATCTCAGTTTACTCCTCCGACTGGACCTCCACCCAAAGGAGTGAGGATAACGGATGTATGTGCAGTGTATCAGGTAGGAGTTGTCAATTTGACCGCTGCTTCGCTTTCGTTGAATCGAACGGCCTACGCTAACAACGTTGCGAATTCAATTACCAACGTCCCAATTGCGGCAACGGCGCTGCCTCTAACAGCGGCGGGGGATGCTACCGGGCCGTACTTTGTGAAACGTGCGGTGACTACGCCGGTATTTGAAACAGTGGATCAGTCGGATTTGCTTCTTGAGTTGTCTGTGACGCTTGCCAATACGGGGACGATCAGGATTTATGCTCTCGGGTTCCACCTTGATTTCAACTACAACTAGGTAGCAATCATGTACCATCGCGGAAAACCAAGCGAAGCGCACGAATACAACGCCGCGTCAGGTGTGTGCATTCATTGCAACATGACGCGCTCTGCCGTGGAGTCTCTTTCGCACGTTTGCAAGCCTCACCGTGAAAACCTGGTCGAATCACAGAAATTAGAGGACGCGAATCGGAAATTCCCTGACGGCTGTACGTGCAAAGAAGAAACAGGCGGTCGCATCCATCCTGGTAATTGCGATTGGTGCAGAGCATACTATGGAGTACGGGAGGGCATTCATGGCTAACGACATTAGCTCTGGGAACTGGAGAATCGACACGCTCCCATTCTCTTACCCTTACCCGGTAAAGATCATCAACTCAAACTGGACTGACCAATCGACCGCGAACGATCAGATTGTTTTCCAGCAACAAAACGGGAAACCGTTGATTGACTCCAAAGCGCAAACTCCAAACTACCAGCAAAACTTTGGGTTCATGGGTTGGTTCACATCGGGAATAAAGGGCGTGATTCTAACTTCAGGTGTCCTAAATATCTCTGTGGGGTCTGGTAAGTGAAATGCAAATTTCTACTTGTGGCGTTTCTGGCCGCTGGTCTCGTTTGGGGGCAGAGCGGTCCAAACTCTAATTACGTTCTGGGTCCTATCACTGCGCCGACAGCCGGGGCTACAATAAATTGGCAGAGCGTAGCAATTGGATTCCATCAGATTGTCTGGACCGTTTCGGGAACCATCTCATCCTGTACCGTTGCTCTTGATTCTTCTGCCGATGGCGTGAGTTTTTCCGCAGGCGGAATCATCGCGGGACAAACCTGTACTTCCAATGGGTCTTCAGTAGTAACCGGGGCCAACTTTGCTTTTGGGCGAATCAATGTCACGGCCTTAAGCGGAGGCGGGACATTGACGGTGATTTATATCGGATGGATTACGCAACCGGGAGGTTATCAGGTTACTCAGCCTGTATCTGTTGTAAGTTTGCCATTGCCAGCAAACGCCGCACAGGAAACAGGCGGGAATCTGGCCACACTTGCAGGGGCCGTAAGTGGAGGGAAGGTCCAAGTCTCGGGAACTTTCTGGCAGACCACACAGCCTGTATCTGGTACATTCTGGCAGACCACTCAGCCCGTTAGCGGAACTTTTTGGCAAGCAACACAGCCCGTAAGTGGAACATTCTGGCAAGCGACACAGCCAATTATCGGGACTCTTAGCGATAATGGGGCTGCTGCAAATAATAACCGGAGCGCTACTTTACCAGGTGTCTACCAGACAACTCCAGGGAACGGAACGCCAGGGACTCAGGGCAGGGATGCTGCTCAGGGAGTAAGTACCGAAGGTATTCTTTGGACTGGAAACCTGCCAGTCCGCAGGCCGGCTAGCTACGTAGCCTCAAAGTACTTTGCTGCCAGTTCTACCACGGACAATGCGGTACTTCCGGGGAACGCAACAAATGATGTTCTTGTCACGCGAGTCAAAGTATCATGCACCCAGACAACCGCAGGCATCATCCATTTGGAAGTTATTAAAAGGTCGGCAGCAGACACCAGCGGAACATCCGCAGCGATCACCGTGGTTCCTGATGATTCAGGATCCACGTCTTCAACGTCCGCCCCTCTCTCCTATACTGGCACAGGGCCAAGCGTAGGAACTGCAATCGGGGACGTGGACAACTACCAACTGGGCTGCAATGCTGCAGCGACACCTGGTCCGAATGACATTTACATTTTGAACCGGACACAGAAACCGATCACACTGATTGGAGTAGCGCAGGAGCTTGCAATCAACTTCGGCGGGGCGATCACGGGCGGCAATATCACGGTGACGTTCGAATGGATAGAAGTGGCGCACATGACGCCGTAAGGGGAAATCCTATGAAGAAACTTTTCGCAATACTCTGCATCTTGCTTTGCAGTTCTCTGGCCTTTGCTACGCTGGCCACGCCCACGAACGTTTCCACCACGTCCGTATCTGGTTCCACCATGACGGTGAACAGCACGGCGCATGGGCTGTTAGCAGGGCAGGGTTTCTGCATAGATGCTTCTGCCGTCTCGGATAATAATTTCTGCGGATTGGTGGCCACAGCAAGCACGAATTCATTCACCTACACCCTCCAATCAGGCCAAACTGTGACGCTGTGTGCTGCCTCTTGTGGCACTACCAGACCGGGGCCGCTTGTGATGTGGGATAGAGTGATACCGTTCTCTGATCCGATTTCACAGAACATACAAATCTGCCTTTTTGTCTACGTATCAATAGGAACGCCAAAGGCTGGAGCTACCAGTTCTTGCGCTCAGGCATCGGCTTCAGAAGTTGCGGGCTTGGTCAAAGGGAGCGTTGTAGAAGTATCTAGGCAATTCTCGATGCCACTGATTGAAAGTTTTGCAGGCTTCAATAACATCTTCCTCGATTGGCAAACGAGCGCAAAGGACGTTATGAACGGCGCGTCTTTCACTGCTCCTCAGCCTGGAGCCTATGCATCGAGACGGTGCGACACGGCAGGATGCAATTGAAGCGTATACTGCTAATACTGATATTATGCGCTCATTCATGGGCTGCGGTCTCGCACGTCAAGGTGCTGATCCAGACAGCGACCAATTCGGGAACAATCCAAGCGTCTAACGCGAATGATGCTATCGTCGTTGGGACAATTTGCCAAAACAATTCGAACACGCCTAGTTTGGTCGTAGCTACGGCACCCGGCTGGACATTTGCTGAAGTCGGAACAATCTCGGGAACGACGGGAGTTGGATGGGCTGCTGAATTTTCGGCGATAGCACCTGGAACTAATTCAACCAGTTTGACAGTCACGTGGACAGTAGTCGGAGGATGTTTATTTACTTCCGTCATGGGAGACGAGTTTACCGGAAACGATACCACCGGAGGAGCCACCACTTTTGATGCCACAGGAACGCTATTTGCTAATAGCTCATCCGGAGCGTGCGACTTTACGAGCGTCAAACCAGGCAATGACAATGATGCGCTTTGGGGTGAATGCGCACCTCTAACGAGTATCTCTGCGGTTGGATCTGGATTCACGAAGGGCGCCGACGATGGTGCCGGTGACTGGACAGAGTGGAAGATTCTTGGTGCTGGTACGAGCGGAGTTTCTCAGAGAATCAACTTCACGTCCACCGGTGGATGGGTAAGCTTTGGCATGACTATCAAGGCAGCGGGATCGGCTGTAGTCAATCCAGGGAGCAACAAGGCTATCAAGCTAGAGAAGATAGACCCTTTTTGAAAACCATGTCTATTCAACCAAAGGGAGACTTTGAAGTACATTATGGAGGTCCTTGGGCTGGACTGGACTTTTCTAAGCCCTACACAAACATTGAACCAAACTCTTTAGCACCTGGTAGCGTAAACACACAAACCATCAACGGATTTCTCTGCTCATCTCCGTGGATAGCAAGCTCTCCATACAGTACGGCCTTTGCGGCGAATGAATTTGTAGTTGGAATTTTTGCAGGTAAATCCCTTACGCAATTCGTTGCCGACGATAGGGCTCTCATTGTCACAAATATTGCTGTGTATGAAGCGCAGCTTGCTGGCAGAACGGAAACTACTTCTCCGTTTGTTCCAATTCCTCTAACCCTCATCCATACTTGGGGCGCTGGCGAGTTCAGCAATGCCGCTTTTTCAATTGGGGAATGCTGCTCTTTCATAGAAGTGAACGGCACAACCTTCATAGCGGGAATTTTTCTGAATGGTATTTTCTCTTGGAGCGGATCGGCATTCCTTCAGGCTACCGCTTACGTATCCTGCCGCTACATCGCAGAAAGTGGAGGGCGCTTAATCGCTGCTGAATGCCGTTTCCCTGGAGGCGGTGGAACCGGAGTCAATGTACTACCAACTATCGCATGGTCTGCCGTGGGAGCCTTTACGCAATGGGACCCGCTTGTTAATCCGCAGGCCGGTTTCAATCTTCTCTCAGATGTTCCGGATCAAATAACCGGACTTGCCAGCATCGGGCGCTCTGCGCTCATCTTCCGCACGGAAGGGCTTTCCCAGATGGACCCGAATGCAGGTTCGAGTAGTTCAGGATTGCAGCCCTTCGTCTTCTATCATCTCTGGGCAAGCAGCCAGGGAGTCGGAGCCTTTCAGGGGTCAGTTGCTCAGTATGGGCAAAGTTGTTTCTTTCGGTCCGATGACAATGTTTATATGATTTCCATTTCGGGAGGACTTCAATCGCTTGGAGACAAGATAATTCCTCTTATCGCGGGAGATTTCAGGCGGGTAGGTTCGCTGTTAACAGAAAATTGGGCGAGTCAACCTAATACTGGGTCATGGTACTTTGCGTCAATTGTCCATATCTCAGGGGAATTGCATTACTTCTTGACATTCACAGCAGCCCTGGTAAGTGAAGTTCCTGGAGATGTTGAATGCCGTGTTTACGATCTCAATATCAGAGACGGCTCTTGGCATCTCTGGGACATAAACAATTATCTTGCTATCGATGGTTCGTTTCCTGCAACTATTGGCTTCAGTTGTCCCATTGTGCAAACCAAAGATTCAGGAGGGATCGTTCTAGTCAATGGCGTTCCGCAAACGCTCGCCTATGTGCTATTTGAGAATATTCTGTTTGGCGGGTACACCACATACGGAACGCCAACAGTATTTGGACCTGCTGGTGTGCTGAATCAATTGGTGCCATTCGATTATGACATCTCATCTTCCCTCATCACTGCTTACAATTCGCCAATATATCCGCCCCTGTATGTTCCACAAACAACAGTTCGATTCAGAGGAGAAGTCGTGAGTCCTGGCCACAAGCAGACCATGAGACGGCTGCGCATTCAGGCCGACAATGCTCCTCTGCCAACCGTGCAAGCAGGCGCGCAGCAGCAGGCGCAAGTTTCAATGGCCGGGCCGACCATTGACCCACAGTCTAACGTTGGAGTCACAAGTAAATCTCCACTGCTACCTATGGCGGGGAATAAGCCTGCTACCGGGTTACCAATTGTTACCTATTACAGTGATGGAGTGCTAACGGACGAAATGGTACAAGCTTCAATCTCTTCACCTGTGCTCGACTCCGCTAACCCCTGGAAAAGTTTAGCAATGTTCCGCATTGCGAATGTTGATATCATCGGAGTTGATCCACGAGGCACAACGCAGTGAGCATCACTTGGGAAAAGTTGCAGTCCAACAAGCAGGAGATACCATCGCTCCGCAACTCTGGCCATATGTTGCAGTGCATTGAGATCGTAAAGAGAAAGTATCCAGATGCGGCAATAGCCGAGATCGAACCTAGAAAGTTATGGGGCCTGGCAAGTGGAGATGTGCATCTTTCAAGCCCACATAAATCACATTACGAGTGCTGGGCGGAAGCAAGGGCAGCTATTGAGGCCGCGCAATGAGTAGGACGCAATTTAAGAATTTGATCGTTGGTATGGAGTCTCCACAGTCAGGAGCCAACCGCGATTACAACTACGCTCAAGCGCTGAATGGTGGTCTCGACTTCGGCCAAAGTACAGAGACAGACATCACGCAAGCGACCGGGAACATGAAAGGGCAGTGGGTCAACGTGACGGCTCCTGCGGTAGCGAACACCGAATTTTCTATCCCGCACTCACTTGGATATGTACCTTCGCACCTGCCTGTGATAAACAAAGACAGGGCATGCGATGTATACCAGTTGCCGAACACAGGCACACCGTGGACCGCAACACATATCTTTGTCAAGTGTTCTGTAGCTAATGCAGTCTTGAGGATTTTCGTACAATGAAGTACTGCCTTCCGCGAGTGGAACCTTTCACCTTAACAGGGAGCGGGATTGTTTTTCCGGTAAGGATAATTTCGTATCCAATAGCGGGTACGGACTGGAGTGTAGCGGTCAATATGCCGCTCTGCTGGAACTGATATGTATACCATCGGAACATGCGTCGGTAACCTGCCGGGGAAATTCGGGAATAGGCGCAATCTTGCGACCTTGGCCGATGGTTCTATTCCCATTGTGGCACTTCAGCAAGCACTGTCAGAATTGACCGAAACTTACGAGTTTGAAGAGTTGAAGTATCAAACTCCGATTCCTCCCGCTGTTGCTCTCAGCATGACGGTCGGACAACCGATTGTCTCCATTGCTTCCTTACTGGCCACAGTTCCGGGGAACACGGCATTCCCGCAATTCCAGGATCAAAACGTTGTGGACATCACGGATGTTTACACGTTTTGGATGTGGTTTTCAGGTGGAGTGAATCAGGCGGGAAGATATCTTGAATATCGGCGCGTCACAACAGTTGACTCTGAGAGTTTTGGGATCACGTCTTCAACTCAGGGAGCAGTAGGCACGGCCCCTCCCGCTGTGTATACCCGTTTCGGTTCAGTGCTTCAAGTCGGGCCGTCTCCAGACCAGGCGTATCAATTCTTTGTTCGCGTGAAACTGCGGCACCCTGTACCGCTGAACGGTGCGCAGACATTCACTCCTGCCTTGCTTGTGGCCACACTAGCCGGAGGAATTGTGACAGGTGTCACGATCCTCTCAGGCGGCAGCGGGTATCTCCCGAGTCCAACTGTGCCTCTGACATTTTCATTCTCTCCGAATGGTTCACAAGCTATCGGAACTATCGGCACAAATGCGCAGGGAGTGATTACGGGAGCGGCAACTATAGTAACGGGCGGAAGCGGGTACGGCACAACGCCTCCAAGCGTAGCGACTGCGGCCGTAGCATCGCAGGTTGTGTTCATGCCGGACTCATGGCAACCAAAACTGGAAGCGATGGCGTGTCGCCAGATTGCTCTCTTCGAAGGAGCGGAAGAGTATGTTGCTCTCTTCGAAAACGAATTGCAGACGCGGGGAGTTGATCTCCAGAAAGCGCGTGAGTCGAAACCACAAATGGAACGCGATGAGAGACACAACACGAGACAACTATCATTGCGAGTTTCCAGTTATACTCATGCAAGGTGAACTGAAATGAGCGCATCTATCACAGTTCCGAATCTCAACATGTCCGGGCAGACCGGAATGCCCTTCATGCCACCCAACCCACCCGGGAGCGTTGGTCCGGTATCGGGTGGGCCTGTCAATCCTTCAGGCGGAAGCAACCCAACTCAGTACAGCACGACATGGGGCGGGGCTCCTCCGACTGGAAGCCCTGGCAGTTACAATTTTGGGAATGCGCAAAATCCGAATCCGCCAATGATGCCGAATCAACCGTTCGCTGGACTGCCGACAACATCCATGAATCCGGGTTCGCCGGCCGGTCAGACACCGAATCAATTCAATCTCACTGGCAGGCAAGATCAAAGAAGCCTTTCAGAGTTGCAAAAGTACTACGGAGAAGGCATTGGCTCAATGATCTACCAGTACCTTCAATCGGGTGGTGGATTCAATAGCGCATTGACTGAGCAAGCGGTGAGTGCGCAAGTAGCCGACATGCAGCAGAACATCCAACGCGGCCTCGGGAATCTCGACACGCAAATGGGAGAAACCGGGATCAATCCGAACTCTTCAGCATGGGCACTGGAGACCGGAGACTACCAGACACAAGCCGTAAAAGACGAAAATGCCATTACGGCACAAGAGTTTTACAACATGTGGAATGATTCTCAAAATAGAGAACTTTCCTTACTCAAAGATACGGCCAACGTTAACGCAACAGGCACGGCGAACCAGGGCGGATTCATGGACTTCCTATCTTCCGGATTGGGACTGTTTAATTCGGGTGCCGGTATCCTGGGCAACTTTGGTGTTCCGGGGTTTGAAGGTTTCTAAATGTCAACTCCTCCATTCATGCCAACGCAACAATCGGCACAAGATTACCTTGCCCAACTGCTGCAGCATCAGCAGCAGACTACTGGCATGACTCAAGTATCTCCGCAGGTTCCGCAGCATCAAGTACCAGGCCCAAAGCCGTTCGAGCCACAACCGTTACAGCCTGCTCAAGCTTACGGACCCGGACAGGGCGGAGCGCGGCAACGTGCATCAATGCAAAACTTCGCGACATCGCTCACGAATCTGGTTGGGCAGGTAGCGAACAAGATTCAGGAGAAAAAGCAGAGAGAACAGCAGAAAATATTTGACAACTTCACTGCTTACGCTAAAGGCAAAGATGATGCCCAGTCGCAGATCGAGGAAGGGAAGGCGTTAATTAAAAAGGGAATGCAGGCGGGGCCAGAGAGTCCTGAGGGCGCGGATATGGTAAAGAAAGGTTCCGCGATGGTTAAGCAGGGACAGGCGTCCTATCAGCAAAACGTTACGAATCTTAACGATCTTACGACCGGGAAGAATGAGAAGAACGCCAAAATGCTGTCTAAAGGTTTCGGATTTGATGACAAAAATGCCCAAACTCCTGAGCGGCAGTTAGCTATAACTGCGTACAAAAAGGCTAATCCGGGAGTGAACGATTCAACCGCTGGCCTCATGTCACGTATGCCAGCAACACAGCAACTTACTCCGCAGGCACAAGGACAGCAGATGGCGAAGCAGGCCGGCGTTAGCGGACAGCCGGCCACTCAAGGGCAAATCCTGAAGGCGATTACGGATCAGCACAACCAAGCTCTTAAGCACGGCATTGATGAAGCCAAGGTATCGCTCTCCGCGTACCAAAAGGGTTTTATCCCTGAAGAGCAGGCAGACGGATCAATCAAGCTTCGCCCCATGACGCAGCAAGAGCGCGGTGAATACCAGATGGCACAAAAAGGTGTGCTGGCATGGACGATCAAAGACGGTAAGCCCATGGCAGCACTCCGTAACCCAGCAACGAACCAAATTATTCCGGGAACCGAGAATCCAGATTTGGCTCCGCCTGCCTACCTCACGGAAAGGCTGCATGAGGGAGAATTCACATTCACCGACAAAGATGGAAATGTTTACAGGGTTCCAACACGATCTGTTAGCACTCCCATTTTGGGAGGAAAGGCGGTAAAAGGTGGATCAACGGGCGCTACAGTATCAACAGGAATTAAACAACATTCACAATCTTCGATTGGACCAAATACGAATGTTGGAAGCAGCGGAACTTCGCAGTCTCCAAAGGGTGCAAGGTTCATTGGGCAAGGTAATCAATTGCCAAGAGGAGGAGCAGAAGATATAGCCAAAGGGATAGAGAAAGGAGATATGCCACCTACGATACAAGGACTTCGACAGCAGGGCGCGGCGGTCGAAGCACAGTTAGCTAGAGATGGATTCGATCTCCGCAAGGCCGAATTAGATTGGAAAGCAACGCAAAGATTTTTAGCAACACTCAATGGGCCTCAGCAGTTACGGCTTCGGCAGGCAATTGATTTTACTTCCGATTCGCTTGGGATCATAGACAATCTTTACGCGCAATGGATACAGACTGATCTTCCTACCGGGTTTAAGGATTACAACCGGGCAGCTTTGACGGCAATGAAGCACTTGCCAGGAAATGCAGGCAGCATCGCCACAAGGCTAGATGCTCAGATCAATGATCTAACGTCAGAGTTAGGGACTGTGTACAAAGGCGGGAACTCATCTACCGACGAATCCCTTAAACTCGCAGGCGAAAATCTGAAAGGTGAATGGAACGCGCAAACTTTTCACGATGCCCTAGCGCAAGTAAAGACCAATCTCCAAATTCGGCGAAACTCTATCAAGCACTCAGCGCCAGAAGGTCTTAGTGAATCCAATAGCAAGAAAAAAGGTGATCCTCTGGGGATACTCTGATGGCAGATGAAACACAAATCACGAAACAACAATTCGCCCAGAAGATCAAAGCGAAATACCCGGACTACGCCTCTGTTCCGGATGCTGACTTGACCACAAAAATTCTCGCAAAGCATCCCGAGTATGGCGCTTCAATCTCCGATCTAAGCCCAAAAGATCGCGCATCTCTGTCCAACGCATCCGCTGAGCAGGAGAAGCAACGGATGATAGCTTCAGCGTCACAGCGTCCTGGTGAGCAATATACCATGAGCGCAAAGCCTGCATGGTATACACCAGCGGGCCTAAAGTCATTATGGTATCAAGCAGTTGATAAAGGATCATCGCTCATGCCAGCGGCAGGCGGGGCAACCGGGGCAATCATCGGGGGTGCGGGCGGCACTGCGTTTGGAATGGGATTCGGTGGAGTGCCTGGGGCAATCGGCGGCGCGGCGGTAGGCGGGGCAACTGGCGAAGCTGCCAAGCAACTAACGCGCCGTGCTCTATTGCCAAATCAGGAACAGATTATGCAGCGCATGACTCCAGAGCAGAGAGAGGCTTATTCGCGTCGTCTCCAGGGAGAAGGGAAATTAACTGCTGAAGAGAGAGAGGGCCGAGGAATTCCGTCCACGTCACTCGGAGCGGCTGGACATATCGCTATAGAAGCTGGCAAGCAAGCTGCTATTGAGGCAACCGGACAGGCAGGTGGGAGGGTACTTGGAGAACTAGCCAAAAAAGTGTCTCCCGATATTGCCATGTCTCGCATCCTTGGGGTATCCAAAGCGTCGCTCAAAGGTGGCAGAGCGGACGTTGAAGCTGTACAGCAAATCGGGAAGATCGTAAACGAGGAAGTTAAGGGTGCTGGCTCTCTCGAATCTCTGGCCAGTAAGATCAAAATCGCAAAGGAGGCTTACAATAGGCAGATTGAGGACTCCGTTTCTACCGCAGTGGCCAGCAAGGTCACTAACCTCCATCAGATCATCAAAGATGCTGTGTTCGCTGTAACCAAAAAGTTGCAACTACAGGGCAAGGAATCAGCGGCAGACGCTATCGGCAACCTTGCCAAAAATCTCATGTCTGCTCATCCCGAAAATGCTACGGCAGCCGAACTACTGGCCGTGAAGCGAGCCATTCGGGATAAAGGATTTGCGCAAGGATTCGGAAAAGATTTGATGCGCGAGCTAGACCACGAAATCAATGCAGCAATCGTGAAAGCTCTGCCTCCCGACAAGGCTGCTCAATTCCTAAAAGCGAACACGAAAGTGTCTAATCTGATCCGTGCTGAATCTGCGATACAACAAAAGATGCTCAAGGAAGCACTGGGACAACATCTCAAGCATGCCGGAATCGGAGCGGGATTGGGCGCGGGCGCGGGCTATGAGACAACGCACTCAGGCAAGGGCGCACTGGTAGGAGCGGTAACGGGAGCGGTTGCCAGTCGTGCAGCATCATCCGTACCGGGACAGTTTGCACGTCTGTACGCCAAGAAAGCAATCAGCGCAGCAGCGCCGTACATCGCTAAGTCTGGACCATATGCAGCGCACGCAATGAGGGCTGTTGAGGCTGCCATCCAAGCTATAAACTCAACCCCAAATAATTCCTTGCCACAAGAGCAGAGATGAGAGACAATGTAGTCAATATGTAGATTGTGCAGGTAGCTTTTTTTGGCATATAGTTACCTGCACAACCTATAAATTAAATCTAACGTTGGAGTGAACAACATGGCAGGCAGAAGCGCAACCCAAGGACTCGAATCGGTACGGCGTGACGTGAATTCAATCAAAGCAGGCGACTGGAACGATACCGGGATCGCAGGTTCCGATGTCTCCGCAATCGGTGGAGATGGCCGAAAGGGATCAGATGCCAAAGGCAGTATGTCACTTCCGGCGTTCAAGCGCATTGATGACGAGTGGGCCGCGAAACAAGGCGGTAAGGCAATGACCGGCGAACAAGGCCAGGGCGGCGGCCACGGCAAAACACTTTAATTTTCCTTGCTGCCTGAATGCGCCAAGGCCAGAGAAACGGGATAGCCGTGTCTGGCCTTTAACTTTACCAGAATGAAAATACTTCTATGCAGCTCTCACGGTACAGGGGCATGGTTCATGCTCAGGTTGATGCGTGAGGGACATGAATGCGACTGGTTCCTACTGACAGACGAAGAGAACGAAACGCGTATACTTCGCGGCCTTGTTCCGCCACTGCTTGAAAAGCCTCCCAAAACTGAATCCCTTTCCCTCTACGATCTAATCATCTTCGATTCAACCGGCCACCCTGACGAAGCGGAAGAATGCCGCAAGTATGCGCCTGTCATTGGAGACGGAGCCCTCAATTCCAGACTAGAAGATGATAGACTCTTCGGGATTGAAGTCATGGAAGCTTGCGGAATTTCCGTGCCGCACTATCAGGCTTTCCAGTCTCCCGATGAAGCACGCGCATTCCTTGAGGAGCGGCCACGGCGATACGTTTATAAAGCGTTCACTCCGGAGAGCGGCGAAGAGCAAGACAGCGACACAACCTACGTGAGCGAATCCGCTGAAGACATGGCCGATTGCTTGGATCAGTTGTTTAAGGATTCAATGCAGCAGCCATTCTTACTGCAAGAATTCGTTGAAGGTGTCGAGTGCGCGGCAAACGGGTACTTCGATGGCCAGGAATTTCACTTTCTCACGCACACCATTGAAGAAAAGAAATTCATGGATGGCGGGTACGGCCCTAATACAGGATGCTCAGGGAACCTCATCTATCTCCCGAACGGCAGGAACCGTTTGATCTGGGAAGGGATACTTAAGTTAACTCCGTTCCTGCGAGATCACAACTACCGGGGCATGGTAGACCTGAATACGATTGTGAATGAAGAGCATGTCTATGGCCTCGAATTCACTCCGCGATTCGGCTATGACTCTTCGGCCTCTGAGTTCGCAATGCTAGTAGGCAACCTTGGAGTGTTCCTTTGGAACATAGCGACCGGCCCGAAAGATTTTGACCCATGCCCACCTATGTATCACAGTTTTTCCGCAAGCACACGGTACACGATTCCTCCCTATCCCGAGGAGGTACATGGAAAGCACCCCAAAAATCTGCCAATCAAAGGAGTAGATATTGAGAAAGCATGGAAGTACTATTACCTCTGGGATGCCATGCTTGACAAAGGAGAACAACTTGTAACAGCGGGGACAACGGGTATCGTCTGCTGTCCGATAGCATCGGGCCTAACTCCGGAGGGAGCATGGGAAGGTGTCTATCGCCTGAGTAAGAATCTGAAGATTCCCAACATGCAATGCAGGACAGACCTGAAGGATTCAACGATTGAGCGTTTCAAAAAGGTAAAGGAAATGGGGTGGCTGTGAGCCTGGCGATAACAATACAAACGATTAGACACGATAAGCATCGCTATCCAACTGTTGGAGACTATTGGAAAGAGGGTAGCTGTGATTTCGTGCAAATCTCCAGCATGGGAGACCGGCGCCATGAATTCCTTGTAGCGATTCACGAGTTAATAGAAATGTTCCTTACTGAGCAGCGCGGCATCTCAGAACCAAATCAGATCAAGCCATTCGATGAATGGTTCGAGGAGAACGATCTTCCCGGAGAACCGGGAGATCATCCGGATGCGCCCTATCGCAGAGAGCACCGATTTGCAGAAAACATTGAACGGCAAATTGCACACGAGCTAGGAGTTGATTGGAATGAATATGAGAAAATTGTTGATGCTCTTTGGCATCCTGTTGGCAAGTCTAACAGTGAGAGCGCAGACAACGGCAGTTAGCGCCACGATCACGGACAGTGATGGCCTAACTTGGAATAACGGATCATTCACTGTGACATTCGTTCCCGCTCCCGGGGCGCCGGGGCCTGTAGTCTACAATGGTGCGCAGATGACCAATGCGCAGAAGGGGCCGTATACGGGGAGCATGAACGGCTCAGGCGCTATGTCTGTTAGTTTGCCGGATAATACTTTCATCACTCCATCAGGTTCTCAGTGGAAATTTGTCCTGTGCCCTAATTCTTCAGGCGGATGCTCTTCGATCACGATGCCCATATCTGGAACTACTTTGAATCTTACTTCTGTGTTTTCTTCAGGCGTGACTGCTCCACGATTCCCAGCTTTAGGCGTAGGTTCATACGGATACGCGGACGTGGAAGTAAGTGTTATCCCTCCTCCTGGAGGTACGTATTTCAATGTAGCGTCTCTATGTAATAGGCAATGGACTGGTTCATCGTGGGTATGTTCTACCAGCGTTGCTAATCCGGTGAGCGGATTTGGGACAACTAATTTCATCCCTAAATACACTACTGGAGCATCTGGAGTTATAGGAAATTCATCTTGCAGTGACAACGGAACAACGTTCAACTGTGCAGATAATATGACACAAGCCGGAGTCCAGGTAGAAACTGGTACCGGAGCGACAAACACGATGAGCAAATTCACGAACGGGCCTGGGGGGGTGCAGGGGAATTCTCAATGCACGGACAACGGAACTACTGTGTCCTGTTCTGGTTCTGTAAGTGCTGGCGGAATTGTTAATGGAGGAACAGCCGTAACAACTCCCCTAGTTAACAATGTTCCCGAGGCAGCTCAACAGCCTGGTAGTGATCCTTGCGGACAGATACAAAACGCGATTGCTGCGCGGACAACTGGAGGACTGGCAACAGCTAATTTAACGGCTGCGCAGCTAACTAATCCGTGTGTTGGCGCAATGTTCAGCGCTGTAGTAGGCACGAATACTGCTGGGCATTTGCGTTTTGGTGGCGGTATCGTAAAGTCGAACGTGCAGCAAATGATACCGCAAGGCTGGATTGTCGAGGGAGTGTCAGGATGGTCTAATACCTATTGCGGGCAGGGTAGCACAGGGACAGAAATTTCGAGTGTCTTGCAGGTCGGCCCTGGTTTTGTCAGCACTGCCACGATGACTTCAATCACGCGTACAGGTGGAAACGTGGTAACAGTAAACACGAGTGGTCCTACAGGGCTAGTAATGAATTCATCTGGTCTAGGGCCTGTCGTTGTCATCACAGGTGTTACAGGCGATACTTCTTTTAACGGCGGTTGGTATGTCACTAGCGTAGGCTCTAACACGTTTACATACGCGAGCACAGGGGGAAACGGAAGCGGGACGATAGGCGGAGGCGCTAATTTATCCATACCGTTCCTAGTCCAAGGAGATGCAGGAGTAGGTTTTACTGCTTTTTCGATGGCAACACAGTTGAAGGAGTTTACTCTCGACGGGAACAACACTAATACAATAGTTTACTACAGCAACAACATGCAGGAACAAAGTGGGCCGGATCATGTCAAGGTAGAGAATTTCACCACATCTCTCGGTGGAGTACGTTTTGCGGTCGAGGGGGTCCCTTCGTTACTAGCAAATACGAGTTCAAAAAATCTCACAATATGTCCGGGTGCAAGTGCAACCACGAGTACGGTTGGAGAAACTTTTTTTTGTCCTAGTGTGGAATCATGCGGTACTTTTATTGATACAACGGTGACTTTCAACACAGGAAATCCTGGAGCAGCGTGTTTCAACATCACAGGGGTAGACACTGGAGTATGGTTGCATACTCACTGTGAGGCCGCAACGGTTGGAGTAGACATAGCAAATTCCAGCGGTGGAATGTGGATTGACATAAACACCTTGAACAGTGTCGGAACAACTCTCAAGTTAGAATCCAACAATCAAAATCCATTGTTTTTTGGAGTAAAAAATAGCAATGGAAATGGGACCACTATCCTTGACCTTAGAGTCCCGAACTTTACCGGGAATGATGCATACTACGAGCGATACATTCCTGACGGCCAGTTAAGTACAAGACCTTGGACAGTCGAGCCGCTCATGGTGGCGGATACTGGCGCCAATTCAGTATGCAAGGGATGGACCAAGACTGTCAGGTCTGCCTCTTGCCCGACTACAACAACGCAATTAAATACCTGCAATAAAACCCTAACTTTCTCCAGCCCATTCGCGGCACCTTGTGCTGATGCCAATTACACCGTGAGTTGTGGTTTAAACGACAACTTGGGAGAAAATGGGATTGTAGGTTCTTTTTTTGGTGAAACCGCTAGCGGCCTAACCGCAGTTGTAATCAACATGGCTTCTGGGACTGCTGTGAGCACTTCTTCTACGATACATTGCATAGTAGTACATGACTAAAACAGTGAAAGTGGAAATAACAGTGGTTACTAAACGGTTTGTTATTTTTGGTAGGCGTCGGGTATAATCTGCTTAAGTTTTATGGAACTCATGAACGCAATCGCGGATTTGAGCATGAGGTACGGGCACATACCGATTATTCTCGGTGGGATCGCACTGTACTGGAAAACCCACAAGCTTGAGTTGCGGTTGCGGAAAACGAACGGGATTGAAGTGGCCATCAAAACGGACAAGAAGACAGCGAGAGGCTGAAGGAGCGCAATGAGTACAACAGAATTCAACGGCCTTGAACTCACGCCCTGGAAACTGGCGGCGGGAACGCTGGCCAATTCAAACCAGACAGGCAATCGAACCGCGGCAACGCAAGGCCAACCCGGGATCAATTGCGCATGGTTCAATACTCAACCTGCCGGCCCTTACGCAGATGCGTACTGGTTCAAAGAACTCGGACCCAGCCCTGCAAGGACAAAATTCCTGTACCGAATATCGTTTCTTTTCCCGGCTATCTCTGATGCAGCAGCAAGCCAAGCTCTTGAACTGGACATCCAACAATCTGTCAAGGGAGTAGTTTTCAATTTGGGATGGCAATTCGACTTTGCCGAAGACGAAATCCGCGTATGGAATCGCGGGAATGAAAGCTGGAGTCAGGCCGCTACAGGGCTTGCTTGCCCGCGCTGGGAGCCTGGAGTGTGGGCGAGAATTATCGTGGAAGGCCACCGAGACAAGGCCAGCGTGTTCTATGACGCCATAACGCTTAACGGGCAGCGCACTTTCCCGAAGGTCCGGTATGCAGCGCCGAAGCTCGGGTTGGGTGATATGCTAAACTGCGCCGTGCAACTGGACGGCAACAGCAAAGGGCAGGAATACCGCGTGTACGCGGATCAAGTGAATTTGGTTGCTTCGTGATTTGTGCACCCTGGTTTCATTTCGGGAGAAGGTGAATCTAGGGATCAGGAGATTTAACAGTGTGGCCGATGACAAACCTTTCGTTGCTGGAATTATTGTTTTACTCATTCGGGAGTTTGCTCCTGTTGCGCGAAGGTTTATTGACCGTGCAATCCATGCGTACTTCGATAGGCGCGAGAAAAAAGAGGCTCCTCGCTCTTCAGGTGGGCATTCGCGCAGACGATCTGACTCCACTGGAAACAGCACGGCGCACGGAAGTAATGGCCAAGATGCCAATGGAAAACACAGAGGGCATACGGGTAGCGCGTAGTGTGTTCGTATTGCTGATTTGCTGCGCTATTTCATTTCTGGCCGGCCGTTGGCAACGAGACTTTCAAGCCTATCGCAAATTAGCAGTTTCATCATTCCATTCTCGGCCTCACGTGTCGTGGAAAGTTGTCCGCGAGTATGCAGTTGGAAACAGAGTCGGCTACGATCTGGAATTACCGGGTGGAGACATCACCCCAAACTTTATACCCTGCGAATCGCGGGGCCTGCATCCTGGCATGGTGGTAACGAGCGCTGGTTTTACAGACAAGGGCGAATGCTTGAGTTTCGCTGAGCCAGGATGGATGAAAATTGAGTATCCCAATTTGGCACTGAAAGGAAAATCACAATGAGCAGCATTCCGCCACCGTGGCAAGAAGACAAGAAACCTGAAACTCCTCCCGGATACCCGAAGGGGGACATCAAAGAGGCCGAAGAGTTGATTGACAAACCGGCAACCAGTGAAAACATGAACCAAGAGATCGAACCATTTATCCCGGAATAACCCCCGCGCAAAGAGCCCCGAGAACGGCCCGAAGTAGTTGACAGGGAGAAACCGACCCGGGGCTTATTTCATTCCCAAAAACTTACGGCCCTGGAGTTGGCTTATGAGACCTATCCAGGGCCGCGCACGTCTGGCAGGGGAACGGCCGGCCGGCGTGATCTTTATCCTCGTCGCGCTTCGAAGTTTGCCTTTGTCAGCGGGTCATTCCAGTGAGCGGTCAGAGCGTCAATGCTGCCCTGGATTCCGTCCAAAATTTCCTTCGGCGCTTTCGACTTCGTGAGATTGGCCAGGATCAATTGCAGGGCCACTATGCTGAGATCAATTGTACCCTGGTACTCTGCCAAAGGGTTGCTCGTGGAAACTGTTAACGGTTGATTCGGATTTGGGAGCGAGATTGAACTCAATGGATTGCTCCTTTCACATCGGCTTCAGTTTGTTTGTAGGCAGTGATAGCAGCTTGCAGTTTAGCAGCAGCCGCGTTTTTCAAGGTGGGATCGGTCGGCGATTGGCATGTACCGCCGGATTCGAATTGTGGTCCTGAGCAATAGACCTCAGCAGCATCAATCAGTGAATCCTTTGCAGAGACAGCCTTGCGGAGTCCAGTGCAAGCCGGTGAGCCTATGCCAGTCGCGCACTCGGGGTGATTCTTCTTGATTGATTCGGTGAAGCCCTTCGCGGCTACGATCGTACGGTAGGCCGTCTGCTCAAGTGGAGTGTTCGGACAGCCGGTTAAGGCCAGGATCAACGGTAGGAACAAAATCAGAGTGTATTTTCTCATGCTTCCTCTTACCTCTTCGCCTTTTTGCGGTCCGCTTTAGCGTACAGTAAAAGTTTGCGGTAGATGGTTGTTTTGCCAACTCCGAGAGCCTTTGCAACTGCAACCTTGTCGCCCTTAAATTGTCGCATGCGCAGTTCAATGGCTTCGCGTTCAATTTGTGCCAGTGTTTTCAAATTGTCCTTTCTGACGGTGCAATGGTGCTTTCTCTGGGTGCCGTTCAAGGAATGCTTCATAGCGGCATTTCGGGCTATGGTACTTTTGGTGAGGCCGCACAGGAACGAACCGTACCCGGCACTTGCCGAAGCCACATTTCACGCGTTTTTTGCTTGACATGGTGTTTTGCTGTGGTACTCTGTTCACGTCAAACGTTAAACCCGTTGTAACGCATTGTCAAGGGAAAATAATCGCATGAGTGACCAGCAATTACTAACAGCCAGGCACTTGCTCGGCAGAGCGCTTGGAGCAATTGAGTTCTGCCGAGAGCAGTATGCTCCGATTAGCAGTTGCCTGCCTCAATTGTGCGACGAAATTAAGGCATACCTCTGGCCTGAAGAGTCGGAGTCAATCCGGACTCCAACGTTAGACACGTGCGGCACCGTGGAAGGACATGAAACTGAGCTAGGAGCGTACCGCATCTGTGAAGATGGCGGAGCGTAAAACGGAGTTGTTCTGCCGGGCCTGGCAAGCCTAATACGCCATTAAACTCAGAACACCCGAGGTAGGCGGCTTAACCGGAGGGCGAGAGTGGCAACGCAACGGATGTAAAACGGGCACAAAATCCACTTACCGTGACAGATCGGAGAGACGGTCTAACGCAAAATATAGAGAGAAAGGAGAAAGCATTTTCTTATTGAGATAACTCCTTGTGTGAATCTGCGAGCGGCCAGTTCAGGGGCAAAAGATTTTACTGGGCTGGCCGTAATAATCTGTTTCGAGTGCGGCTCCCGTTCGCCACACCGCCCAAGTGCTAAATGTCAGTCATGGTGGGACTGATAGACGGATAGGGAGTCGCACTGGAGACAGAAGCAATGCCCAAGAAAGCTGAGAAAAAGTACACTTGGATCAACGGCGAAGAGAGAGAAGAAAATCTCAACGATGTTGAGCTTGCGGAAATAATCACTGATGTAGTTATGCACAACACAAACTCGGCATTCCGCTGGAATTCCGAAACGGAACTGGAGGTTCAATGATCGGCATCATGGAAATGACTGAAAGAGTCGAGCGGGGACTCACGGAGTGCGATGCATGCTCTTGTTACTTCCCGGCGAGGGATAAAAACGGAGAATCGAACGTCATCACATCCGATATTCTTACAAAATCAAGTTTCTGCTCAACAAAGTGCCGGGATGAGGCTGAGCAGGCAGCAGAGGACGCACGCCGATGACACATCTACTTCCCATCTGCGTAAAGTGTTCCCGGCAGATGAGGCCGGTAAAGAATGACGTGACATTTACAACCCTGCATGTTGGCGGTGAGCCGATGGAGATCAGGGCGGGGGATTTGGTCGAGTGCCAGGACTGCGGCGTGAGGGTCATAACGGGAATCGCTTCACGGCCAATATCTGAAGTTCATCACAGTAATTTCAATGAGTGCGTTAAATCCTATGCTCCCGAGTATCAGGCCAGGGAGTACACCCGATGAAGCGCACAGTACTTGTTACTCAAACCGTTGAAGTAGAAGTGGACGAAAGGAAGTTCACGCCTGAGTTCATGGCCGAATTCCGCAAATACTTCTATGAGTTCACAACAGTTGAGGAGCACATTGAGCATCTTGCTCAGATGTTCGCACGCGGCGTCTATTCAGAGCATGTCGATTTCATCGAAGCATACGGCGACCGTAAAGAGCTCAAGCGCTTAGGCATCAAAGTAAAAGTCCTTGACAGGGAGACAGAAACGGAGATTCAGCGGTGAATTGGAGAGAAAGAGCTGCATCTGAGGCTCCACGCGGAGCGCGGCATGATCTGCCAAAAGATTTTGTCTGTCGTGCCAGCAATTCTTCCCCGTTTGATCCTAACCGGCCAACCTACAAAGGTAGCCCAGGTTTCACAATCTGCTCCCACTCTGCTCCACTTCCTCCCACATCTCCTCTTGATCTCCTAAAGCTACGCAAATCCAAGTCCGGCGCCCAGCAGATGAACAAGACAGAAGCCCGATACGCCACCCTGTTGGAAGGTCTGAGGCTGGCCGGAGAGATAGTGGACTGGCAGTACGAGGCGATAACACTGAAGCTCGGGCCGGATTGCAGATACACACCAGATTTCCTTGTGATCGTGGAAGCATCACTTGATGTTCATCCCAAAATAGAGTTTCACGAAGTCAAAGGCGGATTCACTCGCGAGGATTCTCTAGTCAAGATTAAGTCAGCTTCTCAGCAGTTCCCCTGGTTCACATTCAAGTTGTGCCGCTACCAAAAGGGGAAGTGGGACATCAAGGGGGTAAAGTGAGTGTCTACGTAGATGACATGGAAGCCGATTTTGGCCGCATGAAGATGTGTCACATGATTGCGGACTCGACGGTCGAACTGCTTAGCATGGCAGATGCAATCGGCATTCAAAGAAAGTGGATCCAGAAGGCAGGGACGCCGAAAGAGCACTTCGATATCTGCCTAAGTAAAAAAGCCAAGGCTGTGAAACTTGGAGCCAAAGAAATCACATGGGCGCAATTGGCGCGAATGATTGCGGAGAGAAAGTGAAAAATTCCGAAAAGGCACAACTCGAAATATCGCTCAAGAAATGTGGTCAATGGGTACAATGTCAATAGAGGTTAGCTCACCGGAGACAGCCGTCATCGCATCGCAATGGCCTGATGCCGGTAGGTGTGCTAATGGGAGATGGAGCGCGAAAGCGATGGCGTGTAAACCATCTTCCAGAGCAACGAGGTACGGTCGGGATGGTTCCCCGGTTGTGGCTTGCAAGCTTCCTGCTCACGTTCGATTCGTGAGGACCGTTGCGCAATGACAACCAAGCCCCGCGCTCTCGATCTCTTCTGCAAAGCCGGCGGAGTAACGAAAGGCTTGCAGCGAGCCGGCTTTCACGTTACCGGAGTAGACATTGAGCCACAGCCGCACTACTGCGGAGAAGCATTTTACCAGGCAGACGCGCTCACTTTCCCGCTTTACGGATACGATATCATCTGCGCCAGTCCGCCATGCCAAGCGTACACGCGGTTAAAGAACATTCGCGGCAACGGGCACAAGCACCCGAAACTGATAGAGCGCGTGCGAGAGCGCCTGCAATCCCAAAATGGACTCTGGGTAATTGAGAACGTGCCAGATGCGCCGCTGTTAAATCCGCTCATGCTTTGCGGCACAATGTTTCCCGAATTGAGAGTTTACCGTCATCGCCTGTTCGAGTGCTCCTGGGGGAAACCGGAACCGCCCGGCGCGTGCAATCACACATTCGCAATGGGTCCGAGTAAGGGCGCGTATCATCGTCTGGACGAATCGGAATTCATTACATGCTGTGGTCACAACTTCCAGGCCAAGAGCGGTAGGATCGCAATGGGAATTGACTGGATGACGCGAGATGAGATGGCGCAAGCAATTCCGCCCGCGTATGCTGCGTACATCGGCAAAATAGCAATGCAGCGCATCACATCTTCTCTCTAATCTTTTACTTGACAAACTCCGCATAGCAGTCTTACGTCATACTTTCTCCCCAGAACAAACCACGAAATCCAAAAACGCTCACAATTGACCTATAAGCGTTTAGGGGTCTGTAGATGTATGCAAACTTCCCAAACGCCGCGCATAAGTCAAATGTGTGCGTGCTAGTAAATTAGCACAATAAATCACCTACATTTGACCTACAACGAGCCGATAGCGGATCCGGATACCGCCAAGCACCAAGAAAGTAAACAAAGCCCTGCAATCGAATTCTCTTGACATCTCCAAGATTCCCATGATAAAAAAGAACAAGTTCTTTTTTATCATGGGAATCTTGGAGATGTCAAGAGAATTCGATTGCAGGGC
>Ga0209580_10000395_pt1 | contig 24974 bp, 21 predicted proteins | sample Coa_R1_5_FD_187153 | JGI IMG/M metagenome (GOLD analysis project Ga0209580, IMG submission 187153) | Surface soil microbial communities from Centralia Pennsylvania, which are recovering from an underground coalmine fire - Coalmine... | ecosystem: Environmental > Terrestrial > Soil >... | reverse complement strand
TGTACTCCAGCCCCTCTGCCCGCTTCTCGGCGGTCCACACATCTGAAGCCTTTGGGAATTCTGAAAAGCCCCCCGCAACAAGCCTGCGGGGCGCCCTCGCGGTCGAGTGACCAAAACCTAGTATTCGGTGTGACAGAGTATGGGAGCGGTTCAAGAGGATTAAATGTCCTATAATCTCGTGCACGCAACTAGGGAGCAGAACATATGAACGTACAAGAACAAATCAAGAGGTATATTACCAGCCAACCGGAGCAAAAACGCAGTGACATGCGAGAGTTGCATCGGCTCACCCTTCAAGTGTCGCCAGAATGCAAATTATGGTTCTTCGATGGTAAAGACACCAAAAATCATACTGTTTCCAACCCTACGATTGGATATGGATTTCACACAATAAAATATGCCGATGGAAAAAGTAGAGAGTTTTTTCGAATTGGTGTGAGCGGAAACAAAACCGGAATCTCTGTCTATATTCTTGGTCTCAAAGATAAGAAGTACTTAGCCAAAACGTATGGAAAAAAACTAGGCAAGGCGAGCGTGACCGGATATTGCATTCGGTTTAAAGCTCTAAAGGATATAAACATCGATACGCTTGAAGCGGCAATACGAGATGGGCTTGCAGCTCAGGATGAAAAGGCAAGCTGATGAAATAATTCCACTGTTAAAGGCAAGCAGTTATCGATGTAAAGGCGCTCCGTTATACGACCCCTACAGTCCTGACCCTCGCCACAAAGCCATTCTCTATAAAACGGGTCTCCCGCAATAGTCGTGCGGCTTTTGACCTGCCCCCCCGCTTTCGTTCAGGTAAGAATACGACAATTTTTTCCTGTTCCATCTCCGGTTTGAGCGGGGATGGGGGTCTGGGGCATGGGGCCGGTGTTTGAGGCCTCTTGCCCCAGTTCGGCTCTGTAGAAGTTCGCGGCCTGAGCCGCAGCAAACTCTTTCGGTGTTTTGTGTCACGTCCTTGGCGAACCGGTCTTGTTCAATTTCGCATATTCTGCTCTGGCTTGTTTCAGCACAGGGACACCGATATCCGCGTCTCTCCACAATTCCAGGAAATCAAGGTACGCCGCACCCGCTCTGACCGTGTCGCCTTGGAGTAAGTATGACCGAGCCAACCCCAGCCTGGCCAGCGCTCCCAACGGTGAATTCAAAACAATCCCGCGATGTTCAAGGAACTTGTGAAACTCTGCGGCTGCTGCTCTGCCCTGGTGCATGGTCAGATAGGCTTGCCCACGAACATAAACGGGATACATGTTTCCGACGGAACTTTGCGTGTCACTGAACTCGTACGATCCTGCGTTCAGAAAATCCAGGGCTTGCGCCGGCTTATTGCGGGCGAGTGCAATGGAAGCACGGATCGTTGGCAGCCAGTACTTCTGTATAAGCGTGTTGGATCCGAACTTCGTTTCTAATTCGTTGGCGAGTGCTTCGGCCCGGCTTACATCTCCGGCTCGTGCGAGTGCCAGAACGCTGAACAACTTCACATTTCGTCCAGAAGATAAAGTGAGAGCCCCTCCCGCATCGTTTCTGGCCTGGGCAAGTTCTCCAAACTCTGCTTCCCGCAAGGCATCGACCACCCGAACCTGTGCAGCCATTTCATAGAATTTGCTTTGGCGTGCCTTCTCGAAGGCTCGCGTGGAAAGGCTAAGTGCGCTGCTCAGGCGTCCGAAGTATGCCTCGGTGCTGGACTGAGCAAGCAGAGCGTCCATGACAATTCCCTTCCCCGTTTCTCCGAGCAAAGGCGCAATCTGTTTCCGCATTTCGTTCGAATCGTTTTCCAGAAACGCGACTTGGTACATCAGGAGATGCGTGCCTGGCGCATCGATTCCGTGCTCGAGGGCCCGCAATCCAATCTGCTTGGCTTCTTCGGTCCGATCGAGACAGAGTAGCGACGAACCTACATTGAGGTATGGGTTCACGGCGTTGGCATTGAGACGCAAAGCTTCTTGGGATTCCCTGAGCGCACGGTCGTGTTCGCCAAGAAGTCGCCATGTCCCGGACGCATCGTTCCAAGGTCCCCAGGATCGCGGGTACATCTGCTGCGCCACTCGTTCAGTGCGCAGTTCCTGGTCCAAGTCACCCAGCGTATAGAAGTAGTATGTGGAACTTATTGAGAGGCGCTCTTGCTCACTAACATTGCCTCGACGCTCGAAAGCTTTCTGAGCATATTCCGCTGCCAGTTCTGCTTCTCCCGCATCGCTGTAAGCGTCTGCCAGTTGGGCATAGGCTTCAGTAAAATTCGGATCCAACTCAATGACATGCAGTAATGAGGGGAATGCCGGAACAAGGCCGCCGCCGTGCGCGTACACACTGAACGTCTTCAATGCCTCAAGCGACGAGGTGGTCACCGGTTCCATGGGTACGTCAGATTTTTGTATCGAGGCAAGCGACTCGCCTAGGTTATTTCGTGTTTCCACTGCTAACTTCCTGAGAGCCTCAAGCACGTGGTCCTTGTCATTTGCATGGACTTCAGAGTTGGTCATCAATCGATCGGTTGAACAATTCACGGACTTCAACACAAGAAGGTACTGCGTGCCAATCTGGGAGACCGAACCTTCAAGAAAGGCAGCCGATGACGTCCTCTGGCAAACCTCTCGCGCCAGATCGGCTGTGAGTTTGGCGACGGGTTTTTGGCCCATTAACTGGAGGGTCTGCCGGACTTGTTCGTCCGAGAGAACAGTCAGAAATGGTGATTGGGCCAAATCAGCAGAAAGCGCCTGCTGAAGAGCGCCGTCGAACGCAGGGTCACCCGTCGTGTTATTGAACTCGGCTATAACGACCGTGTCCTTCTCCGTCAGCTTGCGAGGCTGGTGCAAGACGGAACGCCACATAAAGACTCCGGCCAATGCAGCAATCAAAATGACGATAGATGACCCCACCAGCCAGAACCGATCGCGCCTCTGAGAAGTGATAACCGGTACATCCATCATCACGGGAGCCACACCGTTCCCACCTAGGTTAATTGGCGCAACGAACCGGTACCCTCTGCCGGTGACCGTCTGCACAAAACGCGGTGTCTCTGCGTCGTCGCGAAGTACATTACGGATCTTGCGGATGGCGGTATTGATGCCGTGCTCGGTGTCGAGGAAGACATCCTTACCCCAGAGACGACCTACGATTTCCTCACGCGTTACCAGATGCCCCTCTTTTTCGAGGAGGAGGATGAGTAACTCCATCGGAAGTTTCTCCAGCTTGATGCGGTGGCCGGCGCGGAGAAGTTGGTAGCGGTTGCAATCAAGCTCAAACTCGTCGAATTTGACGATATTGGCAGGCAAAGCCGCAGGCACTTCCTCGAGGCGGAGTATAGCATCGCTCCCTCAGCTCGCAAAAGAAGTCGGTTACTTTCAAGCAGTTCCGGCTTCACCAAATATTCACCAAACTTCACCTATTGTGCATTGCTCTGCGCTACCCGGATCGGGTTAGCTATCGCCCGGGCCGGAAGAACCGGCGGGGGAGGAACACTCATGACCAGAAGAGTAGTCTTGCGAATTTTTGCAGTGACCCTCGGAGTCGCTTTGTCAGTGACAATGCTTTCAGTATGGGCCAGCGCGGCATGCGGAGAAGCGAGCAAATTCAGCGCAAACCTTCATCGCCAATCCTGGCAGGGTTTCGATTCATTGCAGTCCGGCTCGTTATTGAGGATTGCTGATGACAGTGATCCAATCGTTGGCATGTGGCACGTGACGTTCACAGCCCAAGGCAATGAAATTGGGCCGCCGGATGGTACACCGATCGATAACGCCTTAGCCACGTGGCATAGCGACGGAACGGAGCTCATGAACTCCGCACGCCCTCCGCAAGATGGCGACTTCTGCATGGGCGTCTGGAAGAAGACGGGAAAGAACACATACAAGCTGAATCACTTTGCGTGGTTTGCCAGCGATACGGCCAATGCGCCAAGTGGCATCGGCAACCCAACGGGTCCGACTCGCTTCTTTCAACAGATCACCTTGAGTGCAGACGGGCAGCGCTATAGCGGCACGTTCACGCTGGATGCGTACGACACTTCGGGAACCCAAGTCGCACATGTTGTCGGTGTGATCGCAGCAACCCGCATCACCATAAATACGACAGTGCCGGATCTTCTCTGAACGGCAGTTGACTCAACTGGGCAAGGCAGTTGGGGTTGGAAGGCGCAGGCCTTCATTGGTCAGGCGCGGCGAGCGCAGGAGACGGAAGAAAAGTTACTCAAAAATCGCCACTGAAACTTGCTTTTTTTAGCCGCTCCCGTCTCTTGCTTCGCGTTTATAGTTATAGGCTCCGGACGAACTGAATATTTTCGGGACGAACCCAGCGAATCATAGTGAAGTTGAGGTACGCCAGAACGGAGCACCCCAGCGTCAAACTCATCTTGGCGAAGACTGTTTCCGACCAGTCGTCCACGGGAAAAACCATCGCGGCGGTCGTGTCGAAAGGAAGCCAGGGATCGAGGTCCACGACTTTAATGGCTTTGCCGTTCGATGTCTTGGCGTCCTTGAGAGGGACCTTGACCGTCTGCTTCCCGTTGAAGTACCAGTAGACCTCGCCGGGCGGGTTCAGGATAGCAAAATCTGCATTGGATTTTTCCGGCAGACCAATGCTGGATTCGGTAACGTCATCGAATCCTCCCATTACGTCGAAAGATACATCTTGAAAGACCGCTCGGTTCGATTTGGTGAGAACAAAGCGACCTATAGCCACGGGTGGAAACGGACATCTCGCTGTCGTAATGCTGCCCTTCTGCAGAGGCGGAATCCAAACCTGCTGACTGAACCGGCGTTCATTCGGCCCGTACCGTGAGATGCTGCCGGGACGCAGGGCATCTTCGGTAGCTTCGTCCGGAGTGGCTCCGACACCCCAGAGGAGATATTCGAAATTTGCACCTGGCTTAATGGGACTCTCATCCGGCGCTTCGGCTTGCGTGTAATAGAACAGGATGATGACGCCCATGCGAGGATTGCCCGCACGCGCTCTGGCGATCTGTGCCTTGATCGGATCCAATGCGGCACTGACCTTGTTTTTCTGGACGTAATCGTTGATCAGATTTAGAACAAAATTGAGTCCCTCAAGCGCGATCTGAATCCCGGCACCGATCGCTTCGCCCTTCGGAGATAATCCGCCGACCTCGGGAACCGCGGTATCCGCGACACCGACGAGAGAATACGATCCCCCTGCTCCGCTGCCCCCAGTGCCACCGCCGCCACCACCTTTCGGGGGAAGCGGCATGCCATTCGCACCGATGGGCTTGGGATTGAGACCCAGCAGCCGACGTCCCTCGTCGGGACGTTCGTCTGGGGTGCTAACTACCTTGAGACCGCATTCCGGAACCAGTTGCACCCCAAACTGCGGGGCCTTTTTGGCCAGTCCAGAGTCTAAGGTCCAGAGCTTGGCTTTAATTGCCTTGGCCTGAGCAGCGACAAACATGTCGCCGGGTTTGGTCGGGTCATTGTGGCCTTTGCCGCCATATTCCGTGATCTGCCCGGGAGCGTTCTTAGCAGGTGTGAGATAGATGTTATCAGCATACACATTGACCCGGTCGGCCATTTTACCCGAATCGGCGACATTGATGCGCAAGTCGGCCAGCATCTCTCGATATTGGCCCCCCATCTGTGGAGTCTTCGCGCGAGTGACGAGTTCTTCGTATGCCGCTTTGGAGATGTAGACCTGCGCGCCAGATTTCAAGTAACGCGTCAGGGCGTCTGCGACGTTCTGATTCCCTTGCGAAACGAGCTTGAGGACGTTGGTATCGAGAATAATCGTATCAGGCATTACGCACTTCCCTTCTGTGGGGGGGGGGACGTGAGTACCCCTTGTATCTGGACTACCGTATTCCCGCTAACGGTGCTGCTGATGAGCCGGAGCGCTCGTTGATTGAGAATGCCTCCACCTTCACGGGTTCCGCCAGCAAAGGTTCCAATGGTCTCCAGCTGTGTGCCATGGACTCGATAGACCGGACGCTTGAGTAGGCGGTCTGGTTGGTCTCGAGGCAACTTTGCTGGATCGATCTGGCGGAGTTGGGCGCATAGATCTGCACTGAGGAAGAACGTGGAAAGAAATGCGACCCAAGGACGAAGTTTAGCCAAGAGTTCGCTCCCTCCCTTTTCTTGAGCATTTGATGCCCTTGCAATCGGGCAGCACGGTTCTAAACGGTTCTGCATCCGATAGGATATTGCTCACAAACACTAACGCGACAGACACGAGGGAAATTGATCATCGAGGCATTTGACAGGTGGTGCGCAGATGGCAGGCTAATTCGTGACTGTTGTTAGCAGGCCTCAGCGCGTATTGACCGCTGGTCATTATACGGTGCGATATTCTGCCTGTGCAGATCGGCGGAGCGGGGAAGCAGACAGCTCGATCTCGGCGTCTAGGAGCACGCGCTGGTAACGATTCCCGACTTCTGGGTTTTCTGCCTGACGAGCTACTGGCTGTTGCAGAATCACCTTACCCAAATAGCTCTAGTAAATGGTGGGGTTGATCCCCTAAAGTGCAAGAACGAGTGACATGAAATCAGGTTCAACCGATCCGCCATCGTCGGAAGCGAAGGACCTCGTTGTGTTCGACCTCCTTCGGGAGTCAAAGTGCGTCGATTGCGGAAAGCCGCTGCTGGGCGGCGATTTCTTATTTATGGAGGGCGAACGACCGCTTTGCCTAACCTGTGCGGATCTCGACCATTTGGTTTACCTGCCCAGAGGCGACACGGCTCTAACCCGACGTGCTCGGAAGCACAGCGCACTCTCCGCCGTGGTGGTTCGCTTTAGCAGGGCGCGGAAGCGCTACGAACGCCAGGGAGTGCTGGTCGAAGAATCTGCACTGGAGCAAGCCGGGGCCGAGTGCTCGGCCGATGCTGAGCAGCGCAGTGAGCGGCGCGAGCGGTCCGACATCTATCGCGGTAAACAGGATCAGGTTCTTGCGACGCGAATGGCGGAATCGATTCGCCAGATGTTTCCAGGCTGCCCGCCGGAAGAAGCGCTGGCCATCGCAGTGCATACGTCGGTTCGAGGCAGCGGCCGAGTAGGAAGGACCGCCTCCGGGCGAGCGCTAGAGGAAGAAGCGTTACGAGCGGCGGTGGTGGCGGCCATCCGCCACAGGCATACGAAATACGATCGCCTTCTCATGAAGGGACTGGGCCGCATGGATGCCCGAGAGGATGTTCGTGACGACATCGATCGTGTGCTTGAACGCTGGCGGCGCACTCCTGGTTAGCGCTGCCTCTGTGCTGTGGATGGTCTCGCCGTGCTACGGTGCAACCTAGGTGAAGGGTCCGGCTCAGTGTTTCCTATGGCGGCGTAGCCGTCGGTTAACTTCGTCTACAGAAAGGGACTTGAAGTGCCCCCGTTTGCTGTACCAATCCCAATGTGAGTTCCCGGTTGGCTCTCTCGGCGCGCTAACCTCACGGTGTCGGGAATCGCCCCAATACGGGTGATGAACATCACAGACGGGGAGGCAGCAAGGGTCTCTAATTCATGGCAGGAGGTCAATAAAACTGAATACAGCAAACTGCGCCCGGATCCTTAACGGGCGAGGGCATCTAGCCCAGCGCCATTTGACGTTTCAGTCGGGCGAGTTCTGATGGACACGCAGGGTAATGCGTCGCGAACAAATCTCGCCTTTCAGAAGAGCAGTTCGTGCCAGTGGAATGCAGATCCCAACAGGCAACTTTAAGGAGTTTCCGGCACGTCCCTTGATCGAAAAGCTGCTGTGAGGAGGTACGCATGCACCAGCAAGAAAAATGGACACCGCTACTTCTGTACATTATTCTCCAGGCCGTTCTCCTGCCAGCAGCTCAGAAGGATAAGACGATCTCGTCGGAGCGTAACACCGTCGAGGGAGCGAAGATCTTTCAATACCACTGTGCCGCTTGTCATGGAGCTGACGGGCGAGGGCATGGACCCGCCTCAGTTTCCCTAAAGCATTCGGTGCCGGACTTGACCCGAATCTCGCAAGGAAATGGCGGGAAGTTCCCACACCAGCGTGTAAGGGCGATCATTGAAGGAAAGGGACCTGGAATGCCCACCCACGGCGATCGCGAGATGCCAGTTTGGGGACCGATCTTCCATGAGATCGAAGCGGACCAAGACTGGGGAGAAGTTAGGTTGGACGCAATCACCAAGTACATCGAGTCAATTCAGCAGAAATAGGTTGGCGCGACTTTCGATCCGCACTACGCCACTCACGATTGTCGTGAACAGGACTGTGCAGTGACTTTTCGCTGCCCATCGGCCTTCAATGAGCCCTACAGGGCAGAGTCAAATCAGCTATGTCTTCCTTACACGGCCTGTTCCAGCCGTTCCGGTTCGGGCAATCGCTCCTGTGAATGGCTCAGCGCATAGAGTACGAGTTCCACGCGATTGGAAACGCCGAGTTTGTCGTAAATCCGCAGCAGAGATTTCTTCACCGTATTTTCTTTGAGGTTCAGTTCACGCGCGACTTCACGGTTGTTCAGGCCCTCGGTGACCAGATGGACAGTCTGTTCCTCGCGCGGAGTAAGCACCACGCGTCCGCGTGAGTTGATTAAGTGAACAGAAGGAGTGATGGATAGAGCGTCGATCACATAGCGCATCTGCTCAGTGTTGGTCCAATACTGTCCCTGGTGAACGCTGGTGATGCATCGGCATAGAGATTTGAAGGGCATCGATGCAAGACAAAACAAACCGCGTGCGCCCGCGCGCAGAGAATTAACTACCAGTTCGCGATCATAGTTATCGAGCAAGAGCACGATGGCAAGATTGGGATAGCTAGAATGGACGCCACGAAGCAATTCGTAGAGTCGCTCTCGATGCTCAGTGATCCCGTCTGCCAGCAAGAGCACGTCGGCTGGATCAGCCTCGAGCATCGATAGACATTCAGACAACTCAGACTGACAGCTGGCGACTTTGAATGCTCCCTGACGGCGCAGGGCACCGCACAATAATTGCGATTGCGTCTGATTTGAATCCGCTACGAGTACGCTAACAACTTCGGGACTAAGCCCGGAAGGAGAACTCATGTCTAGTACCTTCCTGTGGCAGCGTCCTAATGGGGGTCAGGGCTATCGGGGGAGGTTTTGATGCTACCGCTTGTGATTTACTCCTCGCAAGCGCAGGACGCCAAACTTACTCACAATTTACAGAGCGCAGAAACCGTCGCGCCCATGTTTGTTCGAGTCGCGTGAATCGTAGCAATCCTGCTGAAGCTTGTATGTGATGGCAGTCACACTCCATCGGCGAAAAATCCGCAAGCGCAGTTAAACTTAACAACATCCCCGCCGCGATTTTTCGTCGGAACCCGCATCCAGAGTGGACTTTGAAGACCCGGCTGCCCACTTTAGTGGACTGTCAAGGCTCCCGACGTTCAGTTGTCAACCGCCTTCCGGATACACACCGCATGGACCTCGGAAATACACGAGCGGTGAGTTTTGATACCGCACTATGTGAGTCTTGAGACTCACAGGCGTGCACGGTACTTTGTCACAGTACGGTTGAGCAGCAAGAAAAAAGAAATCGTGAATCAAAGGCAGCACAACCGATATCGACTGGCGGCATCTGTGAGTTTCTCCTGGGAAACTGAAGATCAACGTGTTCATTATGGCAACGGCCAAACGCGAGACTGCAGTATCTCCGGAGCATTTGTTATTTCCCCCAATAGATTGCCGATCGGCAGCATCCTGCAAATGGAATTTTCCCTCCCCCGATTGCTGGCTGCCGGACCTGGAGCGCTACTGAAGACGCGTGGTCGTGTTGTTCGCGTCGAACCGGAAGGATTTGCCGTGTTAGCGGAAATGGGCCCTAGTTCGCTGTTGCATCGTCCCCCAGGTCCTGTAGCTGTGACGCGCGGTGAAGAGAAAGTAAAACCGGTTTACTGATAGTACCCAGGTTCTCTAACCTTCAACCGATTCACTTGTAAGTGTTTGTTGTTGCTGCAGTTAGCTTGCTTTTAAAGATCGAACTGACGGGGCGGAGCTACATCTGGCAGACATGATTGAAACGATTCCAAGCACTTTTCTCAGCGAGCAACTAAGGGTCAACTCAGAGTCGCAAATGTTTTGGTATGCGGCGTACACATCCTCGCGGCATGAGAAGACTGTCGCGGAACATTTAAGGCAGAGAGAGGTCGAGTGCTTCCTGCCTCTCTATGAAACCGTGCGCCGATGGAAAAACGGGCGTCACCGCGTGCAACTGCCACTGTTTCCCAGCTATGTGTTCGTGCGCATGGGACTCCGCGACAAGTTACGTGTACTGCAAGTGCCCGGACTCGCACAACTGGTGAGCTTTCAAGGTTCTCCCGCAGTATTGCCCGATGCTGAAATTGAAACCTTGCGGAGCGCGCTGGCCGCCGGAGTGCCTGCGCAGCCGTATCGATATCTGAGTGTGGGATCGCGAGTCGAAATCTGCTGCGGTCCATTGCAGGGAATGAAAGGCATCCTGCTGAGACATCAAGGGCAGTTTCGTGTGGTCCTCTCTGTAGAGATGATCATGCGTTCGATTGTCGTAGAAGTAGAAGCGACGGATGTAGTTGCTCTGGACCGCAAAGATTCGCGGCTTGTCATTGCAAGCCCGTGCGACGCGGAGCGGATCGCAACTGCCGGCGCCTAGGAGGTGAGCATGGCCAAGACTCGCGTTCTCCATTCATTCATCGCTGCGATTTTGATTTCGAGCTCCGCGCTGGTGCTTCGAGCTCAGACGAAACTGGCTAACGCACCTTCTTCGCCGCCTGAAGCCGTGAAAGCGGCTGCACCGCCGAGCACGTCCTCCGAGGAGTTCGTAATCGGGCCAGGAGACGTGCTTGCCATTAATGTTTGGAAGGAAACGGACATCTCGAAAGTGATCCCGGTTCGCTCGGATGGACGCATCTCGCTGCCCCTCATCGGGGAAATACAATCGAGCGGGCTGACGCCGAAGCAACTGGAAGCTGAGATCACGAAACGGCTGAAAGATTACGTCGCGGATCCGTCCGTTACCGTCGTAGTTCAGGAAATCAGGAGCCAGAAAATCAACGTTCTGGGAATGGTGGCGCGCCCTGGTTCATATGCCATCACGAGTTCTCTAACGGTTCTGGATGCTATTGCGCTTGCTGGCGGCTTCCGCGATTTTGCGAAACAGAAGTCGATATACGTGTTGCGTCAGAACGCAGAGGGATCCCAGACACGCCTGCCCTTCAACTACAAGGAAGTCGTCAAGGGCGTGAACGTAGCCCAGAACCTGAAACTGCAACCCCGAGACACCGTAGTCGTACCGTGAAATGAAGCACCTTGAAACAGTCCGCGCAGGTCTGATCAGGCCACTGCTCCTGGTCGGACTGAGTCTGGGATCTCCGGTTTGGGCGCAGACGGACAACGCGCCTGCCCAGCCGCCTGTGCCCGCAATGGTGGGAGTAGATAACAGTTCAGCCCCCGCGGACACGTATAACCCGGAGACCAGTGGTGACCGCATGATGACTCCGATGCCGGTGAGCGGGCAGATCTATCCAATTGTGCTGAGTTCGGAAGAGCGCTCGAACTATCTGCGCGGCGGGCTGTCATTCATCGGCGCTTACAGTGACAACGTACTTGGAACCGTTGTGAATGGTCATCCTGTAAGCGATGAGAGTTACTCGATTGCTCCCATGATTGCGCTGGACAAAACTACCCCGCGGCTGCACTGGCTGTTAAGTTATGCGCCTGGATTCACCTTCTACCAGCATACGAGTTCTCGCAACCAGACCGATCACAATGCCTCGATCGAACTCGAGTACCGTCTCAGCCCGCACGTGACATTTAGCGCACGCGATAGCTTCCAGAAGAGTTCCTTCAACCAGCCCATGGACTTTTCATCCGGCGGAGTCGTATCCGGTGGAGCGCAGGGCCCGAACTTCTCAGTGATCGCGCCGGTTGCTGACCAACTGAGCAATGCGGGAAGCGCCGGCATCAGTTATCAGTTCGCCCTGAACGACATGGTCGGCACAAGCGGAACATTTTCGAATCTGCACTATCCCGATCCGTCTCAGGTCTCTGGCTTGTACGATTCGAGTTCGCAAGGCGGGTTGGCGTTTTATTCGCATCGGGTTGCCAAAGGTCAGTACGCTGGCGTCACGTACGCATATGAGAGGTTGTTGGCGTATCCAACCATCGGGCAGAACGAGACGCAGACACACGCAGCTCTTTTGTTCTACACTTTCGCACCAACTTCCCCGAAGTTCTCGATCTCGCTCTTCGGCGGACCACAATACTCGGACACCGTTCAGCCCGCTCCTCTCCCGCCCGTTCGGTCGTGGACACCGGCAGGCGGCGCCAGCCTGGGCTGGCAAGGAAAGCTAACTAGCTTTGCCCTCAGCTACACGCACATTATCTCGAGCGGTTCAGGATTAGTCGGGGCGGTTCAGTTGGACAGTGTGACCGGATCAGCACGGCAGCAGATTACGCGATCCCTCAGTGCGACGGTGAGCGGAGGGTACGCGCAAAACGACGTCATCGGCAGCCCTTTATTGGGCCTCAATAGCGGGCACTCGATTTCCGGCACCGCGTCGTTACAGCAGATGATCGGGCAACACGCGAACGTGCAGCTTGGCTACACGCGCCTTCACCAGAGCTACAGCAACATCCAAGTCATCTCGGCGACTCCGGATACGAACCGGGTATCTGTTGCCATCTCATATCAGTTTTCAAGAGCGTTAGGAAGATAAGTCATGGCGGACGATTTAGAAGAGCAACGCGGAGAAAGTCTCGACCTGCAGCACTATCTGGGTCTGGTGCGCCGTCGCCACTTCCATTTTCTGATTCCATTTTTCATCGGTTGGGCGATTGTGTGGGCAGCGAGCTGGGTGCTGCCTCCGCGCTACCAGTCGACCACGCTGATTCTGGTCGAACAGCCGTCGATGCCGAAGGACTACGTCACCCCCAATGTCAGTGACAACCTGCAGGAGCGGATGCAGAGCATCACCCAGCAGATTCTGAGCCGGACCAACCTGCTGCACATCATCGATCAGTTCCACCTTTATTCCAGAGAGCACGCGGAGCCCTCGCCTGACGACAAGGTCGGAGGGATGCGCAAGGATATTGTTATCGAACTGGTCCGAGACACGCGCAATCAGATCACTGCGTTCAACGTGTCCTACATGTCGGGCAATCCTCAGTTGGCCCAGAAGGTCACAGGCGAGCTAACCAATCTGTTCATCAATCAGAATCTTGAAGTGCGCCAACAGCAGTCGGAAAATACGACTGAATTCCTCGAGAACCAATTGGAGGCCGCACGGAAAGATCTGGCAGCCCAGGAGGACAGAGTCCGTCAGTTCAAAGGGCAACATGTGGGAGAGATGCCCGGGCAGTTGGCGACCAATCTTCAGATCTTGCAGGGCCTGCAAGGCCAACTGCAGACTGCGGAGGATTCCCTGAACGCCGCCCGCCAACAGCGCGTTTATTTGCAGACCCTGGCCGACCAGTACCGTGCGCTGCAAGGGCCAGTAAAAAGTTCGGACGGAACTCCGGTAGGTCTTCCCGCAGTCGATCAACAACTGCAAAAGCTCAGGTCACAACTCGCCGATCTCAGCTCACACTACACCGACCGCCATCCCGATGTGCGCAAGGTGAAAGAAGAGATCGCAAGGACCGAAAAATTGCGGGATCAACTGTTGGCAGGCCTGAAGAACAAGCCCTCTGATGGCGCAACGCAGGCGGGCGACGGATCCATCGGCTCCGCAACGGATGCTACCCAGGCAACGATGCTGGCTCCGATCGAAAGCCAGTTGCGTTCGAACCAACTGGAGATCAGCAACCGCGAACATTCCATTGCAGCTCTGAAGGCAAAGGTCGACGACTATCAGGCACGTTTGAATACCGAGCCGATTCGAGAACAGCAACTGGCGGACCTGACTCGCGGCTATGAGCAGAGCAAAGCCAATTACGATGATCTTCTGAAAAAGAAGAATGAATCCAAAATGGCGACCAGCATGGAGCTGCTGCAACAAGGAGAACGGTTCCGCGTCGTCGATCCCCCGAGTCTGCCGACCAAGCCCGACTTCCCAAATCGGCTGAAGTTCTGCGGCATCGGGCTGGGAATTGGACTTGCTCTGGGCGTGTTCGTGGCCGGAGCCTTTGAAATGGCGGACGACCGGCTCTACAGTGAAAAAGAGATAAAGAGCCTGCTTCCCGTTCCTGTGATTTGTGAAATTCCGGTCATCGGGACCCCTGCGGATGGTAGTTCTGGACATGACAAAGCCTGGCGAGGTTGGGCCGCAGCGGCAGTAGTAGTCGCGATGATTGCTGCCGGATCAATTTTCAGTTATCTGCGCGGTTGAGTTAAAGATCGATGTATAAGAATTTCTATCATCTGACGCGGAACCCATTCGAGATCACGCCCGATCCTTCTTTTCTTTTCGCCACCAGGAAACATAACGAGGCGCTGGCCTCTCTTTATTATGGCGTGCGCCGGCGCAAGGGCTTTGTGGTTCTGACGGGCGAGGTTGGTACTGGGAAAACCCTGCTGGTCCGCTGCCTGCTTGCACTGCTGAATCAGGCCAGAGTTTCGTATGCGTACGTATTCAACCCCCGTTTGAGCCCGAGAGAGTTTCTGGAATACATCGCAGGAGATTTTCGCCTTCCCGCCGCAGGGAAGACCAAAGGCGAACTGCTCCTCATCTTGGGAAATTACCTTATTGAACGTCACCAGAAGAATCTGACGACCGTTCTGGTGGTGGATGAGGCGCACTATCTTTCCACCGAACTGTTGGAAGAGATCCGGCTTTTGACGAACCTGGAGACACCAGAAGCAAAGTTGTTGCAGATCCTGCTAGTCGGCCAGCCGGAACTCGACGAGAAATTGGACTCGATAGACCTGCGACAGCTGAAGCAGCGAATCTCTTTGCGCTCGCACCTTAACCCGCTCAGCCTGGATGAGACCGCTGGCTACATTTATCGCCGACTGCAAATCGCCGGACACCCGACACCTGCTGAGTTGTTGCCGATGGAAACCATCGTTGAGGTGCACCAGCAATCGCGAGGATATCCTCGCCTGATCAACACCTTGTGTGAAAACGCGCTTATTTCCGGGTACGGCAGCCAGGCGCAAAGCATCACTCCCGAGATGATCGCAGAGATTGCTGCAGACTTCCGGCTGAACGCAGTACGCCCCTCAACGGCAGCCAACGCTGAACCGGACGGACATGCCGCAGAAGTCGAGCGGGCAGCAAGGACGCTGCTGGAGCTTTATGCATCCTTGCGGAAAGCCCAAGAACTTGAACCTGATCTGAGAATGACAGTTGGTGCTGGAGCCAGTGACCATGAGCCGTATATTTGACGCGCTACAAAGATCGGGAGTGGAACAGACGGGGGTTGAGTATCCGGACACTGTGTCCGTGGCGACGCAGGTGTTCGAGATGCCAGCGAAGGAAAAGGAGGACGAGGTTCCTTCGATTTCTCTTCCAGTATTCCCGTCTGTGGAAGTTTCCCTCGTAGCCTCTAGCCGCGTTGTGGTACTCACCGAACCCGAGACTCTTGCAGCAGAGAAGTTTCGGTTCCTGGGAGTGCGGATGCGTCAACTACAACAGAGCCGGCCCGTCAAGAAAGTGCTGGTGACCAGCACAATCGCAGAAGAAGGTAAGAGCATGGTGTCTGCAAATCTGGCCGCCGTTTTAGCCAGCAGAAAGAGACATAGAGTTCTGCTGATTGAAGGCGATATTAGGCGCCCTGTCCTTGCCGACAAGTTCGGCTTAGGCAGACTCAACGGCCTTGCGGAATGGTTGCAAGGCGACTCTCAGGCGGTCACCAATATTTACCATCTCGAAGAACCGGATTTTTGGCTGATGCCCGCCGGACATCCGCCTGCAAACCCTCTGGAATTGATGCAATCCGGAAGGCTTGCCAGTTTGATGGCCCAGGTAACGAGCCTGTTTGACTGGATCATCGTAGACTCCCCTCCCCTCCTCCCCCTTGCTGATACCTCTGTTTGGGCTCGCCTCACAGATGGTGCCCTGTTGGTAGTGCGTGAAGGCACTACAGAAAAGGGTCCACTGAAGCGTGCCCTTGAGATTTTGAAAAAGGCCGATCTGTTCGGAGTCGTACTGAACGGGTCATCCAACGGAAACCACCACAACTACTATCAGCGATACGCATCTGCGCGAAGCAGTCTGAAATCGTAGTCCAATCATCCTGAACTCAGCCCAATCCTCCCCCAATGCCGCAGCTTGCAAGTCGATAGGTAATTGATTTCCTCACCGTTGATTACACCCAGGAGAAGAAGTCGTGAATATGCGGCGCTCGTTAGATGACGCAGAACTCGGTCTGTTTGCCACAGACCCCGGGCAGGAAGGCTCTCGCACGATCTTGAGTGAAGAAGCTTTCCATAAAATGATCGCGTCGGAACGAAAGAGAACCGAACGATCTCACAAGCCATTTTTGGTGATGTTGCTCGATTTGGGCGAGGAGGTATTGACGAACGGATCCACCGGTACTCTCGGGAAGATCCTGGAGGTGCTCGCCCTGTCGACGAGAGAGACGGACGCGGTGGGCTGGTACAAGGGCGCTCTGGTCGTGGGCGCTATGTTCACCGAACTCGATGTTGACGAGAGAAGAAATATCCTGAACACGATGCTCACTCGGGTGAGCAATAGTCTTCAGGACAGTCTGAGCTTCGAGCAGTTCAGCCAGGTCAGCATTTCGTTTCACTGGTTCCCGGAAGAGTGGGGTCACGGTGTGCCCAAGCGACCCAGCAATCCGGTCTTCTACCCTGATTTGAGGAGTCGTAGAAACGGGAACAGCATTTCGGGTCGAATTAAGAGGGTCATGGACATTGTGGGTAGTGCGCTTGCACTCATCATTTTGTCCCCTTTATTTCTGGCAATTGTCGTAGCGATCAAGCTGACCTCCAAGGGCCCGGTCATTTTCCGCCAGGAGCGCCTGGGACAATTCGGGAAAAGCTTCACTTTCCTCAAATTCCGTTCCATGTACGAGAACAACAACCCGGCCATTCATGAAGAGTTCATGAAACATGTAATCCACGGAGAATACGGAGGTCAGGAAGCAGACGAAGGCAAAGCTGTCTACAAGATGAAGGACGATCCGCGCATAACGAAAATCGGCCATTTCCTCCGGCACACCAGTCTCGACGAACTCCCGCAGTTCATCAACGTGCTCAAAGGTGACATGTCACTGGTCGGGCCGCGGCCGCCACTGGCTTATGAGTGCCAGCAATACGACTTGTGGCATCGCCGGCGCGTGCTGGAAGTAAAGCCTGGGATCACTGGTCTTTGGCAAGTCAACGGCCGCAGCCGCGTGCGATTCGACGACATGGTACGCCTCGACCTGCGATACGTGCGCACATGGACCCCTTGGCTCGATCTCCAAATCCTGTTGCAGACCCCAAAGGCGGTTTTTTGGGGGAATGACGCGTTCTAGGTGAATTCTTGCGGTGTTGAATTTCGCAACAACATAAGGCCTCTCGTCCCAACGGACGGCGAAGCACACCCGAAGGTCCAGTGCCTCCTCCGTCCTCAAGTGGGGCCGTGCGGATGAACTCCTGGGGACTTGGATCGATTTACCTGATCGTAATAACCTGTCAATAGACTTCCCAAAGCAAACACACAGAGTCTGACTGGATATTCCCCCAAATGACGCAGCGGCTCTCGATCGGTTTCCTGGCGCTAATGATCCTCGTGACAATTCCAAACGCATTCGCGACCACATATTACGTTGCGGCAAACGGCAGCGATTCGAATGGCGGCACCTCGAAGACGGCTCCATGGGCACACGCTCCTGGCATGCCGAACTGTGTGCAGTCGTGCGCCGCTACCACGCCAAAACCCGGTGATCAATTCATCTTTCGCGGCGGTGATACGTGGCACTTTGGGAATAGCGGCGCTTCGCCCTATGCTGGAAGCAACTGGAACTTCAGTTGGAATGGCACAAGCGGGAGTCCGATCTACATCGGCGTCGACCTGACATGGTACTCGGGATCATCATTCACTCGTCCCATTCTGACGGGAGACAATCCTCAGTGGAACGGAACAAGTTTTCCCTCATCGTGTGCTTATGATTTCGGGTCTCGTTTAAATGGATTGGTTCTGCTCGGGAGTTACAACACCTTCGACAACTTTGAGATTGCCGGGGTCTGCTGGTCTGGAAATCTTTCAGGCCAGAATCCCGGCATGGTGAATCCTGGCAGTTACGATTTGGTGTCGAATATCTACTGCCATGGATGGAGCGAAGTTTCGACGGCCATCGACAACTTCAACTGCTTCGCCTACAACGGAACAGGAACCCACATCACCTTTGATCACAACGTCATGTCGGGAGATGACACTCCGCACTGGCCAGCCGGCAATGTGAATTGTCAGTACAACAACGCCGCTCCGTGCGCGACCGGATCGGGCATCTACGACCGTGCCTATGAGATTAAGAACAACGTCTTTCACCTGATGCACCTGATGGCCGTGACGATCGACACGTATACATCGCACGACAATCTATTCGAATATCTGGAATCCCCGCCGACGTCTGCCATGTTGAATGCGCAGCATGAAGATGCGCTGATGGTTTACGCGGGTGGCAGTTCCCAGTCTGGTGTGACGGAGCTCTTTTATAACAACGTGGCACGACACACCTACGCCAACCAGTCGTTCTACATTCCGGTCAGCGCAGGCATGACGTCGTACGTGTTCAATAATGTCTTCTACGACATTGACTGGAACGGGAGTTATGGTGTCCCGAGCAACTGCCTGCAATTCAATGCGCAATCGAGCGGAACGCAGACGCTATACTTTTACAACAATACAATGCTTATGGATGCCACGGGTGGCGGTTGCCAGTTGGGAATGTGGGGCAACTCGGGCGGTAATGCCTTCGGCATCCCGTGGAACGGTCCGATTCACGCAGCGAACAATCACTTGATCGGTTTTTCGACCCTCTCATCTGTTGCCTTGTCTCGTAGTAGCGGAGCGTCGTACAACCTCGTGGATGATGGCGGAAACTTGGTGCAAACTTTGGCGACCGCCAGCACTCAGGGCTATGTTTCCACAACTTCCCCGGTCGGATACGCCCCTGTGAGTAGCAGCGGCACAACTGTTGGAACCGGCATAAACATGAGCAACCTGTGCGCAACGTTCTCTGTGGACTCCGACCTATGTTCAGGGACTAGCGGAGCCGTGCAGTACGCGAACGGAGCGGGTGGTAAGATCGCACTGTCACCAGCGGTCACGATCGTACCTCGAGGTACCACTTGGGATGTTGGGGCTTTTCAATTTAAGGACGCTACGGCCGGCCCTAACGCCCCGACAAACCTTTCCGCGACTGTCCAATAGCTTCTGACGTCCCGGACGATTGGTACACGAGTCTGCGCCTCCGACGCAGAAACCAGTCGCTATTCTCGCAAGTTCCCGACCATCATAACTGCTAGTAAAGAATCAAACCACATCTGATGAATCCAGAACAGGGGCCAGCCAATCTCAGATTCGGCGGTGGCGTTTCCACTACTGTGTTGCATCCAGCAGTCTTGGTCGCCATCATCATCGCGGGCATTTTGATTTGTGTGTGGCCACGGAAGCGGACCCTATCTATTTTCCTTGCTGCCAGCATTCTGATTCCAATGGATCAGGTACTCGTGATTGGGCCTGCGCATTTCCCGATGCTGCGCTTGCTCGTCTTGTTTGGGTGTGTCCGGATCCTTTACGAGAAGATCGTTTCCAAAGCTCAGGTATTGAGCGGCGGAACAAACAAGATCGATCTTGCTGTCATTCTGCTTAGTGGGTTGACCGCAGTGAATGGAGTCCTGTTGTTCCCGGTATCGGGAGCGATCGTTAATCAGTTGGGAGCCATCTACACAGTCGTCGGAATATATTGCCTTCTGAGGTTTCTGATCCGCGATGAGCAGGACGTCGTGTGCATGATTCAGACTCTGGCCTGCGTTGCAGTGATCATAGCCGCGGTGATGAGCTACGAGATCACGACCGGACACAACCCGTATGGTTTGCTGGGGGGAGCGCGAGCCTCTTTTTATTCTGCTCTCGATGCGCGGGCCACCCGTTTCCGCGCTATGGGGCCTTTTGGACATTCCATCCTGGCGGGAACCTTTGGCGCGATTGTGATGCCGCTGTTTGTTGGGTTGTGGTGGAAGTGCAAACGGAGCCGCATACTCGCAATGATGGGAATCATAGCGTCTGCCGTGATTACCTTAGCCTCAAACTCGAGCACTCCTGTGATGGCGTATGTGGCCGGCCTCATGGCTATTTGCCTTTGGCGGGCGCGCCGTTGGATGCGCGAGATTCGGTGGGGTATCGTCCTGATCCTGGTTTCCCTCCACATGGTCATGAAGGCGCCAGTTTGGAACTTGATCGCGAGAATCGATATTACTGGGGGCTCCTCAGGCTGGCACCGCTACATGCTGATTGATCAATGTATTCACCATTTCTGGGATTGGTGGCTGATTGGTGTCAAGGATACCAGCGCGTGGGGCTGGGACATGTGGGACACGGCCAATCAATATGTCGGGATCTGCGACAATTCAGGTCTTCTCCCCTTCCTCAGCTTTCTCGCAATCCTGGTATACGGATTCAAGTACCTGGGAAAAGGCAGGCGTGCAGCAGGACAGAACAAGAAGAAAGCTCTCTTCATGTGGGCTTTGGGCTCTGCGCTTTTTGCCAACGTCGTTTCTTTTTTTGGCATCTCCTATTCTGATCAAGTCATGGTGGTGTGGTACGGCTCTCTTGCAATGATCTCCGCCGTCGCGGCGGTGCGCGTCAAGCAGTTGCAGCGCATGCCAATTTCCATGGACGCTCCTTGGGCCGATCTCGGCTCACTTTCCCAATCGTCTCAATCAGATGACGAAGTAGTTCGGGAGCGATTCCCTGCGCCTGCGCAGGAAGGCATCTCGTGACATTGGATCAGTTGAGCAAAAAGTCGGACCAGTCGCAGTTGGCGATTTACCGACCTGGGAGCGAATCCCTCGTGTCTGAGAGCATCGCCCAAGACTCGGTGGGAGCGGGAAATATCTTACAGTCCGGGCACGGCCTCGCCGCCAGCATTGGCAGGAACACCATCTTCGGTATGGTGGCCAGCGGCATTCAGGTTACTACGCGACTGGTCACGATTCCAATCGTAATCGCACACCTCGGACTCGGAGGGTACGGCATCTGGTCCATCATCATGACAACAGCCGCATATATGCGGTTCGGCTCGGTTGGTATCAAATCGGCGTTTCAGAAGTATGTGGCCGAGGCAACTGGATCGGGAGATTACCGACGGGCAAACAAATTGCTCAGCACAGGGTGCGGAGCCATGTTCGTTCTTTCCATCCTCGGGCTGTTGCCAGTATTCTTTCTCTCCGGGACACTGGCTCGAATGGCTGGCGTCCCTCCCGCATTCCTGACAGCCACCACCAGATCCATTTCCATGCTCGCCCTAATCATGATCCTGTCGAACGTATGCGCCGCCTTCGAAGCGGTTTTGCTAGGCGGTCACAGGATCGATGTTGCGAGGCGTCTTAGCACGACTTTCGTTGTTGCTGAAGCGATAGCCATAGTTGTGGTGCTGCATTTTGAGTACGGGCTGTTTGCGATGGCATCCATCATGGGAGCTTCCGAAGCCGGTTATGTCCTGTGCTGCTATTTGGCTTCCCGCAAAGTAGTGCCGGAGATCCATCTCGCAGTAAAGGAGATGAGCAGAGAGGTTCTGCGGGAGCTGGTGCGATTTGCTGGAAGTTATCAGTTGGTAAGCGTTCTGCAGGTTTTGTACGCTGCACTCTTGCCGGTCACGATGTTGCGCGTCTTCGGTGCCAACTATGCGGGCATTTATGCGCTGGGCCTCAGGATGATCAACCCGGCTCAAATGTTGTTAGACGCATTCCTGCTATCGATTCTTTCAGGAGGAGCGATGGTTTATGCGTCCGGGGCAACCGAACGCATGCGAATCCTGCTGCATAAGTCTTACAAGATCACCTTCGCTTTTGCATTTATCTCCATGGCATTCATAGCATGTTTTGGACCCACGATCATATTCGCATGGACTGGTCAAAACGCGCCGGAGTTCCACCGAGCCCTGATATTAGTGTCGATTGCAGGAGTGTTTCAGGCGGTGTCCATACTGGGTCTGGTGCTGTATCGAATTTCGGGCAGCGCATTCCTCGACAACATTCGACAGGTATTAGTGCTCGCAACCCTTTTCGTCGTGACATTGTTTGCTGGCAAGATGGGCTTTAGCGGAGTGCTTGCAGGTTTGGCATTCGCCGAGCTCCTTGGGATGCTCTTCATGATCTATGCTGTCGCCAAGACGTTTCATTTGTTCACCCCGGCGACGTTGCTCGCTGATGCCCTGAAGGCGCTTGTTGCGGCTGCCGGAATTGTTCTCGTGGGAGTCGCCGCCAGTTACATTCCATCTCCGCTTACTGGACCGCGTACTGTCGCTTGGATCCGGTTAGGTGAGGTGTTTGTCGCTTGCCTGTTGGCCTTGGTACCAGCCCTGCTCCTGAGCAGGTTTGTGAGTATTGCTGAAGGACGGGGTTTGTTGAAAGCAATACTCCCCGGCCACTTTGCTCGAACGGTGGTCAGCACGCCAGCTATGGAAACAGGCGATTAGGTCCTCATAGTGCTAATTCTTCGAACACAAGTAGCGGTCACGGAACTAGGTACAACCAAATGAGCGATAGAAATGGAACATTGAGTCCCGCGGTGCCTGCATTCGCAGTCGAAGCTCGACGCCTCGCGGCATGTCCGAGCTGTGGGAGTGACTCGGTGACTGATTTACTGAGTGCACCAGATCGATTTCACCTGCGCAAGGAGCTTTACCACTTGGTGCGTTGCGCCGAATGCCTCCTAGTGTGGCAGGCGTGTCCGCCAGCACCGGAACAAATGGGCCGTCACTACACTCGCGAGTACCACGACGCAATCGTCTCTAGTGGCGAGCGATTCGCTACTGATCGATGGAATCCACTGGTGAAATTGATTTCTGAGTTTAAACAAGGCGGCGCACTTCTTGACATTGGTTGCAGTTCAGGCGGATTCCTAAGCATGATGAAAAGCCCTGCCTGGACCTTATACGGCATCGAGATGGACGAATTGAGCGCGCAAAGGGCGAGATCAAGAACGTGCGCAACTGTATTCGTTGGAGACGCCCTGGATGTGCCGATTCAGTGCGCAAGCTTTGATGCCATCACTTGCTTCGATGTTCTGGAGCATATCTATAATCCCCGGCAGTTCCTGGCTAAGGTATGGGAGTGGCTGAAGCCGGAAGGCATTTTCTGCGCGGTGATACCTAACATCGAGTCATGGGAAGCGCGAGTGTTTGGCACCCACTGGTACGGACTTGAATTGCCGAGACACTTGTTCCATTTTTCACCATCTTCCTTGCGCAGACTCGCGACGAGCTTCGGACTCGAGGAGGTGTTGGTCAAGACGCCGCCCACCTCGTATATTGAGCGGAGCGTTGGCTACGTCTGTTCTGATTTATTCGAGAAGCTGGGGTTTGTCCCAGCCCCGCAAGCGCACTCTGCCCCTCCGAAGCTCCCTCTGCGGGTCCTGCGCAAAGCGTTTCGGTTGGCCGTGATTGCCCCTGTTTCCCACATGGCTGCTCTTGCTGGCGCCGGGCCGAGCATGGAAGTGGTTTTCCGAAAACCCCCGCTCAGAGATCCATTCTGAAGAGAGCCTCAGAGGGAGCGTTATCAAAAAGGCCGAACGTCTATATGATCACCGTCATCATACCCGCCCATAATGAGGGGACAGTGATTGCTCGCACCTTGCGGGCGATGCTGGACGGAGCAGAATCGGGCGAACTCGATGTCATTGTCGTATGTAATGGTTGCACTGACGATACCGCAGCGGTCGTGCGAAGCTTCGGCCCGCTGATCCGAGTTATTGAGACGAAGATTGCAAGTAAGACGCACGCTCTCAACCTCGGAGAGCATGCCGCCGCGGGGTTTCCAAGGGTTTACGTGGACGCAGACGTAATCATCTCCATACGGACGATTCGGATCCTCGCGCGCAGTTTGCAGTGCGAGGGCGTTTTGGCGGTCGCTCCGACCGCGACCTTCGATCTGTCGGGATGCTCCTGGCCAGTTCGCGCTTGCTTTGACATCCGTTCACGGCTTCCGTCTGCCCGGGAAGGATTCGGCGGCTCTGGTGTATACGCTTTGTCCGCGGAGGGACGAGAGCGGTTCCGCGAGTTCCCGACGCTAACGGCGGACGATGGTTTTGTTCGCATCCAGTTTCAGCCCGCCGAACGTGAAACTATTGGTTCCGCTCATTCGATGGTGTTCCCCCCCAGGAGCATCAAGGACTTGATTTTGACGAAGACGCGCGCCCATTTTGGCTCATTCGAACTGGAAACCTTGTTCCCCGAACTTTGGAAAAAACGGGGTGAGAGCAACAAGAAATCATTATTCCGCCTATTCAGAAATCCTCGGCTATGGGCGAAGCTGACAGTGTATTGCTTGGTTGCAGCAATCGCGAAGTATCGAGCCAAGAGTCGCCTTCGGCGTGCGAAAACATACTGGGAAAGAGACAATACGTCCCGTACGATTGCTGACGCTTAAGCTTGCCGCATCCAGCGAGCACATCATCCCCAATGAATCCAACCAGTATCGCATCGTTTGCATCCACAATCGCCCTAGCCGGCTCGGCTGCTTACTTTTCGCCGTTGGTGTGGCGGATACACCGGATGAATCGTATCCGACGCATGGTTTGCAGGAATCGAATCGTTGCTCTAACTTACGACGACGGCCCCAGCCAGTTCACGCCATGCGTCCTTGACTTACTTCAACGGCACCGTGCACACGCCACATTCTTTATGTTGGGCCGCCACGCAAGACTCTATCCCGAAATCGTGGATCGCGTCACGAAGGAAGGTCACGATCTCGGTTGTCACTCCGACGAACACATGAATGCCTGGAAAGTACTGCCGTGGACGGGAGTTGCCGATATTCATGCTGGCTATAAGACACTGTCGTCTTGGATTCCCGCGAACGGGCCCTTTCGTCCGCCGTATGGAAAGATCACTCTCCCCACCTATTGGGCACTACACCGAAAAGCAGCTCCGGTGTGGTGGTGGACGATTGATTCAGGCG
>Ga0209580_10000394_pt1 | contig 25053 bp, 17 predicted proteins | sample Coa_R1_5_FD_187153 | JGI IMG/M metagenome (GOLD analysis project Ga0209580, IMG submission 187153) | Surface soil microbial communities from Centralia Pennsylvania, which are recovering from an underground coalmine fire - Coalmine... | ecosystem: Environmental > Terrestrial > Soil >... | reverse complement strand
CCTCTGCCCTGACAGGGCAACACACCATGAGCTACTGACCGCGTGTGCAAATGTCTCGCGCAGTTGATCCGATCCTTGGTGCTTTTTTGTCGCTTCGATGTTTCGTAACTCGGGATACTCTCAAAACTGATAAACTAGCGGTTGCCGCCGCTGGAGAAACGTCAGCTTTGACCTTGACCCGCCGCGATTTCACGCGATTGTCTCTCGGTTCTGTTGTGTTCGCCGCGACTCCACGACTCCTGGCTCAAGGAGTTGCTACGCACACTGCCAAAGCCGCATCCCGACCAGCGCCTTCCGGACGCCCCTTCCATGCTCATTTCGAAGATGTGGCGTCGGCTGCAGGGCTGCATTCGCAAGTGGTCTACGGCGGCGTGGACAGCAAGAAATATATCCTTGAATCTGCGGGTTGTGGCTGTGCCTTCATCGACTATGACAACGATGGCTGGATGGATATTTTTCTGCTATCGGGTACTCGCCTGGCCGGAGATCCGCCCGATGCCACCAATCGCCTTTACAAGAACAATCGCGACGGCACCTTTACCGATGTCACGGAGAAGGCCGGGCTGAAGGCCACGGGTTGGGCATCAGGCGTTTGCATCGGCGACTACAACAACGACGGGTTCGAAGATATTTTTTGTACGTACTTCGGGCAAAACCGGCTCTATCGCAATAACGGCGATGGAACGTTTACCGACGTCACCAAAAGAGCAGGCCTTTGGGATGAGGAGCAGCGCTGGGGAGCAGGATGCAGTTTTCTTGACTACAACCGGGACGGGAATCTTGACTTATTCGTTTCCAATTACGTGCGCTTCTCTTTTGAGCACGCCCCTGTACCGGGACAGAACTCGAACTGCAATTGGCGAGGAATCCCCGTTGAATGTGGGCCAGTCGGAATGCCGACTGGAAGACACTCCTTGTACCGCAACAATGGCGACGGCACTTTTACCGACGTCAGCCAGCAGGCAGGGATCGCGCGCGCGACCTCATCGTACGGGCTGACGGTGGTAGCGGCTGATCTCGATGAGGATGGTTGGCCCGACATCTTCGTCGCCTGCGATTCCACTCCAAGCCTGTTGTTCATGAATAATCGTGACGGAACTTTTCGCGAAGAGGGTGTGCTCCGCGGAGTGGCACTCAGTGACGACGGAATGGAGCAAGCCGGGATGGGTGTCGGCGTCGGGGACTACGATCTGGATGGCCATCTGGACCTCGTTAAGACGCACTTTGCCGATGATGCCAACGGCCTTTATCACAACGACGGAAAAGGAAATTTCGATGAGGTCACTCGCTCCTCTCTTCTGGCGGTCGAGACCCGATACGTCTGTTGGGGCACCGGCATCGTTGATCTCGACAGCGATGGCTATCCTGACATTTTCATGGTGACCGGTAACGTTTATCCCGAAATCGAGCACAAGTTGCCGCAATACGCGAATAAAACCCCGCGCGCACTGTTTCGCAACCTGGGTAACGGCAGATTCGAGGAGCTAGGCCAGGAGGCTGGCCCGGGAGTAACCGAGGCCCACTGCAGTCGAGGTTGTGCTTTTGGAGATTTCGACAACGATGGCGACGTAGATATTTTGATTGTGAATCTGAACGAACCGCCGTCCCTGTTGCGAAACGATCTCAAGGCGAGACAAAACTGGATCAAAGTCAAGCTAGAGGGAGTCAAGTCAAACCGCAGTGCAATCGGCGCTCGAGTTCTGGTCCGTTATGGTGGCAAGGTCCAGGCGCAGGCCGTCCTTAGTCAATCAAGCTTTTGTTCCTGCAACGATCCGCGGCTGCACTTTGGCCTCGGCTCTTCTGATTCGGCCGAAATCGAAGTTTATTGGCCCAACGGCCTAAACGAAAAGTTCAAGGCGGTGGGAGCCTATCAGTTGGTGACCCTCCGGGAGGGGGCAGGAATCGTGCCCTCTAAAGGATGGGCGAAGAAATAAGCCCATCGGTGTTGAGACGCCGCAAATAATCGCCGCCCGTTGCTCCAAACGACCACGCACTCCTTGCGCAGGTCACGGAGCACGCGCAAGGAGCGATCAGTTGAACGCGGCGCCGTCAACTGATCGGGCCTCACATCATGACCGAATTTGGCTAGTCGATCTCGGCCTCAGAAATCAAGGTGAAGCCCAAACTGAAAATAACGGGGCAGGTTCTGACTGGTTGACTTACCGAATTGGCTGCCGTTCGCCAAGTCGCTAACGGGCTGAGTCAGGTTCACGCGATTGAACAAGTTGAAAATATCGGCCCTAAACTCGACCGAAATGCGTTCCCATTTCATCACTTTTGCGAATTCTGTATTAACGTTAGCCAAACCGGGGCCAGTGAACGTGTTCCGGCCCACGTTGCCCTCTTGTCCGGGTGCGGGGCTGGGAAAAGCACCCGTCGAAGCAAAGCCTGTAAGAAAATCGCTTCGCTTGCCCGTGTGTACCGAGCCAGCAGCGGGTGCATTGGGCAGGTCGTAGTTGTATCCGTCGGCGTTGAAGTCGCCGCCCCCCGTGAACGGCGCCGTGGTATATACGGAGAAGGGCAAGCCGCTCTGCAGCACCACTATATTGGACATGCGCCAACCGCCGAGGAAGCTCTTCGCAAACCCATTCTTGAACAACCCCTCCGGCACCTCCGCCACGCTATCCAACGTGAGGCGCTTGGACACGTTATAGTCCGCCCGGCCGTGCTGAAACCCGACATCCAACGGGTTGAAGATCGCCTCGCCGTTGTTTGTTCCATTGTCGTTGCTGCTTGTGTCATCCGTGGCTTTACCGAAGGTGTAAATACCCCTTAACTGCCAGGAGTGACTCAGCCGTTTGCTCAACATGAGGGAGGCGTAGTGACCATCAGCGATTCCCATCGTACGGCCGAAGATAATGGGGCCGAAGTTGGGATTCAAGCGCGTCTGAGTTCCGTTGTTTAGGATCAGGTCGCCGGGGAAGCGATTCACGTCCGTCTGGACAAATAGATCGTTGCTGTGAGAACCGTTGTAGTCCGCCTCAGCGCTCAGACCGTGCCCAAGATCCCGCTGCAAGGACAACATGAAGACGTGAGTGCGCGGCTGATTCAGGTTGGACGAAAAACCCGACGTCTGGACCGATAAGCCTACCAAGCCTCCCGCCGGGTTAACCTGAAAGGTGATCCCAGGCGGAACCGGCCAGACAGTACCAGTGGAGTCTCCCAGAGAATAGGTGAACGGGTGGTTCGGACTGTTCACGCTGAAAAAAGGGTTGGCCCAGTTGGGCGGGTTAGCGCGTTGCGAGAATGACCACGATCCGTCCGCTACATTGTTGAAGAACAGGCCATATCCGCCTCGCAACGAGGTTTTCCCATTACCAAAAATATCCCACGCAAATCCCATTCGGGGCCCCCATCCCTGGGGTCTATTATTTGTCACATATCCTTTTTGTCCACCCCGGACGGACATCACTCCGCTGGCTACCTGAGCAGCAAAATCACTCCCCGAGCCGAGGGAGAACAAAGGAAATGGCGTGTGGGAATTAAAGAACGTCCCCCAGTGGCCGAAGTAGTCGTAGCGAAGACCCAGATTTAGCGTAAACCGGCGGTTCACCTTCCAGTCGTCCTGGACGAATCCTCCTGCATAAAGCCAGCGCAGGATCTGATACAAGTTGCTGGCCAACGCGCCGTTCGATACCTGCATTGCCGGACCAGACTGGTCATAAGGCTGATCCTGGGCGAAGGCGAGGAGGTTGTCAAAGTCGAAACTCGGCCGCAGCAACGGGCTGGTAAATCGATCGTCGTCATGATGCCGATCGATATCGACTCCCGCGCTGATGGTGTGACTGCCGTGCGTCCAACTCAACACGTCATGCCAACTGTAGTTCTCATGCACCCAGCCCGCCGGACCCCACTGGGAAAACCCGGCCTGGCCCGTGAAGAAGTAGGCGTTAGGAAGCTGCTGGTTGTTGATTGCACTGGGGTTGAATCCGTCGGCGTCAACCCAGGTGAAACCGGCGTCGTTCAATAGTCTGGAAGAGAACGCATGAGTCCAGTCGAATTTAGCGAAAAAACCGTTGTTCGGAATCTTTACTCGATAGATCGACCGCGGATCCGCTTGTAGTTGGTCGGAGTGGGTCCGGAACCAATCGAAGAAGAAGCGATCCTTCGATTGATTCACGTTGTAGTCGAGCCGGACATGCCACTGATACGCATTATGGGTCAGACTCAACGGGAAAGTTGCAGTCCCGAAAGCGGGCAGATTGGGGTTGCTTTGAAACAAAGGGGACTCGGGATAAACGCTGGGGTTACTTGCCTGGATTTGTCCCACCGTAACAAAAGACTGAGTGGGCGCGACACTCGGGGGGGCCTGCTTGAAGAATGTCGACGAAATGTTATTGGGGAAATTTTGTTCGACAAATTGTGCGAACTGGGGCGTCTCGACAGGGGCAACCAAGGTTGTGGCATTGGAGGATCTCAAGAGAAAGAGGCCGCCAAATCCGAACAGCTTGTCCTTTATGATCGGGCCCCCGAGGGTTCCGCCGAATTCATTTCGTCGAAAGGCAGGTATTGCTCGGCACCCGATTGACCCCGGTGGACAGTATTGAAACTCTGTTCGGGCCGTCAACTTGTTATCGGTGTGGAACTCCGACAACGACCCATGGATGCTATTGGTCCCTGGCTTGGTGAAGACCTGCACGTACGCTCCGCTGTAACGCCCCTTGGAGGCGTCAATCGTCGCCCCGGTCACACGCACGGCCTGAATAAAGTCCGGCTCAGGAGAAAGGTTGACTACTCCGTCCCGAGAGGCGCTCACCGTAATGCTGCCGTCGACATCGTACTGATTGTTCTCCTGCCGCTGTCCGGCTGCGTTGAGCTGGTATCCCGCTTCCTGTTCAAAACTGTCATTATTCGCGGAACCGGAACCCAGCGCTCCTCCCGACGGCAGCCCCGAACCGGTTACACCGGGAGCTAACTCGATCATGCTGGTATAGATATTTCTTCCGATAAGTGGTGCATTATGGATCACCGACTCGGAAATTTCTCGTGACGTGTTGCTCTTGTCCGTTTCAATCGCCGCTACCCCTGCCGTCACTTCCACTTGAACGGACGCGTTGGGCAAGGCAAGGATGGGGTGAAGGCTCTTTACCTGGTTCGATTCCAACTGCAAATCCTTCTCCACCCACGTCTTGAACCCTGTCTGCTGGATCTCGACTGTATAGGTCGCTCCGGGCAGCGACGTAATTCGGAAATCACCGTTATCCGCGGCAACCGTAGACCGGCTGACGTGAGTGTCTTGATTGGTAACAACGATTTTGGCACCCGAGATGGCTGCCCCAGTCTGATCCGTCACCGTCCCTGTGAATCCGCTGCTGAATTGAGCATGGACTGGCACACTCGTAGCCAGGAACAAGAAAACAAAAGTCACCCTCGTCGCTGTCAGGCAGAATGGTTTCATGGTGTTATCCCCTTTTCCCGGGTCGTGATTCATCTCTGTGCTAATTCCATACTGGGTTTCTGCGCGACCTTGAGCTTCTCGGCTTGCTGATGGCGTTCGAACGCTTCAATTAAAGCCTGCCCCTGTGCTTGCCTTCCGGTTTTGAGATACAGGCGGCCCAAACTGTATTCCGCCGATAGGTGGTTCGGGTCCAGTCGGAGACAGGCCAGCAAGTTCTCCTCGGCGAGTTTGGAGTCTTTTTTCAAATAGAACTTGGATAAGTGGTAGTAAGAGTCAGCAAAAGAGGGATTCAGTCGTATTGCTGCCTTGAACGCTTCCGCGGCCCTTTCGTCTTGGTCCAGAGTCTGTTCGAGCGCCACGCCCAGGTAGTAATACATCTGGGAATTCGAGGGGAATGTGTTGATGGCGTCAGAAAGCGTGTTAATCGCATCATGCAGTTCGCCTGCATGCGTCTGGATGATGGCGAGGCTCAGGAGCGAGACACTGTTGTCCTCCTGCAGTTTGCTGGCTTTCTGCACGATCTCTTCGGCTTCACCGAAGCGGCCAAGCTTTTCAAGGATGGCGCCCTTTTGCACCTGCAGGCGATAGGAATCGGGGACGTGCGCCAGTCCCACATCGGCCGCTTGCAGGGCCAGAGGATAATTTTCGTAGTCCATACATATCGAGCTATAGTCTAAGTAATTCTCCTCTCGTCCCGGGTCGAGTTGTGCAGCTTGACGCAGCGATTGGATCGCCAGATTGGGGTCCCCTGTTTTTCTGGCAACGTTGGCCAACAGATTCAAGGAGTTGGCGTCCCGCTTGGCGCTGATGAGATTCTTGAGTAACTGCAGCGCCTCATCCGAGCGGCCCAACTCGTCCAAGACAACCGCCTGCTGATATTGGAGCCCTCTGAGGTTGGGATCTGCCTGGTTTGCCCTTTCGAACTCTGCAAGGGCCTGGTCGAACTGCCTGTGTTGCGAATAGAGGAGGCCTGCTTTGAAGTATTCGGAGGCCGCGATGCCGGACATCGCGTCCAGGCGCTTTAAGACAAAATCCGCCTTCGATGCCTGGTGCAACTCGAAGAGGGAGTGCGCCCATGACAGCAGCGCCTGCGGGTATTGATAGACAATATCCCCGGTATCTCCCAAGAACGATGCCGCCTTTCTGAAGTTTCCTTGCTTTTCGGCGATCATTCCCAGAAAAAGTGAACCTGCGGAGCGCGAGTCTCCCGGCGCACGCATCAGCTTTTCAAATTCCGGGATGGCCAAATCGTACTTGCCCTCATCGAAGTAGCTAATCGCCAGGTTCTTCCGCGCCGCTGCAAACTCCGGGGCAATCTGCAGGCACTTGAGCAAATAGTTTTCGGCTTGTCCAAAGTCACCCTTCAAGGTGAAGGTAGCCCCGATCACATTCAGCAGGGCCGCGCTTTGCGGATCGGTTTCCAGGCCGTACTTAAAAGCTGTGATCGCGTCATCGGCGCGTTCAGCTTTGACCAGGCTCATACCCAAGCGGTACGCCTTGGCAGCTTCGGTCTGATTCGAACCGGAGAAGATCGGAGCAGACTGTGCCCAGAGAACTGGCGAAGCCGTGAAAATCAAAAACAGGCCAGTCCATACCGTCCAGCTATATCGCAACCAGAAGCAAGGTGGATGAGTGGAACCAGTTGATCTTCCGGTCTTGTGATTGTCGAGAACCCTCACCGGCTCTACCCCACAGACTTTGGATGACAATTTACGGAAATTTCGGGAACTCTCCCGCTCATTGGGGCGAAACATTAATCGTTTCAAGTTTCCCTTGTCAAGCCAAATGTTTTTGCGGCGGTTGCCCCCACATAAAGAGGTGATTCAGAATTCGGTCCTCATGGCAGCAGGTTCGCAATGCCACAAAAGCTGCGGCCTCGTGTAACAAAATTCAAGCTCTGGCTCGCGATGAAACTGATAGTCGGCTTTCCACAGCCTTGCGTCTACATAAATGACTGTGGTAGACATGGCTTGAATCGTTATCAAATCAGTGTTCTGTTTTCCCCAAAACAAGTTGCTTCGAGGAGGACCTCGTGATGCTCCGCTCCCTCGTTCTTGCCTCTGTATTTCTTTGTGCTGCCAGAATCGCATTGGCTCAGGACTCTGCCTACGTCTCAGGCGCATGGACTGGATGGGACCCGGAATGGCAGCAGATTCCAGGACCCAAGTGTCTGGAGATCAGGAATTTCTGGGAAGGTGTCTCAGACGGGTGCTCCCTTCAGCAGCACGAACAGTGGCTCGCCGACGTTACGCGCTGGCGCGAGGAACGACGCATTCGCATCGGTTACAACGAATCCCGTTACGCGGTGCCCGATTTCAGGTGGGCACAATCCAGTTTCATGCAGCCACAGATGATGGTGCACGATCGCTATTTTTACGATCCGCTTGGCGGCGAGTACAGCAAGTACACAGTGGGCCGCTACCTGGACGATCTGCAAAAGCGTTACGGGGGGATCGATTCAGTTCTCATCTGGCCCACTTATCCCAACATGGGTATCGATAATCGCAACCAGCACGACATGATCCGCAGCATGCCCGGCGGGGTGGCAGGGGTGCGACAGATGGTTGCCGACTTTCACAAACGAGGCGTGCGGGTGCTGTTTCCTATGATGATGTGGGATCAGGGCACACGGAAACCCGACAAGTCATGGCCGGAGGAGATTGCTGAACTACTGAAAGACATCGGCGCCGACGGTATCAACGGCGACACCCAGGATGGCGTGCCACGGGCTTTCTCGGAAGCCGCGGATCGGGTCGGTCATCCTCTCGTATTTGAGCCGGAAGGCGGACCACATGACGAAGCGGTCTCTTATGACGTGATGACATGGGGGCAGTATAAATTTCCCTTCGTACCTCGAGTAGACCGCTATAAATGGCTAGAGCCGAGGCACATGGTGAACATTTCCGACCGCTGGAACCGGGGAAAGACAGATGATCTTCAGTTTGCCTTCTTCAACGGTGTGGGTTGGGTGAGTTGGGAAAATATTTGGGGCATTTGGAATGGCATAACTCCACACGACGCCGAAGCTACCCGCCGCGTGGCGATGATTGAGCGAGCCATCGCTCCATTTCTAGTATCTCAGGACTGGGAACCATTCTTCCCCATGTTGCACTTCGGGGTATTTGCCAGTCGATGGCCACTCGGAGACGAGACCGTCTGGACGATCATTAATCGGAACGAATATGACGTGATTGGACGGCAGATGGAAGTACCGTTTCAGGATGGCATGCACTACTTTGATCTCTATCACGGAGCGGAACTTGTACAGCAGCGGCGAGGCGACAAAACGGTGCTCAGCTTCGGCCTCGAGGCTAAAGACTATGGCGCTGTATTAGCGACGAAGGCGACTCTCTCGGAGGGATACAAGACTCTTATGGGTCAAATGAAGGCGTTAACTGCCACACCACTGGCCAGTCTGGCCGATAAGTGGACCGTTCTACCGCAACAGTTAAGGCAGATCGCGCCTACAAAGCCACCTTCACGAACGCCCTCGGAAATGATCAGGATCCCTGAAGGAGAATTCCTGCTCAAGGTGAAGGGCATTGAGATCGAGGGTTCCAACGACATCGGTGTCGATGTTCAATATCCGTGGGAGAGTTCGCCGCGTCGCTACCATGAGAATCTCATGCATTTGAAATCGTTCTGGATCGATAGGTCTCCCGTAACGAACGCGGAGTTTAAGACATTTCTGGATTCCACGCATTACCACCCTCAGGATGACCTGAACTTCTTGCGCGACTGGAAAGCAGGCAGCTATCCCGACGGCTGGGGTAATAAACCTGTCACCTGGGTTTCGTTGGAAGACGCGCGCGCCTATGCGGCATGGGCTGGCAAGCGTCTCCCACATGAGTGGGAGTGGCAGTACGCCGCACAGGGCACCGATGGCCGGCTATACCCTTGGGGCAACGACTGGGATGCCTCGGCCGTTCCTGCTCCCGACAAGTCACGCACCATGCGCGGTCCAGATGCTGTCGATACCCATCCCAAGGGAGCCAGTCCGTTTGGCGTGATGGACCTCGTCGGAAATGTTTGGCAATGGACAGACGAGTTTATCGACGAACACACGCGAGCAGGTATCCTGCGGGGAGGCAGCTACTACCAGCCGCAGGGTTCGATCTGGTATTTCCCGCAAGCCTACAAACTAAACGAGCACGGAAAACTCTTGCTGATGGCACCTAGCACAGACCGCTCCGCCGCTCTGGGTTTCCGTTGTGTGCAAGATGCGGAATAACAATCGGCCTCCAAAGAGGGGCCCCCAATATGAGGCTGGAGTGGCTGATTATGAGTTTCTTGAGGACGTGCGTGCGCGGAGCTGTGGCGATTCTGTTCTTTGCGTTGGGAGGAGGTCTGGTTGCATGGTCCCAACTTCCCAACCCTACTTCTCAACCCGTGACAAAGGAACAAGCTCGAATTGTGTTTGCTCATGGTCTGCCGAAGTTGGACGGTTTTCACCTTAAGGTGACGTTGGTGGAGGTCAACTACGGGCCGGGTGAGTCGTCCCCACCGCACAGTCATTCGTGTGCTGTTATTGGTTATGTCGCAGAAGGGACACTGCGCACGCAGGTAGCGGGTGAACCCGAAGCGATCTACAAATCTGGCGAAAGCTTCTATGAACCCCCAAACGGCGTTCATCTGATCTCGGCCAACGCCAGCCAGACGAAGCCTGCAAAGCTCTTAGCATATTTCGTTTGCGATCACGACGGGCCACTCAGCACCGACCCGACGAAAGCAAGAAAGTCGGAAGGAACACAATGATGGGCACGCCGGCAAAGGAGATACCATGAATTGGGATCGAGTGGGAGTCCTCTACGCCAGACTTGCGCTAGGCGCGGCATTCCTTTCGGGAATTGCCTCCCGTTTCGGCCTTTATGGCAAGAACGTCGGTTACGGAAACTTCGCAAACTTTGTTAGGTATACAGCACAAGTGAATTCCTTCATGCCGGCGTTCACCATCCCGTTTCTGGCTTGGACAGCCACGGCGGGTGAGTTTGTCCTTGGAATCGCTTTGATACTCGGGGTATGGCCTCGCTGGGTGGCTTCAGGCAGCGCCTTGTTATTGGCGGTGTTCGGCATTGCCATGGCCATCTCCTTCGGGATCCGGTCTCCGCTAGACTACTCGGTGTTTTCCGCGTCTGCAGCAGCGGTACTACTTGCACTGCAGCAGAGCAGAAGACCCTAGCAGACGCAGTTGAATTTTTCGCGAGAATGGCGAGGACTCGGGGGACAAGCGATGCGATGCCAGTCGGAAACAACACTCTTGATGGGAGGAGGATCTTAACCGTCGCCGCGAAAACCAGCTCGCAGGCAATCGGTTTAGGTAATGACCCACCATGGGCGTTACGGTCATGCCTCTGTAGTTTTTGACCTAGCCTTAAGGCGATTCGAAATGAGCAGCCACGTCACAATGCGGCAGATTGCTGAGAGGGCCCAGGTCTCAATCGGTACGGTGTCTCACGTCGTGAATGGCACGGCGGGCGTCCGGCCGAAACTCCGGTCGCGCGTTCTGGAAGCGATTCGCAATCTCGGCTTTCAGCCGAGCGCTCTGGCGCAGGGGCTCCGTTTGAATCGGAGCAGGATGTTGGGGATGATCGTACCGGACATCACCAACCCCTTCTTCCCAGGAGTCGTACGGGGAGCGGAAGACGTCGCTTTCAAAAACTCCTATCGCCTGGTCCTCTGCAACACCGACAATGATCCTGCCAAGGAGGCTTTATATCTTGCGGAGCTTAAGTCTTTTCGGGCTGCGGGTCTCCTGATCATTCCCGCCGCAGGTTCTGACCTCGTATCGGAACTCGAAAATGGTGATCCAGTCAAGCCCCCGGTCGTCTGTATCGATCGATGCCCAAATGCTTGGACCGGCGATGGCGTAGTTGTCGCCAATGAGGAGGGTGCCTATGAAGCAACGAAGCACTTGATTCGATCTGGCCACCGCCACCTCGCCGTTATCACCGGACCAGCCCTCTTAGCCAATGCGACGGAACGCTTAAACGGGTTCAAGAGGGCCTTACGCGAAGCACGTCTACCGATTGCTCCCGAATTCATTCAGGAAGCGGCATTTGATATGCGGACCGGTGCTCAAGCTGCCAGGCGGCTAGTGCGAATGTTACCGCGCCCTACGGCGATCTTCGCCTGCAACGACCTGATGGCACTGGGCACTCTGCACGCCCTGCACGAACTCAGGCTGCGGTGCCCAGAGGACGTTTCGGTTGCAGGTTTCGACAATCTGGAATTCTGCGAATTTACAAATCCCGCCCTTACTTCGGTATACCAGCCCGGCTACCAAATGGGAACGGTGGCGGCGAGTCTTCTGGTGGAGCGGATCAAGGGACTCGCGGATGCTCCGAAACGCATCGCGTTGCAAACGGAACTCAAGATAAGAAATTCGGTCATGTCGATCGTCGATTTCTCAAAGCTCACGCCTGCGAAGATTCGCAGAGTCCGGAAGGCAACTCCCAAGCCTGTTCGATAACCGGCGGGATTAGGGCGAAAAACCCTGCGGGTATCCATAAGACGGCCATCTGGAAGGCTCCGATGGCACGTCTTGCGTCAGGCTGTACGCATGACTTTAGGAAAACTGCGGCCTTGACCCGCCGCGCGACTGAGCAGCAGTCTGAACCGTTCGTACACTATTGGGACTTCACGAACGGATGAGCCTGATCTGAGGGGCCCCGGATTCACCTTCGAGGAAACGTTGCACTTCGATAGGGGTTGGCATCGATGGCTGAGCACCATGGCGAGTAACGGAGATCGCAGCCACTACGGACGCCCATGAGGCGCTGTCGATTGGTTCTCGCCCGTTCACCAGCGCTACGGCTAGAGCTCCATTGAAAGCATCACCCGCAGCAGTGGTATCCACAGCGTTCACCTTGCAGGCGGGCAAGCGCCGTCGGGTTCCATCCTGGAGCACAACGTAGCAGCCTCGGCCTCCCAGCTTTAGAATGACATTTCGGCTCCCGCCTTTGAGCAGGGCGTCTGCCGCGTCCATGATCGATTCTTCCGGGAGTTCTCCCGGTCCGGTTCCCATCAGGACACAGGTCTCGGTTTCGTTCGGAGTCAGCCAGTCAACATTCTTCAGCAGTGACGGAGAAAGGAGCCGGGCGGGGGCGGGATCCAGCACCAGTGGGATTCGTTCCCGAATTGCGATCGCAGCCAGGCACTCCACGGTCTCCAGTGGAATTTCCAGTTGCGTAAGCAAAATGCCGGCGCTGCGGATGAGTGCGGTATTCGCTTCGAGATCCTCCGGAGATAGGTGTCCGTTGGCACCAGCAACCACCGTAATCGCGTTCCCCCCCTTTGCGTCGGTAGTTATCAAAGCGACGCCCGACGAACCGGGAACGACTTCGATTGCGTCAGTGTTGACGTTCGATTCCCGAAGACTCTCTTTTAGCTGACCGCCAAAAATGTCGCTGCCCACCTTCCCCAGCATGGTGACGGAGGCCCCAAGGCGCGCGGCTGCCACCGCCTGGTTAGCGCCCTTGCCACCCGGGAACGTACGAAAGCTCACACCGGCAACTGTCTCCCCGGCGATGGGAATTCGTTGTGTGGAAGCTACCAGGTCAAGATTGATACTGCCGACAACCACGATCCGCTTCGCCATATGGGTTCCTAGGTCGTTTCTCGTCTGCTTCAAGGGTCAAGGCCGAACGGATCGATCACGTGACTTCACCTCGGAAATACCGGCGCCACTGCCACCGCACCCAACCCGACGAGGAAGAAAATGAACATCAGTGGGATCAACTTTCGTGCACCCGGAGGCGCGCCGGCAAACTCTTTCCACACAAATACTCCCCATATGGCGGAGATCATCGTCGCGCCCTGGCCGATCGCGTACGAGACTGCCGGACCGATGATGTGTGCGTGGGAAGCTACGAAGTTCAAGACCGCCCCCGTGCACCAGACAATTCCGCCGAGAATTCCCCACCAATGCCAGGAAGCACGCCCATTCCCATAGTCGGCCATGCTGACGGGCGCTCCTCCGGCTAGAGGCTTCCGCATCAGTAAGTAGTTCACCGGCGCCGCACAAACTGCAGTGCCCAGCGCAAAGAAGAAAGCTACGGTGTATGGCCCGAGTGCGTGGTTCCCCGTAATCGCCCTAGCGACGAGGGGATAGAAGACACCCATCAGAGCGCCACACGCGACGCTGATCTGAATGCCGCGTGCGCTCAGAGTCTTTTGTGTGGTCTCGCGCCTGCGATAGGCCAGCGCGTCCACAACAATGGCAAGGACGACCAGTAGCACGCCACCAAACAACAACAGGGGACTTCCCTGCGGCGAGATGAAGTAGTTCAGCAAGACTCCTACCACTAGGGCTAATCCGATTCCAATCGGAAACGCCACGGCGAGGCCGGCAATGTCAATTGCGGCCACCAGCAGAAGGTTCGCCACATTGAAGACTGCACCGCCGAGCAGGGCGAAGAAGATGTGCTTGCCATCTGCCCCAGCGATATTGCTGAGAAAGGACAGATTCCCGCCTCCCGCACTGCCCAGCGTGACTCCCCAAAAAAGACTGGCCCCGAGGATGCCGATCACATAGTCCCAGTAGAAGAGCTGAAAGGGCCAGCCCGGCGTCAGTTTCATGGTGTTGGCCCACGAGCCCCAGCACAGCATGCTTCCGAACATGAAAAGCAGCGCTATTCCGTACGCTTCCGGCTGATACATAGATTGCTCCGAAGGCGGTCCTTGATCGATCGCCAGCAGCTTCGGAAAAAGTGGCGCAGCTACCGGGCGGAAAGGGGGATGTTTGAAACGTTTCAATATTCAAAGCCCTTAATTTATGCGCGCTCCAAAACCCTTGTCAAGCAGAAATACGACTGATATCGAAGTGTTCGGCACGTCTCGTCCAGCTGCCTGAGTTTTCCCCGCGGCTAGGCTCTGTCATTGATAACGTGCGATACGGTTCCAATGGACATTTCGGCCGGTTCGCAATTTACGCATTGCTGCCGGACGGTTTATTGGGCGGCGCGCTACGAGATTTAGGTTAGCAGTTGACCACCAGACTGCTCTGGGGACACCGATTTCAGATCGGCAGCCTCGGGTTTTGAACTATCAAATCAGTTCTCGATTCGGACTACTCCGCATCTTGTGCGCAGCGGAAACCGAGTCCACCTGACCGGTCCATGCTGGGTGACATCATCAGCAGTTTTCCATGCTCGCTCAGCTTATACGCCTGGGGAAAGTACCATATCGATCCCTGGGGTTGGTAATAACTGCCGCCCCGCAGGATGCCCCCACGCGTGTGCTCGTCCTGAAACTCTTCCGTCCACTGCCACACGTTGCCCACCAAATCCATCACCCCAAACGGGCTGGCGCCTTGAGGGTGGGCATCGACCGCGTCCGGGCCGCGCATCGTACGGCTCTTGTCCGGTACGGGAACCGCATCGGCCTTCCAGTCATTCCCCCATGGATATGTGCGCCCGTCCGTGCCTTGGGCCGCATATTGCCATTCCCATTCATGGGGCAGACGCTTCCCTACCCAATCCGCAAAGGCACGGGCATCCTCCAGCGATACCCACGTCACCGGCTTGTTGTCCCAGCCAGTGGGATAGTTCCCGTCTTTCCAGTCCCGCAGGAAGTTCAGATCATCTTGCGGCTTGTAATGAGTCGCATTCAGGAACTTCTTGAACTGCACATTGGTCACTGGATATCTATCAATCCAGAATGCCTTTACGTGCATGGGTTGATCATGAAAGCGTCGCGGCGTGTCCTCCCACGGATACTGCACGTCAACCCCAATGTCATTAAACCCTTCAATCTCGATACCCGATATCCGAAAACCAAAATCTCCTTCGGGAATTTTGACCATGTCCCCCGGTGATCCAGAGGGAGGCTTAACCGCCGGGATCGGCACGATCTGCTGCGGTACTACTCGCCACTCATGGGGGTAGCTGGACAGCTGTGTCGCGGTCAATTCCTTCATCTTTGACATGAGTTGCCGGATGCCGGCATCCGGGACAGAATGCGAGGCCAAGAGCGCGCCGTAGCCGTGCGCTTCGATCTGGAAGCTCAACACATTTTGGCCAGCCTGATTCTTCGTCGGCGTGAGTTCGACGCCGTGATACAGATCGAAGTAACGAACGCCTTCCTCCAGCGCGAGTTCGATCTGCGGCCCCTCGACGACATACTCGTTGCGGTTCACGATGGTCCAGACCGTCTGCGTGCCGGACGGCCATCGGCTGGCGTAGACGCCGTAACGCAGCGTCTGCGCCAGCGGCTCCCAGTAGCGACTCACCAGAAATGGGGCAAGCGCACGCTCCATCGTCGCCACGCGGCGCGTGGCTTCCGCGTCCCGCGGCGTAATCCCGTTCCAGATGCCCCAGATGTTCTCCCAGCTTTCCCAGCCTACCCCGTTGAAAAAGGCGAACTGCAGGTTATCCGTCTTGTCGCGTTTCCAGCGATCGGAAATGTTGACCATATGGTGCGTTTCCAGCCATTTGTACTTGTCCACCATGGGCACGAACGGGTACTGGTATTGTCCCCACGTCATGACGTTCCAGGCCAGAGCCTCGTCGGACGGACCACCCTCCGGTTCGAACACGAGAGGATGGGCAATCTTGTCGGCGGCCGCCGAAAACGCAAGCGGGACACCGTCCTGGGTGTCGCCGTTGATACCATCGGCTCCGATTTCCGCCATCAGGCTGGCTATTGCATCCGGCCAAGACATTCCCGGATCTCTTGTGCCCTGATCCCACATCATCATCGGAAACAGGACGCGCACTCCGCGGCGATGGAAGTCCGCAATCATCTGGCGCACACCCGGTATACCCCCTGGCATGGACCGGATCATGTCGTGCTGGTTGCGGTTGTCGAGGCCCATGTTGGGGTACGTTGGCCAGATAAGCACGGCATCGATTCCACCGTATCTCTTCTCGAGATCATCGAGGTAACGGTCGACCGTGTAGCGATGCGCTACCGGGTCGTAGAAATAGCGGTCTTCCACCATGAGTTGCGGCTGGAAAAAGCTGGACTGCGTCCACTTGAATGCCGGCAGGTCATAGCGCGAACCGTCGTAGCCGATGCGAATCCGGCGTTCGTCACGCCAATGACGAATGTCAGCCAGCCAGGAATCGTGCTCATTCTGAGTGCAAGGTGTGAATCCCCCTTCCCACGCTCCTTTCATGTTGAGGCAGCTGGGAGTGGGAATCTGCTGACGATCGGGACGAAAGCGCGAGTCTTGGGCGGAAACTGCAGAAGTGATGGTTAGAACGGCTGCGGCGAGAATCGGGGCGATTACGAATTTCATCGATACGCTCCTGGTAGGTGAGGGGCTTACGGCTGCCGAATATAAAGCGCTTCAAACACTATGTCCATGGCCCTTGGAATAGTCTTTGCTATGAGTCCGGAAAGCGCCGGTCAAAAATGACTGGAAACAAGACAGAAATGGCCGGCAAAGCGGGCTTGGAGCAGGGTTGAACGCTTGCGGCAAAAGAAAGTTGTCGTACTCTTACGTGAACGAAAGCAGGGGCGGGTCCGCACAGCGATCTGCTCGGCGAGTTCCCCTATCTGGGGCCTCCGCACGAGGGCTGACAGTTGAGCACAGGTGTCGTGCCCGCACTGCGCCGCCAGGGCGCCAAATAGACGTCAATTTGGGTTTTCAATTCAAAGGAGAAATCGAATGGCTGATGGAAACGACGTTTCCCGCGAGCATCTCGCGGAGCTGTTGAACGAAGACCTTGCTCGCGAATATCAAGCGATCATCGGCTACGTAGTCTATTCACAAGTCCTCAGCGGCCCACAGTACATGGACATCGCCGCGCAGCTCGAAATCCACGCCAAGAGGAGCTCGACCACGCCCTGATCATCTCGCGGCAGATCGATTACCTGGGCAAATGCCAGCGATTACTCCCAAGGCGGTACACACGTCGAAAGATGCGAAAGAGATGTTGCGGTTCGATCTCGAAAATGAAAACGACACCATTCGTAATTACCGCGATCGCGTCCGGCAATGCGAAGCGCTTGGTGAATTCGCGATGGCGGAACAGATTCGCCAGATCCTCGTACAGGAGCAGGACCATCAAATCGATCTAGCCACCGCGCTCGGCGTAGAAGTTCCGGACGTCAGCGATGATCCGCAAGGACGCACTCTCGGCAAGCGCCGGTAGCGCGGTTCGCATCGCGCGATGAGTTACGAATAGCTCTGAGCCAAATGCTGGCGGCTGCTGCAGCAGACGAAGATGCCTGTCCGCACAGAGGAGTTTTCGGGCTACTGAGGGGAACAGGCCGCCTTGGGGTGTAGGCTGAAGTTAACACGGAAAGGAGTATTCCTATGACTCGACCAAAGACGAAAATATTGGTGGATGGTGGTGACCCGCAGGAAACTCGGTGGGTCAAGGAATTGCTGGGGTTTGTCGATGGACAGACGACTAACCCATCTTTGATTGCGAAGAACCCGCACATCAGGGACCTAATCGCCTCCGGGCACAAACTTTCGAAGCGGGAAGAAATGGACGAATACAAGAAAATCGTTCAGACAATTTCTCCATTGGCCGGCGACGCGGGAGTGTCTATCGAAGTTTTCTCGGATGAGAGGACATTGGCAACAGAGATGTTCGACCAAGGCCGGGAAATGTTTTCGTGGATACCCAATGCGTACATCAAATATCCATGCACGGCAGAAGGCCTCCGTGCGGCACAGATGTCAGTCAAGCAAGGTATGCGGGTAAACATCACCCTTTGCTTTTCGCAACAACAGGCAGCCGCAGTGTACGCAGCGACAAAGGGCACAAAGCAACCGGCCTACGTTTCACCTTTTGTTGGGCGTTTGGACGACATAGGCCAGAACGGTATGGATGTTGTTAGGAACATAAAACAGATGTTCCTCAACGGCGACGGACATGTTCTGGTACTAGCAGCAAGCATCCGCAGCCTAGAGCACCTGCTCTACTGTTTTGTTCTCGAAACGGAGCTTGTAACCGTACCTGCGAAGGTCTTGGAACTGTGGGCGAACACCAATTTCCCGATGCCCGACAAACAGTTTCAGTATAAGTCCTCCGGCAACCCGATTCCTTATGAGGAGCTCGACTTGGAACGACCGTGGGAAACGTTTGATATACAACACGAGCTTACACGCAAAGGCATTGAGAAGTTCGTCGCTGATTATCGTGCAACGCTCTCCCGCCCCGCATAAGCGAGACGAAAATGTGATGCGGTATCTGCTTTTTTCGAGAAGCTCGCCGGCGGGAGGCAAATCATGGCAGAGACAACAGAGACGAATAAACCCGATTTCAGAAATGGATTTCCGATTCGCGATCTCGGCGATGGCGGCATGATATCGGGCCAGGCCGACGGCGAAGAATTGGTTCTGGCCCGCTGCGGTGATGAGGTCTTTGCCATCGGCGCCCACTGCACCCACTACGGTGGCCCGCTCGCAGCAGGTCTAATCGTGGGCGACACCGTGCGCTGTCCCTGGCACCATGCATGTTTCAGTCTCCGGACTGGCGAGGCGCTGCGGGCACCCGCTCTTGATCCGATCGCTTGTTGGCGAGTTGAAAGACTGGGCGACAGGATTTTTGTTCGCGAGAAAGTCTCCCCACCGGCTCCCAGGCATGGAACGGAGGGTCCAAGCTCAGTTGTGATTGTGGGCGGAGGCGCCGCGGGTCTAGCTGCGGCCGACATGCTTCGGCGAGAGGGCTACGACGGTCCTCTTACCATCGTGAGTGCCGACGATTCTCCGCCAGTGGATCGTCCGAACCTTTCGAAGGATTACCTGGCAGGCACGGCTCAAGAAGACTGGATTCCGATGCGGTCTTCGGACTACTATCGCGACCGCAAGATTGATCTTGTTCTCCGTTCCCGAGTTTCATCGCTTGATACAAGAAGACGGCGGATAGTGCTTGAGAATGGCAAGGCGCTCGAATTTGGCGCTCTCCTGTTGGCCACCGGAGCCGACCCAGTCCGTTTGCCGATTGAAGGCGCGACCGATTCTCAGGTCCATTATCTCCGCACGTTCGCTGACAGCAAGGCAATCATTGCCAAGGCAGCTTCAGCAAAACGTGTGGTGGTTGTTGGTGCCAGCTTTATCGGCTTGGAAGTTGCCGCATCGCTGCGCGCCCGCGGAATCCTCGTAGATGTAGTAGCGCCTGGGAGCCAGCCACTCGAACGCGTCATGGGAGCTGAGGTTGGCCTCTTCATCCGCAAACTTCACGAAGCTCACGGCGTAACCTTTCATTTGGCGGAGACTGTCAGCCGGGTGAATGGTCGCACAGTCACCTTAACCGGCGGAGCATCTGTGGACGCAGACTTCCTGGTGCTGGGTGTAGGAGTGCGGCCATCACTGGCTTTGGCGGAGCAAGCTGGGCTCACCATAGATCGCGGTATCTTAGTCAACGAATACCTGGAAACCAGCGTCGCCCGAATCTTCGCTGCAGGCGATGCCGCCCGCTGGCCTGATCCGCACACCGGCGAGCGAGTTCGCGTCGAGCACTGGGTGGTCGCTGAACGCCAAGGCCAAGTAGCAGCTAAGAATATTCTTGGCCGTCGCGAAAAGTTTGACGCGGTTCCATTCTTCTGGAGTCAACACTATGACGTGGCCATCAATTACGTAGGCCACGCCGAGAAGTGGGAGGCTATCGAAGTCGATGGGAGCCTCGATGCGCGCGATTGTGCCGTGGCGTACAAGAAAGGCGGTCGCACCCTCGCTATCGTAACCATCTCTCGCGATCTCCAAAGCTTGCAGGCCGAGGCCGCCATGGAAGGTGAAACACGACCGGAAAGGCGAGAGGACGCCTGAGGGGCTCTGCTCCCGCGTCTTGCAAATCCTGAAAAACTCGCGAGCACTGCTCCAGCCAACCTCTTGCGGTCGGTAAATTTGTGCCCGACATCGGTCGAGGAACGGCTCGCGCCTCGCTCAAGAGTCTGCGGTTGTCTCGACTCTGGCGGGAACACGCCTGGAACAATCTGACAATACTGATTTTCAGCCACGCTGCAGACAGAAACGGACTGAAAGCGGACTGAGCGAGAGGCAATTCGAGTTTAAGCCCTTCACCATCATCGCAGTCAGGAACCGAACCGGATCTCGCCGAAAAATAGCGGACTGAGAGCGGACTGGAAGGTCATGAGGCGAGTCACGCAAGCGCCTTGCCGACCTGACGGGATGGCCTGCAACAAATTCCCGCAGTCGACCAGTCGACCTCCAGCAAATTCACTCCTTATGGTGAGCCGGCGAACCTTGGCTTTGCTTATTGTCACTGTTACGGCGATTCCGTGATCAGCCCTAGTCCCCGGCTCTCTGGACCGTTGCGGACTTCGCACTGTCTGTCGAACTGCATCGTTGCTCGGTGTTCCGATGTATATTTCGGCCAGTGTGGCAAATCAGGGTGATTCGGATTGCCGGTGCGGGCAAAACTCACCCAAGCAGTACTGACTTGCCTTGATAAGACGATTGCCTCATCGCTGCCTCCACTATAGTGATCACAGAGTTGAGCGTTGTCGAAAGTAAAGGCAATTTCAGCGCCGTGAAATGGGCCGGGACGTCCGTCCAGAACCGGAGTGCGCCAAGCATATATATAGGAGTAGGCTGGTGCCCTGCCCAAAACAGCCTTTCTGCTTGCCTGCTCACAAGCAGGACGGCGAACAGCAGATGCTGCGATGGTGGCATATAAATCAAACGGAGTTGCTCGAGGATAATCACGCCTGTAATCATCGATGATTTCGTTGCTGCGCTCACCAAACTCCTGACTCACGAGTCGGTGAAGCTCGTCCATCTGCATTGTTTGAGCCTCGGGTCGATCCAAACCGTTCACGAATTCGTGAAGATTTGATCCGGTGACCAGGGGAACATCCGCCGATATTTCCGGCGCACCCGGATCAAATGGATGCCGAGGCAATACACCGCCATCCATTGTGGGGCCCCAGTTCTCCTCACCGTACACTTGGCGAATCGAGGACCGCTGCGACGCATTTTCTTCATCGCTTCCGCGGCAGCACCCGAGAGACGGTCGACTGGAACTGCTTGCAGTTCTCTCACCCGCGACTTCGACAGATCCAGTTCTGCCAGGACCAGCTGAGCTAATCGACCCGAGTAAGCCTGAGACAGCGATTTTAGGAAAGGTCCGCTCTGCACAATGGCGCGATGAAATAGGCCTTTCGCTGCCGGCATCGCCATAAGCGCAAGCACCTTTCCGCCGCCACCAGATTGGCCGAAGATCGTTACGCAGCCTGGGTCGCCTCCGAATGTAGCAATGTTTTCGCGGACCCACGCTAGCACAGCTACGAGGTCGAGCAGGCCTACGTTGGCAGAGCTGGCAAATTGATCGCCGCCAAGTTCTTGGAGGTTCAAATAGCCATACACATTCAGGCGGTGGTTATGAGTCACCACAACAACGTCATGATTTCGCGCGAGGTTTTCGCCGTCATAGGAAAGGAGATCGTGACCGCTGCCACCGGAAAACCCGCCCCCATGCATAAAAACCAGTATTGGGCGTTTGTGGGTGCCATTGATCTCAGGTGTCCACAGATTGAGGCGCAGGCAATCCTCACCGGGTACAGTGGCAGCTGCACCACGATGGAGTACGAATGCGTCTTCATCCGTATTCGCGAGATTCTTCCCATCGGTGTTGAAGTGAGCGAAATCGTGGCTCGGACACTCCCGACCATACTGCAGTGCATTGCGAATTCCGCTCCAGGGCTCCGGTTGCATTGGCGGCATGAAGCGATTTGCACCTGAAGTGGATGCGCCGTAGGCAACACCCTTGAAGACATAAACGCCGTTTCGCTTGAATCCTCGGACCTTCCCGGCACTGGTCTCGACCACTGTCGATTCGTCCGAGGCCACAACCTTAGTTGGCCCGCAGGGCGCTTGCGGATTATCCAGTGCCGGAGCGGCACCAGGGCGCGGGGGCAGCGGGTTGAAGGATGCGATCGCGGTGCCCGCAAGTCCCGCACAGGATGCCGCGATACCGCCTAAAACTCTTCTTCGAGCCATCGAAATCGGAGTTGAACGACCTGTATCGTTGAATGCGCTACCGTTCATAAGGTCACTTAGCGTGGCACACTACTCTAGCGACTTTGTGATACGAGATACTTCCGGCATATCCCGGGGCAGCTGTCTTCGGTCGCTCGTCTTGTTCATCGCGCCCGAATCATTTCCAAGGCCTTCGCGGCGTCCCGATCTTCGGGGTTCAGCGCGAGCGCTTTGCGTAGCTCGTCGGCACCCCGCTCGATCTGACCCTCCCGGCAGAGAGTCAGACCTAGATCACGGTGCAGCGTGCTCTCTATCTGGCAATCTCCGCAGGTTTCAACCGCTTCACTAAAAAGGCGGACGGCCTCGCGCCAGTCCTGCACCGTAAAAGCGTGGAAAGCTTCGTTAGCGAGCGCCTTGGCCTGATCGAGGACAGAATTCTGCGCCTTGAGCCGGTCGAACTGGGCCCGCAGCCTCTTTGATTCGTCGGGCTCCGTGGTGCGAAGAGCACGCGAAAGCTTATAGATGGCTTGCGCTGAATCGGGATCGATCGCCAGGGCGATTCGAAGCTCGGCTACAGCTTCGGCAGTCCGATTCTGATCCAGCAGGCTGTTGGCGAGCTTGATATGAGCCTTCATGTTTCCGGGGTGTAGCTTCACAACCTTCCGCAGCAATTCGGTTTCTTTAGTGAAGTTCCCCTGCGCCCGCTCGCCAAACGACCAGTAGAAATAACAGTCCGGATTGCCCGGATCGAGCCGGGCCGCAAGAGCGAATTCGTCGCGAGCCTCCCCATCCTGATTCATGTCACTGAGAATGCGCGCCCGATTCAAGTGCGCGATCGCCAGAGCGGGAGCGATAGAAATTGCGGTTGCCGTTTCCGCCAGAGCGCCGTTAAGGTCGCCAGAGTCAGCAAGAGCGATTGCAAGATCGACGTGCGCCTGGCCGGACTGGGGAATCAGCCGAATCACGCGCTTGAGCAGGTCGACGGCGCTGGCATACTCACCCAGTCGACCTTTAACCTTCGCATCCAGAGTCAGGATCACCGAGTCAGATTGATCGAGTTTCTCAGCGCGATCCAGGACCAATTCGGCTTCGGCGAGCTTTCCTGCCTCAAGCAACTTTCGGCCTTGATCGAGGAGTTCGCTTGAAGGCGAAGCCCCCTGTTGGGCTGCAAAGATCGAGTTCAAGCTAAGAGCGCCGCATACAACGATGAGTGCAAAAACACGAGAGCGACTGTTCTTGCCTGCTCGCCGGGTTGCCCGATGAACGACGGGGATACCTTCGTCGTGCAAGGCGTTGTTACCCGTCCTTGGCTTGAGAATAGCGTTCGTTCGCCGTATTGCCCCCACACGAAGCACGCGCCATCTTGGTTCGTACATCTCCAACCGGGAACTCCTTCCGGTGTTCCGTGGACCACGTCATTGAAGCAAGATCCGCTTCAGCAAGTAAACGAAGCCAGTCAGAACACTGGACACCGCCCATCCGAACGCGCCATGCAATCAAGTTTTGCTCCGCACCTGAGAGTCTTAGAATATGAACTTCGCTGCAAGCTGAAGTTGTCGTGCTGCATTTGCGGTGCTGTTGATCGTACCGAAGGCCGGTCCGCTGTTGATGTCGTTGGCGGGCTGACCCAGGTTTACGTGGTTGAGCACATTAAACGCCTCGGCCCGAAACTCGAACTGGCGCCCTTCCCCAATCGGGAACAGGCGAAAGAGCGACGTATCCAAGTTCCAAAAGGACGGGCCTCGGATGGAATTGCGTCCTGCGTTGCCGAAGGTGTAAAGCGCTGGCGTGGCATACGCCGCGGTATTGAACCACTCTGCCGCCGTCCTTCTCGAAAGCCCGGGATTCCCCACTTTATTCAAATGTTCATAACCAGTCCAGCTTGCTTGCCCGGTATTCGCGATATCGCTAGTGCTGATGGGAGTAAAAGCAATGCCCGAATGGGCTTGGAACAGGTTGTTAATCTGCCAGCCCCCCAGGATGTAATCGAGCACACCGTGTCCGGTGGAAAATCTCTTTCCCCTCCCAACAGGAATTGCGTAAAGGGTATTCACAGATAGAATGTGCGTCAAATCAAGTCCTGACACAGACCGATCAAAGCGAGCCGGGTTATAAGCATCCTGCGGAACGCCGCCTTCGACACCGTAAAACCCGTCGCCTCCGACATTAACGGCCTTTGAAAAGGTGTAGGACACCCCGTATGAGAAACCGTTGATGAACCTCCTATCCAGCGAGGCCTGCAGCCCGTTGTAATTACCACTGCCCACGCTGCGATCGTAGAACGTCGGTGCAATGTAGGAAAACTTAGCCCGCGACTGGGGGTCGCCAGGTCCCGGCGTAAGCGCGCCATTGTAAGTGCCGCCAACATCAAGCCGATGCATGCTTGAGCCAACATAATTTACTGTCAGCGTGGTTGACGGGTTAATAAGCTTCTGCACGCCAAAGTTCCATTGTTCCACATAGGGGTCCTTCAGATTCGGATCGTATTCAAAGCCAACCTGGCCGAATGGCGTAGGTGCCGGAAAGAAGTTATTATTCGCGGCGATTGCGAATGGATTCTGAGCTGTAACCGTCGGCGTTGCTGAGCTAGAGGTCGGCGCGTTCAAATTGGCAGCTTCCTGTTGACCAATGTCCGGCCATAGTCCGCTTATATTTTGTGCTGTCTGCAGTACACCCGCCCAATTGTCATAGACGATGCCGAAACCTCCACGAACAACCAAGCTTTTCTTCGCCCTGTAGGCAAAACCGAGGTGGGGGC
>Ga0209580_10000392_pt1 | contig 25193 bp, 24 predicted proteins | sample Coa_R1_5_FD_187153 | JGI IMG/M metagenome (GOLD analysis project Ga0209580, IMG submission 187153) | Surface soil microbial communities from Centralia Pennsylvania, which are recovering from an underground coalmine fire - Coalmine... | ecosystem: Environmental > Terrestrial > Soil >... | reverse complement strand
GCGCCCCTAGCGCTATCCGCACTCCGATCTCTCGTGTGCGGCGGCCGACGGAGTAGGCCATCACGCCGAAGACGCCAGCGGTTGCGAGCAGCAGCGCAACGATTCCAAAAAAGCCGATCAGGATCAGGTTGAAGCGGCGCGAGCCTAGCGACGCGGAATAGACCTGCTGGAAGGTACGGAAGCGCGGAGGAACTTCAGGATTGAGTTCTTGCAGGATGCCGCGCGCGGCGGTAGTAACCAGTTGCGTGTCGGCGTCGGTGAGCATGGTCAGGGTGACCGCGGGCCGCGGACGCTGGAAAAGGTTGACGTAAACGGTGGGACGCGGCGGTGCCTCGAGCCCGTAGTCGCGAACATCGCCCACGATGCCGACTACGGTCAGCAGTCGCATATCGCCGTCCATATTGCCGAATTCGATGGTATGGCCGATGGGGTCCTGTCCCGGCCATGCGGTTCGGGCGAGCGAGTCGGTGATCAGGGCGACGTGGGGAGAGTCGGGGGTGTCGCGGTCGTCGAACATGCGTCCGCGAAGCAGCGGGATGGCGAGGGCCTGGAAGTATCCTGGAGTGGCGACGCCGAAGTCGGCATCGCCCTGCCGGTCCTTCTGCTGGAAGAGGATGTCGAACTCGCGCGCCAGTTCCTCGTCGCTGCGGTGATTTTTGGGAAGCTGGTCAGGGGTCATGCGGAGAAACATGCCACTGGGAAGGCCGCCGTCAAGAGGCAGCGCGGTGGTGGCGCCAACTTGGCGTACGCCGGGGATTTGCTTCAGGCGGTCGATAAGGTTGGCGAAGAAAACTCCTTGGGCCGCTTTGGGTCTGGAGTTGGTCCAATTGACCCAGGGAAGCGCGACATCCATGGTGACGATTTTGTCGACGCGGAAACCGGGATCGACTTCGAGGACTTTCTTGAGGCTGCGGCCTAGCAGGCCCGCACCGATGACGAGCACGAGCGTGATGGCGATCTGGGCGGCGACGATGGCGCGTCCCATGCGCTGACTGCCTTGAGAGCCGGCTTGGGCTCGTCCGCCTTCGCCGAGAGCTTCGCGCACATCGCCCGAAGTGGCTCGGAGGGCGGTGAATATGCCGAGTCCGACGGCAACAGCCGTGGAGAGTGCCATGGCGAACAGAAGAACGGGGACGCTGATCGAGATGCTGTCGAGGCGCGGGAGATCTGGCGGAGCGAGCGCGAGAAGCCCGGAGACTCCGGCGAAGGCTCCGAGCACGCCAAGTGCGCCAGCCATCACAGACAGGAGTAACGATTCGGTCAGGAATTGCCGGATGAGGCGCCCGCGGGCGGCGCCGAGCGCGCTGCGAACCGCGAGTTCACGCTGGCGCACGGAGGCCTGCGCGAGCAGCAGGTTGGCGACGTTCGCGCAGGCTACGAGAAGTAGGAATCCGACTGCGACGACAAGGATCAGCAGCGCAGGGCGCGCGCTGCCGGTGATCGAAGACTGCAGCGGGACTACGGCGGCGTCCTTGTTGAGATAGTCGGTCTGCTCGCTCGAAGTGTCGTGAATGCGGCGGGCAATGGCGCTGATCTCAGCATTCGCTTGTTCGGCGGTGACGCCGTCTCGGAGACGCGCGACCGCATCGTAGTTGTGCGAGGTGCGGCTGGGATTTTCGCCGTCGAGATCGGCGGGAACATACAGGTCGGCGGCAGCGGGAAACTGGAATCCGTCGGGGAGTACGCCGATAACCGAATAGATCGCGTTATCAATCTTCAGGTGCAGCCGCGAAAGATCCGACGATGACTCCAGGTGTTGTTTCCAGTATCCGTAGCCGACCAGGGCAACCGGCGCGGCGCCTTTGCGGGCGTCGGCGGAGGCGAAGTCGCGTCCGAGAAATGGCTGCACACGGAAGACTTTCATGAATGCAGGCGAGACACTCGCGACCATGCTGCGGGTGGGTTGCGCTGTGCCCGAGACCGACGCGATGTTCGCGCTATATTTCGCGATCGCCTGGAGAGTGTGATTCTCGTCGCGGAAGTCGTCGAAGTTCGGGTCGGCGAGGCGCGACCACGTGCCCCTGGAATTGACCTCGAACACCGCTACGATGCGGTCGGGGGCGTTGTAGGGCAACGGGCGCAGCAGGACTCCGTAGACCACGCTGAAGATGGCAGTGGTGGCGCCGATAGCGAGTGCCAGCGTGATGACCGAGACGGACGTGAATCCTGGACTGCGCCGCAAGAGGCGGAAGGCGTGGCGAAAGTCGTGAAGTAGCGTTTCCATAGCAATAACCGATTGGAACTTGAATGCAAATCCGATGCCACCGGCTCAGGCAGTAACCGGTTGCAAAGGAAGGAGGTAGGTTGCATTCGAGGGGGAATCTTGACCATCGGCGGACCAGGGTGTGCGGAATCGGACAGACGGCGGTCGGAAAGAAGGCGATCACCAACGAGGGCACAGAGGATCAGGTGTGGCCTGCCGGTTGACTCTGGACTCAGGAGTAGGGTTGAAAATCTATATGAAGATCGGGGATCTAGAGTCTTTCGTTTCGGTGGTCGGGGCCGCTCGGCTTTGCCATCGCGGGACAGCCGAGGCGGCTGTCGCTACATGAGCCGATCTCATGGGCGAGAGATGCAGACTCTTTAACAGCGTGTAAGCTATTGAAAGAACTTGTGCTCAATAACTCGGGCTCGAAATTCTTTCTTAGATTTCCTCGGTCTTCCACAAGGAACTCTCAACGTCCACAGTTTCTGCACAATGGAGCAGGGTTTTTGACTTGCAGCGCGCAACAAACTGACAGAGAGTGTGTTCAGCGAAACGTGAAAGTTCCTGGCTGGGCCGAATGAATGCGGCAGAGCTAGTGGTAACCGGCGATTCTCGCGAGGGAGTCACCGGGGGGAACTTCCAGAAACGCGCTCTGCGCGACTGGTTGCCCGGGCGTTGCCGCCTCCTCCCCCTTGTTGCTCTTCGGAGCAGAAGACAGTCCGCTAGCCACCGCAACGGTTGCAGGTTCGCCATCGCGAGATAGCAAATCGGCAACTGGCTTCGGCAAGTGCAGCACTCGCTTGCGGGAGTTGCCGGGCTGAAGCGGTCATGGCGTCGCCTCTGCGGTGACGAAGGCAGGTCAGGAACACACGAAAGATGCGGTCCGGGGTGGCTGGCCCTGGACCGCATTCGAATTTGGGGCCCAGGGCCCAGTACTTTGGGGCCCGTACCCAATACCCAGTGATGTCGCACGCCTCACACATAAACCTCGACCTCAATCAAGCCACTGTCGCTCTTGATATTCGTTTTTTATTCGCCTAAACTTTGGATGTGTGGCAGGGCCGCTCGGCTTCGCCTTCGCAGGACAGCCGAGGCGGCTGTCGCTACGTGAGTCGTGAGGCGCCAACTTTTTTTCAATTCGCAGGAGTTTTCCAGAGGCTGCGCGTCGCATTCACAAGGGGAGTGCGGGTAGTGTTCGTGGTACCGATTTTTAAATTTGTGCTTGGGAAAAGTCTTGGCCACTTCTGATTACACCATCAGCACGCTTCCGGCGAATGTAGACGCCGAGCGCTCGATTCTAGGCGCGATCCTGCTCGACAACTTTGCTTATAACCAGGCGGCGGAGCATCTGCGCGTCGAGGATTTCTCGCTCGATTCGCACCGTCGGATTTATTCGCGCATGGTGGATCTGGCGGAATCTTCGCGGCCGATCGACATGATCACGCTGATCGAGGAACTCGAGCGGCACAAGGATCTGCAGCCGATCGGCGACGTGGCCTACGTGTCGAGCCTGGTGGACGGCGTGCCGGAGCGGCCGAGCATTGAGCACTATGTCAAGATCGTGCGCGACAAGGCGCTGCTGCGCGGAGTGATTTCCGCGGCGACGACGGCCATTGCGCGCGCCAGCGATCAGTCGGATGCCGCCGAGGATGTGCTCAGCGATACGGAAGCGGCGATCTTTCAACTCTCGGAAAAGCGCATTGGGCGCGGCTTCATGGGCGTGCAGGAGATCGTCCGCGAGACCTTCGGATCCGTCGATGCACTCCTGCAGCGCGGCCAGCGCATCACCGGACTGGCGACGCACTATACAGACCTGGATGAGATGACCAGCGGACTGCAGCGCTCCGATCTGGTGATCATTGCCGCTAGGCCTTCGATGGGCAAGACCGCGTTCGTGATGAATATCGCGGAGAATGCCGCAATTGAAGATCAGCAGGTGGTGGGAGTGTTCTCGCTGGAAATGTCGCGCGAAGCGCTGCTGATGCGTCTCCTGTGTTCCCAGGCGCGAGTCGACGCGCACAAGATGCGCACCGGATCGCTGTGGCAGGACGACACGAAAAAAGTTGTCCGTGCGATGGAGCAGCTGGCGCACGCGCCGATTTTCATCGACGACACCCCGGGAATTTCTCTCAGCGAGATGCGGGCGAAGGCCCGGCGGCTGAAGCAATCACAAGGACGTCTCGATCTGATCATCGTGGACTATTTGCAACTCATGTCCGGCGGCGGAAAGAGATTTGAGAATCGGACGCAGGAAGTGTCGGCGATTTCGCGTGGGCTGAAGGCGCTGGCAAAAGAACTCAGCGTTCCCGTGATCGCACTTTCCCAGTTAAGCCGCGCACCAGAGAGCCGCGGCGGCGATCATCGTCCGCAGTTGGCCGATCTCCGCGAGTCGGGATCGATCGAGCAGGACGCGGACTTGGTGATGTTCATCTTCCGCGAGGAAGTCTATAAGCAAGACGACCCTGAGTTGCAGGGGCGGGCGGAGATCATCATTTCCAAACAGCGCAATGGCCCCATCGGTCGCGTCAAGATGGCGTTCCTGAAACACTGCACCCGATTCGAGTCCATGGCGGAGGGCGGAATTGCCGGGGAGGAGTAGACCTCTCAGCCTACAGTGTTCGCTGTACCCGCGAGGAATAAGTACTGTAGTGACTTAAGTTTGCATACATGCTCTGAAGTTGGTCCATCCTGTGGAAAAGCTTGTGGAAGTGAAAACCGGTTTCAGAGCGGCTCGACGTAACGACCGATCGGTCGGTTCCCGCCTTCGCGGAATTCAAGCGTTAAATGTCTGAATAGTAACCAGTTATGCAATTCATCTCGTATTAACACGACCTGGCACCAGGCAGAACGGGATTCCTTCCGCTTTTGAGATTTGCACATTTTGGAGTTCTAGCACCTTCGTTTTGCCGCGGATTTGAGCGTCCTCGCCAGGATTCCAAGACTGCGTTTCCCATCGAAAAGTACGATTCCGGTGATCGCCTTTTCCAATCGAAGAGTGCTTTTGCACACTTTCCCTTTAGTCCGCCGAGACGTGGCCAGAGGGATCCGGATGCTCTATTTGGCGAAACGTCGGACGCTGAACGAGATTGGCAGGCCGATTACGACCATGTGGACTAACAGTCCCAGGATCAAGTCCTGGAGTTTGTAGGGACCTCTGGCGTGAAGGGCCGAAAGGGGCAGAACGACCAAGTTCATGACTTCCTGCACCGCGGCACCGAAGAACAATCCGCATATCAGCGGATGCTCGGTCAGGAAAGTCAGTTTGCGGCTTGCCGCGTAGTAGATTGCCGCCGCTGAGCAAGCGATAAAGAAGTGCAGTAGGACACCAAGGATATAGGTACCGACGCCGCCGTGGACCGCCTGTCTGCCAAGGAGACCGCCGGCGATCGAAAGCGGGATGTCCCATCCAAACAAGATGCAGGCTTGAAGGAGGTCCAAAGTTCCGGCGACCACACCGCCCACACCGATGGCCAACAGAGCATTGTGTTTTGTTGATTGTTGAGTCGCTGTCCCGAGTGCATAGTCTCCGATCATTTCATCCCTTCCTTGACCTTTGATTTGGCTGCAGTGTGTTGGGACATTACACGCGCTTGCGTTTGGAAGTCCTGAATCTAAACTGAAACGTTCTGAATAGTTCTGAATGCGGAGTCGGAGCGAGCATTTTCTGTCGCTCCTTCGGAGCTTACTTACATTCTCGTTGCTACCCACGGCTTGCGCTGTGGGCTGTATTCTTTCGCCGCTTCGCGGCCGGGCTTGAACCTAGCACAGTCATTTCCACCCAACGCTCGAAAGGCTGTTGGTACAATCGCCGCCAGCACTTTTCTGACCCGAGAAGTACCTTACATGGAAGGCCCAGCCAAGACGATGCTCCGCGTCGGCACGTGGTGCGTAAATCCGCCGACCGCCGAGATTTCGCGGAATGGTGAAACCCTGCGCCTGGAAGCCAGAGCAATGCTTCTGCTCTTGTGCCTGGCCGAGCACGCGGGAGAGGTCGTCAGCATCGAGGAACTCCTGAACCACGCATGGTCTGGGGTTATCGTTTCGCCCGACTCGGTTTATCAGGCGGTGGCATCACTGAGGCGCCAGCTGGGCGACGATCCCAAGCAGCCGAGTTACATTGCGACTGTGCCGCGCCTTGGGTACCGGATGGTGGCCACGGTTGGTCCATGGACGGAGAACGAGCGTCCGGACGTGGGGATGGATGATGTGAAGAGTCCCACGTCCCGCGCAAGAGACGCGCGAGAAATCGGGCGCGCTGGTTTGTCCAGAGGTCGAGTCGCTTGGGCCGTTGTTGCGGTGCTTTTCTTTGCGCTGGTTGTTGCGGTCGCTTTGCGGTTCCGCGCCGCGAACAACTTTCAGTCTGTTGCACCCGTGATTGCTGCAAAGCCACAGAAATCTGTCGCGGTGCTGCCGTTTCTTGATCTCACTGATGGCATGAAGGAAGAGGAATTCGCGGACGGGATGACTGAGGAGTTAATTGACAAGCTGAGTAAGATCCCCGATTTTCGGGTGCCGGGTCCAACGTCATCCTTCTACTTCAAAGGCAAGAAAGTTCCTCTCGCCGAAATTGCCAAGACCCTCGGAGTTGCGTTCGTGCTCGATGGAAGCGTGCGCAAATCGGCGGCGCGGTTTCGGGTGGCAGCGCGGCTCGTGCGCGCGGAGAACGGGTACGTGATCTGGTCGGAAACCTACGACCGGCCGCTGGTGGATAAGTTGTTAGTGCAAGAAGATATCGCCGGGGAAGTGGCGAAGGCGCTGAGGGCGTCGATTGAGGGAACATCTGAACCTGATAAGCGGCCGCGATGATGGCACCGGGGGCTAAAGCCCTAGCTTTTCTGGACGACTAACGCGGCCCTAGAGGGCCGTTCTTCCACGGAAACGCTATCGCCACAAGAAGCCATCGCCATAGGGAAAGCCACCGACAGGGAAAGGCACCGGCAGGGAAAGGCACCGCTACAAAGGACTATAGGGGAAAGCCGTCGCTGGTGGCGGAGTGGCGAGCTTCGCTCGCCGGACAGCCGAAGGCGGCTGTCCCCACATAAACCTCAGGCTCTGTCCCCACATAAACCTCAGGCTCTGTCCCCACCTTTGTTTTCTTAGTTGTTGCTTTCGCCCACCTTCAGTACCGCTAAGAAAGCTTCCTGAGGGATATCGACGCGGCCGATGCGCTTCATGCGCTTTTTGCCTTCCTTCTGTTTCTCCAAGAGCTTGCGCTTGCGGGTGATGTCGCCGCCGTAACACTTGGCGAGGACATTCTTGCGGATCGCGTGCACGGTCTCGCGCGCGATAATCTTGGCGCCGATCGAGGCTTGAATGGGGACCTCGAACATCTGTCGGGGGATTAGTTCCCGCATTTTCGAAACGAGTGCTTTGCCGCGTTCGTAGGCGAAGTCGCGATGCACGATGATGGATAGTGCGTCGACTGGGTCGCCTGCGACGAGGATGTCGAGCTTCACCATGGGCGATTCCCAATAACCCGCGAGGTGATAGTCGAGCGAAGCGTATCCGCGGGAGACGGATTTGAGACGGTCGTAGAAATCCAGAACGATTTCGTTCAACGGCAACTCATAGTGCAACATCACACGGGTTGACGCGACGTATTCGAAGGTCTTCTGCTTACCGCGTTTCTCTTCGACGAGCGCCAGGATCCCGCCAACGTATTCTTCTCCCGTCAGAATCGTGGCGAGGATTACGGGCTCTTCCACCTTGGCGATTTCCGCGGGATTGAGCCAGCGCGAAGGATTGTCGATCTCAACGACTGTGCCATCGGTCTTCGTGATCTTGTAGCGCACGCCGGGAGCCGTGGTGATCAGGTCAAGATTGAACTCGCGCTCAAGGCGCTCCTGGATGATTTCCATGTGGAGCAGGCCAAGGAATCCGCAGCGGAAGCCGAAACCGAGAGCAACGGAACTCTCAGGCTCGAAGAAGAAGGACGAATCGTTCAGGCGCAGCTTTTCGAGGGCTTCGCGCAATTGCGTGTGCTCGTGGGCATCGACGGTGTAGAGCCCGGCGAAGACCATCGGCTTGATTTCTTCGAAGCCCGGCAGGGGTTCGATGGCCGGGTTGGTGTCGTCAGTGATGGTGTCGCCGATTTTTGTGTCGGCAACGTTCTTGATATTGGCGATGATGAATCCGACTTCGCCCGCCAGCAGCAGATCGATCTCCACAGGTTTGGGCGTCAGCACGCCGAGAGTTTCCGCGTCGAAGGTGGTTCCATTCCACATGAGACGGATTCTCTGCCCCTTGCGAAGCGTGCCTTGAAAAACGCGGGCTAGCACGATCACGCCGCGATAAGGATCGAACCAGGAATCGAAAACCAGCGCCTGGAGCTGGTTGTCGGGATTTCCTTTCGGCGGAGGAACGCGCTTCACAATCGCTTCCAGCACCTCGGGAACACCCTGGCCGGTTTTGGCGCTGATGAGGACCGCGTCGGTCGCGTCGAGGCCGACAGCGCTCTCAATCATCTCTTTGGTGCGCGGGATGTCGGCGCTTTGCAGATCGATCTTGTTGATCACGGGAATAATTTCGAGTCCATGATTGATGGCGAGATAGGAATTCGCGAGCGTTTGCGCTTCGACGCCCTGCGAGGCATCGACAACGAGGAGTGCACCTTCACACGATGCTAGCGAGCGGGAGACTTCGTAGGAAAAATCCACGTGGCCGGGCGTATCGATCAGGTTCAACTGGTAAGTCTCGCCGTCTTGCGCGGTGTATGCCATGCGGACGGCGTGGGCCTTGATGGTGATGCCGCGCTCGCGTTCGAGGTCCATGGAGTCGAGCACCTGGGCCTGCATCTCGCGCGCAGTAAGGGATCCGGTCAGCTCCAGCAGGCGGTCGGCCAGCGTGGACTTACCGTGGTCGATGTGCGCGATGATCGCGAAATTGCGGATGTGCTGGGAATCCATGAGAGCGCGGTAAATACTGATTCTAACAGGTGGGTAGCTTTCAGATTTCTGTGCCGGCGATCCGTTGCTTTCTTACCGCGGAGATCGCCGAGGAAATCGCAGAGACCGCGGAGAGAGCCAAGCTTGATGACAACAACATCTTCTCAAAGCGATTCCTTTCTGCCAGTCTTGCGATGTGTGCGTTGCTGATTTACCCTCGTTTGCCTGAGTCTAGATCATGATTGGAAAACACATTCTCCTCACACTCATTGTGGGTGCGGCGATTGGTGCCTTGCTATGGCAGCATCCTCCGGTGGCATGGACTGCTCTGCCGATAACTGGGCTGTCGCTGCTGATTGTGGGATTCATTCTGTGGACCGTGGCCCGCTTCCAGTTGGGCGCGTCGTTTGCGGTGAAAGCTGAGGCAAGGCAGTTGGTGACGCGCGGACTGTATTCGAAGATTCGCAATCCGATTTACGTGTTCGGATCATGGGTGCTGGCGGGCGGGATTCTGGTGTTCGGGAAGCCGGTCTGGCTGCTGATCTTCGTGCTGTTGATTCCGTTGCAGATGTGGCGAACGGGGAAAGAGTCGGCGGTGTTGGAGGCTGCGTTTGGAGAGGAATACCGGAAGTATCGGGCGGGGACGTGGTTCTGAAATTCGAGTTCCCGATTCTCCAATTTTGCAAAATATCAGGTTCTCTCGCCGCTTCACGGCTGGACATACTCAGGCAGGAATCATGCGGAATTTTGTAACCTTAGTTCTGGTTGGGTGCAGCGCTTTGGCTGCGGCGCAGAACTTGTCGCCCGAGGTCCGCGCGTTTGTGAAAGTGGATGCTCCCCTCGTCGCGCTGACCTATGTGCGAGTGATCGATGGCACGGGAGCGGCGGCGCGAGAGGATCAGACGGTCGTTATCAGTAAGGGGAAGATTGAATCAGCGGGCGACGCGGCGTCGGCCAATGTGCCGAAGGATGCGCAAGTGATCGATCTGCATGGCTACAGTGTGATCCCCGGGCTCGTGGGGATGCACGATCACATGTTCTATCCGGCGGGCGACGCTATTTTTCACGAGATGGCGATCAGCTTCCCGCGGCTATATCTCGCCGGTGGAGTGACTACCATTCGCACTACGGGCAGCATCGAGCCCTATATGGATTTGGCGCTGAGGAAACAGATTGATGAGGGCAAAGTGACGGGTCCTCGCATCCATGTGACCGGACCGTATCTGGAAGGACCGGGCAGTTGGGCTCCCCAGATGACGGAATTAAAAACTCCGGAGGAGGCGGTAGCCACGGTGAATTTCTGGGCAGACCGCGGAGTCGACAATTTCAAAGCTTACAACTTCATCTCACGCGCCACATTGAAGGCTGTGATTGACGCGGTACACAAACGCGGACTGAAAGTCACTGGACATCTTTGTTCGGTCGGGTTTCGCGAGGCGGCACTCGGGATCGATGATCTGGAGCATGGAATCTCGGTCGACACGGAGTTTTTCTCGGGAAAGAAGCCGGATGAATGTCCGGTCAGTTCGCGAGCATCGATGGTGGCGCTGGCAGACGAATTGAACAGACTCCAGGGTGAGTGATGAACCCATCCAGGAGATGATTCGTGACCTGGTTTCGCACCATGTGGCGGTGACCTCCACCCTGCCGGTTTTTGAGCTGTTTGTGCCGAGCAAGACGCCGATGCAGCAGCGGGTGCTGGATGCGATGTCGGAAACGGCTCGCAGCCAGTTCCTGCAAAACCGGGTACGACTCGATTTGCCGATGCGCGATCCGAAGACCGGAGAGTCCCGGACGACGCCGTGGGAACGATCATATGAACAAGAAAAGGAATTTGAACGTGCGTTCGTCAAAGCCGGCGGGCTGTTGCTGGCGGGAGAAGATCCGACCGGAATTGGAGGGGATCTCGCGGGGTTCGGAGATCAGCGGGAAGTCGAGTTGCTGGTGGAAACTGGGTTCACCCCACTGGAGGCTATTCACATTGCTACTACAATGGTGCGCAATATCTGGGAGAGCTCGACCGGATCGGGAGCATCGGTCCGGGCAAGCATGCCGATCTGGTGGTGATCAAAGGGGATCCGTCGAAGAAGATTGAGGACATTGAGAATGTGGAGACGGTCTTCAAGGACGGCGTGGGTTACGATTCGGCGAAGCTGATCGAATCGGTGCGGGGACTGGTAGGGATGCGGTAGGGAAAGCAGGGGCCGAGCTTTTACCCCACAGGTCGCAGAGAAAGGCCACTGAAAACGCGGAGAAAATCAGTCACGGCGAGCGCACGGACTATTTTGTGAGCACTTATCCATTCAGCGCGATTGATCATGTGCAGTTGGCTATGCCTTCCGGTGGAGAGGATCGGGCTCGAGCGTTTTACGGAATGCTGCTCGGGATGAGGGAAGTTCCTAAGCCTCCGGAGTTGGCCAAGCGCGGTGGGTGCTGGTTTGAATGTGGACCTGTGCAGATTCATCTTGGGGTAGAAGCGGATTTTCGTCCGGCGCGAAAGGCGCATCCCGCACTGCGGTGCTTTGACTATGATGGCCTGGTCAGAAGACTCCAAGCAGGCGGAGTTGATATTACCGACGATGCCGGCATTCCCTTCGTGCGGCGTTGTCACATCGCGGATCCGTTTGGGAACCGGATTGAACTGATCAGCGAATAGAGCTGGCGCCGCCTTCCTATAAAATCAGACCTACATGCTTGTGCTCGCTTCGGCCTCTCCACGACGTCAGGAACTTCTTCGCAATGCGCGCATTTCGTTTGCGGCGCAGCCCGCGGACGTGAACGAGACGCCGCTCCAGGATGAGGCGCCACGCGAGTGCGCGGAGCGACTGGCGCGCGAGAAGGCGCTGACGGTTTGGCGAAGCCGTCCGCACGACGCGGTGTTGGGGGCGGATACGATTGTGGTTGTAGATGAAACGATCCTCGGAAAGCCGGTCGACGCGGAAGACGCGGCACGCATGTTGCGGATGCTTTCCGGTCGCGAGCACCGAGTGATCACCGGCGTTTGCCTGATAAAACCTCGAACATCGGGCGCTCGCGACGAAAACAGGAATGAGAACCTCCATCTCGGTTCCGAGACTACTCTCGTCACGATGAGCGAGATATCGGATAAGGAGATTCTCGACTACGTGGCGACCGGCGAGCCCATGGATAAAGCCGGAGCGTACGCCATCCAAGGCATCGCGTCGCGATGGATTCCTCGGATTGAAGGGGATTACAGCAACGTGGTGGGATTGCCGGTAGCGCTGGTGTATCGGATGCTGCGGGACACGAAGTAGTTGATATAAGGAAGTCAACCTTGCGGCTACGACTTGTTGGTATCGTCCTTCTTGGCAGGTTCTTCTTTAATTGCAGACTTGAAGTTGCGAAGTCCTTCACCGATGCTCTTGCCTAATGAGGCGAACTTGCTGGGTCCAAACAGCAGCAGGGCGATGCCAACGATGAGAAGGATCTCCCAGATTCCGATTTTTCCTTCCATGTGACCGCCTCCTAGGCGCCTTCTGAGGACATGCGGCCGCAACGCCGCATCTAATTGAAATTCTAGGCCACAGAGGTGCCGGAGTCAAAACATGCGATGTTTTCGTTCGTTCGCAGAAAAGCTTGGACCGCAGAGGATGCGGAGAAATTCCGCAGAGCTCGCGGAGAAAACACGAGGTCTCAGTGGGGCTAAAATGGCTGCGCTTACCCGGCGAGGGAATAAGAGTCTATTGTCAAAGTGAAAGTCTTTGAGGTGAGTCGATGCGAATGATTCGAGCTCTGATGGTTGCTCTTTGCCTGTTGGCGGGCGCGGCGCCTCGTGTTTGCGGGCAGGAGCATGCGGCTGCTGCCGAACCGCAGCGTAGAACCAGCGATCCATATACCGGAGACCTGTCGATTTTCGAATCGGCGGGGCGGGACGAGCGGCTTCAGATCAATCGCGTAATGGACATCCTCAGCATCCACACTGGGAAGAGTGTGGCCGATATCGGGGCGGGGTCGGGATGGTTTACGGTGCGGGCCGCCAAGCGAGTGGGAGCAGGCGGCGCCGTATACGCGGTGGATATCAATCCTGAGGCAGTGCGCTATATCTCTGATCGAGCGGGAAAAGAGAAGCTGGCGAACGTCAAAGCGATTCTAAGCAAGCCTGACGATCCGCTCCTGCCGAAGGATTCCGTCGATGCAGTGTTGTTGCTGAAGACTTACCACGAGGTGGCTCATCCGGTGGAGTTGCTGCGTAATCTTCGGGGGTCGCTGCGGGCAGGAGCGAAAGTCGGGATCATCGACCGCAATGGCAATGGTGAGGATCACGGCATTGGGAGCGACGTGGTGATTCGCGAGGCGAAAGAGGCGGGCTACCGACTGATGGAAAACTATGACTTCGTCAAAGGCGACAAGATGGATTACTTCCTGGTGTTCACGGCAGAAGAGTGATTTCTTCCACTACGGACCACGTCGTCCGAGTTGGGTCTGCGAAGAGGGGAAGATCGGCGTCCGAGGCGGCGCCTTGCGGACTCGCCCAGGCGGCCTCCATTGATTCCCAACTATCAAAGGAAAGTTCGACGATGGCATCCCATTCGGGATGGGGCCGGCTGGGGTCGACAACTACGTGGTTTTGCTTGTACCTCTTCAGTCCGGGAAGTTTCTTGGCCAAGGGCGCGTGGATTTGTTCCAGATGCTGGCGAAATTGTGCGGGATTCAGGTCAGGCCGGCGATAGAGAACGACCATAAACTTCAACATAGCGTTTATGCGGCCTCGATCAGGCCGGAGAGCAGCAGTGCGCGTCGCGGCAGTTCAGAAATCACGATGTACTCGTGAATTGCGTGGGCACCTTCGCCGACGGCACCGAGGCCGTCTAAAGTGGGGATACCGATGCCGGCAGTGAAGTTTCCGTCGGAGCCGCCGCCTACAGCGGCTTCTTCCAGCTTCCATTCCATTTGCTTTGCAATGGCTTGCGCTTTTTTGTAGAGTGCGACGACCCCGGCGTTGCGTTCCATGGGCAGGCGATTGATGCCGCCTTCAATGTGGAGTTTGCAGTGTTTGTCGAATGGCTTGAGAGCGCGAAATTTGCGATCGAGCCCCGCGGCCTGTTTAGCGCTCTTAATGCGGACATCGACTTCGGCGACGGCTTCGGCCGCGATCACATTGGTGCGCGTTCCCCCGCGAATCACACCGGGATTCACCGAGACTCCGCTCTTCAGATCATTCCATTTCGAGGTCACGGCGATCTGGCGCGCCAGTTCGAGGATGGCGCTGTGTCCTTTGCCCGGATCAAGTCCGGCGTGGGCGGCTACTCCTTTGACCGTGAGCGTGTAATCGCCGACGCCTTTGCGCGCGGTTTTGACGGCACCGCGAAGTCCGGCGGCGGGTTCGAGCACCAGGACTGCGGAGGACTTTCGGGCCAGTTCCTCAGTGATTTTGCGGGACGAACTGCTGCCGACTTCTTCGTCCGAGACCAGGAAGACCGTCACAGGGCGCTGCAGTTGCCCATGCCAGGCTTGCAGGGCTTCGATCGCGAAGAGCATCAGCGCGATGCCAGCTTTCATGTCGAGGACGCCAGGGCCACGGAGCCGGCCGTCATCGACTCGGCACGGCATCGCAGGAAGCGTTCCCAGGGAGTAGACCGTGTCGAAGTGGCCCAGAAGCAGGACTGGCTTGGTGTTTGCGGCTCCGGGGAAATCGATTTGGAGGTTGTCGCCGAAATTTGCGGTGCGATGCAGTTGAGGGCGGCCACCGATGAGGGCGAACTTCTCCGCGAGAAAAGCGCCCATGCGGTCGGCCGCGGGTTTGTTATCACTGGGAGATTCGATTTCGACAAATTCGCGGATGGTTTGGAGGAGTGCTTCCCGGCGGGATTCGAAGTAGCGGAGACGGTCGAGGTTGAACGGATTTTCGGAAGTCACGATTTTCTTCGGCGCAGCCATTTATAAGCTCTTTCGTAGGATCAGGTGGCGTGAGTGGGCCGTATTCTTACGCTCCTTCGGAGCTTTATCATTCCTTAGCCCGGCCTCCAACGGCTTACGCCGTGGGCTGCATTCTTTCGCGCTTCGCGGCTGGCCACGAGAACGGCGCGACAGACTCCGGGCACAAGTCGTACAGTATAATCTTCAAGCTGTTTGACGCGAACTATGAATGAAAGCACCTCTGCGCCCGAAGATCTTTCCAACACTGGGAAGACCGGGCTGGATATCCACGAGATTTTGAAGATTCTGCCGCACCGGTATCCGTTTCTACTGATTGACCGCGTGCTCGACATCAAGCGCAAAGAGCGGATTGTAGCGATCAAGAACGTCACCATCAACGAACCTTTCTTTGCGGGACACTTTCCCGGATTGCCGATTATGCCTGGAGTGTTGATCGTCGAGGCGATCGCACAGGCCGGCGGCGCGCTGTTGCTCACCGAGGTGGAAGACCGGCACGACAAGGTCATGGTGTTTACCGGGATCGAGCGGGCGAAGTTCCGGCGGCCTGTGAGCCCAGGGGATCAGTTGCGGCTGGAAGTGGAAGTGAAGGGGTGGCGCGTGGTGCCGGGTATGACTGCCGCGAAGATGCAGGGTTACGCCTTCGTGGGCGATCGGCGTGTGGCTGAAGCGGCGGTGTCTTGCCAGTTGATCGATAGTTCGCGCGGGCGGGCGTCGAACGACGGTGACGACGAGGGTTGATTCGTGGTGCGCGGAACGAAAAGCTTTCACTACAGAGGGCACAGAGGGGCGCAGAGGAAAACTCTTTTGGATTGATCCCGGGCGCCAATTCTCGATGACCTCCTCTAACATTCATCCCACTGCGACTATTCACCCCAGCGCACGGGTGCCTGAGTCGTGCAAGATCGGGCCTTATTGCGTGATCGGGGCTGACGTCGAACTTGGCGGGGGTTGTCATCTGTTGTCGCACGTGGCGATTGAAGGGCCCACGAAAATCGGTGCCGACAACGGGTTCTTTCCTTTCTCTGCCATTGGGATGGCGCCGCAGGATGTAACCTACAAGGGCGAGCCGACACGGCTCGAGATTGGGGATCACAACGAGATTCGCGAATATGTCACCATCAACCGCGGCACGGTCAAGGGCGGAGGACTGACCAAAGTTGGGAGCCATTTGCTGATCATGGCTTACACGCATATCGGGCACGATTGCGTCATTGGCGATCACGCGATGCTGGTGAACGGGGCGACGCTGGGCGGGCATGTCATCGTCGAGGAGTGGGCTGTCGTGGGCGCGCTGTGCCCGGTCCACCAATTTGTGCGGATCGGGGCGCATTCCTACGTTGGCGGCGGTACAACGATCACGCAGGACGTACTCCCGTTCTCGATGACCTCCGCGGCGCGCGAAACCCACGCCTACCTCATGAACAAAGTAGGACTGCAGCGGCGAGGATTCTCCAAAGAGCGGATTGCGAAAATCCATCACGCTTACAAAGTCCTGCTGGCTTCGAAGATGAATACTTCACAGGCATTGGAAAAACTCAAATCCGAAGCGGACCGTGGCGAAGACGTGGATATGCTGATCCGGTTCATTGAAGCGTCGGAGCGCGGGATTATCAAGTGATGGTCCGACTTAGGGCTTCTTTCTAACCGCTCAGTTCGCTGAGAAAAGCCGCGGAGCACGCGGAGTTCAGCACCGTTTTACATCAAGGCACTAAATGGCATTTCGCGAATTTTACTTCCGGTTTTGAATCCATTCAGAAATTTTCGTTTCCAACACATCCAGGGGAAGCGGGCCCTGGTCGAGCACTGCGTCATGGAAGGCGCGCAGATCGAATTTCGGACCTAGTTCTTTTTGTGCGCGGGCCCGCAGTTCGAGGATTTTCGTCTGGCCCATTTTGTAGGAAAGCGCCTGCCCGGGCCACGCGATATAGCGATCGACTTCGGTCTCAATGTTCTGGTCGTCCATGGCAGTGTGCTCGTGGAAGAAATCGATCATCTGCTGGCGGGACCAGTGCTTCGAATGCACGCCGGTATCGACCACCCAGCGCACGGCGCGCCACATTTCATTCTGCAGGCGTCCATACTCGCTGTAGGGGTCCTGATAGAAACCGGCCTCTTTTCCGAGCCGCTCTGCGTAGAACGCCCAGCCTTCGCTGTAGGCGTTCACATCGAGTGTGAAGCGGCGGAACGGAGGCAGATCCGTGAGTTCCTGCGCGATGGAAAATTGCAGGTGATGGCCGGGCACTCCCTCGTGATAGGCGATGGCTTCGACGTTGAGCAGCAGGCGCTTCTCGGGCGCGTACTCGTTGACGTTGATGCGTCCGGGGCGAGAGCCGTTCGCGCCGCCAATCGAGTAATCAGCAGGCACACTGTCGGCGCTGCGGAATTCCTCCATGGGAACGACGTCGAGCTTGTTTTTCGGCAGGCGGCCGAAGAGTTCAGGGAGCTTCCCATACATCTGATCGCGATATTTTGTGTAGAGGTCGAGCAGTTGCTGGCCGGACTTGGCGTGCAGCCCGGGATCCTGGCGGATGTGAGCGTTGAACGATTTCAGATCGTCGAAGCCTTGTGACTTGGCGATCTTCAGCATTTCCAGTTCGATCTGGGCGACGCTTTTCAGGCCCATTTCGTGGATCTGGTCGGCACTGAAGTCGGTGGTGGTCTGGTGACGGACAGCAAAGCGGTAGCGCGCTTCCCCGTCGGGAAGCGCCCAGACTCCGGGATCAACGCGACCGTGGGGAGCGTAGTCCTCGCGGACGAACTTGGCGAATCGGACATACGCGGGTACGAGCTCGTTCTTGACCGCCTCTTCAATGGATGCCTGCAGACGGGTGCGGTCCCGCTGGGAAATCGAATCGGGAAACTTCCGCAACGGCGTAGTGAACGAACTCTTGTCGAGCGGCGTGTCGGCCACCTGTTGCGCCTGGGCCGCGACTTTTTCGAGCAGATATTTTGGCGGCATCAAGTTGTCGTGCAAGCCATCGCGCATGTGTCCGACGGCCTCGTCGAGTACGCGAGGAATCTGGTGAAGGCGAGCGAGGTAGTTTTCGTAGTCCTTCGCATTGCGGAAGGGGACATAGGAGGAGAGAGACGCGTATTCGAGGTGAACGCCGCCGAATTGTGTGGCCGGCATTTCCCAGTGCTTGAAGCGTGCGCTCTCCACCGATTCGCGCAAGCTGCGGACCATGAGCGCATGGTTCAGTTTTTCCTGCTCGGGGAATCCGGCGACATCGAGAGATTCGAATTGTTTCAGGGCCTGACGGTCGTGTTCGAGATCGTCGGCGATGGCTTTGTCAGAAAAATCACTGATGCGGTCGTTATAGCGTTCATCGCCGACGTTGGTGGCCAGCTCGGGAGCGGTGCGAAGGGTGTATTCCCATTCGTCGTTCAGAAGGCGCTTGAGTTCGGCGCGGCGGGCTTCGAGAGATGAGCCGGCGCTTTGTGCCGCAGCCTGGCGAACGACGGTTGCGACCAGGATCACGAGAAGAATGGGCAGTAGAGATCGCAAGACGATGCCTCCCTAGATCGGATTTGTCCGAAGCATTATTGCACCTTGGAAGAACTCGACAACAGGTCACTCCCACAGAATTTCGAAATGCTGCACAATGACAACATGCCTCGATCCCGAAGCGGTCTCTGCATCTGCCTTCTAATTGGATTTGCGCTGATCCCTTCCATGTCAGTACAAGCTGATCCACCGAAGCAAAACGCGGCGCGTCCGGCTCCGCCAACGCACGATCCCCACACTCTCGGCTACGTGACGGCAAAGGAGTTGCCCGACGGCGCAAACCCGCCTGCGAATGTGGATGGCAATTTCATCATCGGCCGTACCTATGCTGCTGCCGAGACGCCTGCCGACGGCGTTCCCAAGGGAACGGTGATTGAGTTCACTATGAACTCGTCAGACAGCAAGATCTATCCGGGCATTGCGCGGGATGCGAATACATTTGGAACTCCGGATCCGGCGGATCCGGCAAAGCTCATCGTGACTACGAGCCATCCGGCCCCGTACACGCGGAAGGTGGCGGTTTATGTCCCCAAGCCGTATGTCCCGGGGAGCGTCGCGCCATTCATCGTTGGGGCAGACGGGCCTGATCCGTTACTCTTCTCGGCTCTGGACGCGTTGATTGCCCGGCACAAGGTTCCGGTGATGATTGCAATTTCGATCGGCAATGGAAGCGGAGACGCGCAGGGAAGTGAACGCGGGCTGGAGTACGACACGATGTCGGGAGTGTATGCCGAGTTCGTGGAAAAGGAAGTGTTGCCACTGGTCGAATCCCACGCGCATGTGAAGCTCATGAAAGATCCCGATGCGAGGGCAACCATGGGTGGCAGTTCAGGAGGCTCTTGCGCGCTGATCATGGCCTGGTACCATCCTGAGCTTTATCACCGTGTGCTGACTTACTCGGGCACATTCATCAACCAGCAGTGGCCTTACAATCCGCAGACGCCCCACGGAGCATGGGAGTTTCACGAGCATCTCATTCCCGAAAGCGCGGTGAAGCCGATTCGAATCTGGATGGAAGTCGGGGATCGGGATCTGTTCAATCCGAACGTGATGCGCGACAACATGCACGACTGGGTGCTCGCCAACGAGCAGATGGCCAAGATGCTCGCTGCGAAGGGATATCACTACCAATTTATATTTGCGCGCAACGCCGGGCACGTGGACCGCGGAGTGAAACAGCAGACGCTTCCCGAGGCACTGGAGTATGTCTGGCAGGGGTATGCAGCGCCTGCTGGCAAGAAGTGAACTATGAATCGCTGGATCGATGGTGCGATGGTGCGCGGACAAGAAGCACGACATCGCGCTTTCCTTCGCGCGGGTCGGTGCCGTTGGGAAATGGCTAGCGTGGGCCGATGTGTAATTGCGATTTGCGACAGTTACAATTCAGGTGAACCCGATCAAACACATTGCTGTCGGAATCATCGCGTCAACGCTGTTGATCTTGACGGAATCCTCGGTAAGCCAGACAACGCCACGGTCGGGGTGTCTGTCGTATGAACCCGTTGTTGTGACGATCAGCGGTACTCTCGTCCGCAAAACGTTTCCGGGGCCGCCTAACTACGAAAGCGTAAGGAAGGGTGATAAGCCCGAGACGAGTTGGTTTCTCGATTTGCCAACAACAGTGTGTGTCACTGAGGATAGCGCGGAACCCGATCTGAATCCCAAGCAGGGTGCTGTCCGCGAGATTCAATTAGTGCTTCAACCAGAGCAGTATGTGCAGCATAAGCAGCTCGTAGGCAAGAAGGTAATTGCGACCGGAACGCTGTTCGGAGAACATACAGCGCACCATCACACTCCCGTGCTCCTAACCATCCACACGTTGGAAGTAGCAACGAAATGATCTGAGATTGCTGTGGCTTGTTGCAGTCAAGCGCTAGCGTTTGTTAGCTGCGCACTCGGACCTGTCGACTCGCTGGCTGCTGGCTGCATTCCTTCCTTAGCTCCAAATGCTAGACTGACTCGGCGCCTTACTGTATGCCCTCTCAGCAAGAAAAGATTGGCCTGATCGCGGGCAATGGAAAATTTCCCTTCCTCGTGCTCGATGCGGCGCGGGCGCAGGGATACGAAGTCGTTGTTGCCGCGATCAAAGAAGAGACGTTTCCGGAGATTGAGTCGCGCGGAGCGGTGGCCGTGCACTGGTTATCGTTGGGCGAACTATCCAAGCTGATCGAGACGTTTCAGCAGGCAGGAGTGCGGCGGGCGGTGATGGCGGGGCAGGTGAAGCACAAGCAGATTTTTTCGAGCATCCGGCCAGACTGGAAGCTTGCGAAGCTTCTGCTTTCACTCACAACGCGCAATACGGACTCGCTGCTCGGTGCGGTGGCGAAAGTCCTTGGAGACGAAGGGATCACACTGGAGAAATCCACGTGGCTGCTGGAGCCGCTACTGGTGAAGCCGGGCGTGGTGACGCGGCGGCAGCCGACCGAGCAGGAGCAAAAAAATATTGAGTATGGGCGGGCGGTGGCGCGTCGTTTGGCACAGCATGATATCGGGCAGACGGTGGTAATCGCCGAGTCGGCTTGCGTTGCGGTGGAGGCGATGGAGGGGACGGATGCGACCATCGAGCGCGCGGGTCAGATCATGCGGTCGATGCAGGGGGACGCTTCCACGCTGAGCCGCGACTTGACCGTTGTGAAGATTGCAAAACCGAATCAGGATATGCGTTTCGACGTCCCGGTGATCGGCGTAAAGACCATTGAAGTGATGCAGTCGGCAGGCGCGACATGTTTGGCGGTCGATGCGGGCAAGTGCCTGCTGCTGGATGGGGACAAGGTGATTGATGCGGCGAATGCGGCGGGGATCGCGATTGCCGCCGGTGGGGATCATTCATGAAGAAAAAAAAGAAAGCAGGAACATCGGAAGGCTCCCGGATTGCCGATCAGCTTCGTCGCGCATTTTACGGGAGCGCATGGCACGGCCCGGCGGTGATGGAGTTACTGAAAGATGTAGACGCGACCACGGCAGCGGCCAGACCGTTGGAGGATGTGCACAGCATCTGGGAGCTTGTATTGCACGTAGCCGCGTGGGATCGGGCTGGACTGCGGCGGCTGAGCGGCGAGAAGTGCCAGCTCAAGGGCTCGGCGAATTTTCCGCGCGTACCGGCAGCGACGGAGTCGGCATGGCGCGAGGCTGTCGCGATGGCGAAGCGCACGCACGACACACTCGTCGCGACGGTCGCAGCGTTGTCGGACAAACGCTTGCGGGATCAGGTGCCGGGGAAGCGGTACGACTTCTATCACATGCTGCATGGTATTGCGCAGCATGAGTTGTATCACGCGGGGCAGATGGCGATTTTGAAGAAGGCTCATCTTTCGAAGCGGAATTCCCACAGGGGCTAAAGCCCCAAATCATTATGCTCGTTGACGCGGCCCTGAAGGGCCGCTCTTCCACGGCGGCTTCGGCATCGTGCTTCAAGCGCGTAGTGTTGCTAGCCCCCTCGGGAAGCGAGGGCGAGACGCCCTCTCGACAGCCGGCGAGGATACCGGCGCTACCACTCGCTGCTCTCCCCGCTCACCACTTCCGGAAAATGACGGCTACGGCGGCGACGATCAGGGCGAAGCCCGCCAGGTAGTTCCAGCGCAGCGGTTGTTTCAGATACAGGACGGAGAACACCGCGAACACCGTCAAGGTGATGACCTCCTGAATCGTCTTCAACTGCGCCGCAGTGAATTCGTAGGAGCCGATGCGGTTGGCGGGAACCTGGAAGCAATACTCAAAGAAGGCGATCAGCCAGCTCACGACGACAACTTTGTAGAGCGGGACGTCACGGTACTTGAGGTGTCCGTACCAGGCGAAGGTCATGAAGATATTCGAGATGGTGAGAAGGGCGATCGTGCGCATGTAGCGGATGGTCCTTTCGGTTGATGTGGCTAAGAACGTCTGTCGTGAGATTATGCCGCAGGTTCGAGCCAAGTCGCGATCAACTCCGGTCGCGCCGGCCCATACCGACACCACCGAGCGCTCCGCCCAGAATGCCAATGAGAATGAATAGGATCAACGTGAAGATCGCGAGGCCAACCAGCATGACGACGAGTCCGGTGGGAGACCTAACGAAGTCCAGGCTCGCCTGCAACTGCTGTGCAGAGTAACTGCCCGCCTGTTGCTGGAGAGCCTTAAGTACGTCCGCCCGAATCTGTCCCACCTCCGTCCATACCTCTGCCCCTTCGTGCAGGATTGTCACGCGCAAGGCACCCAAAATTAGAGTTGTGCCAAAACAGAAGAAACCGCAGATGGCTCCCACCCTCGCTCCAGTGCGAGCGTGCAAGGCGACTTCTGGATTACGTCGTCGATACAGCGCGACGGCAAGAAACCCTGCTCCGATTACCGCAATCACGGGAACAATCAACCGAAATACCATGCCGAGCGCAGCGATGAGGGCGGCGATGGCACAGGGCTGTACAGCCTGGTCCCAGCGCATGGGTACTGCAATGATTGGCACAGTTTCGGACGCCGTCAGTTGACCCGGCTGCGCTGGGATGTCTGCAGGCATTGCCGCCACAGGTTCGGCAACGGCCACCCGAATTTGCGGAGCCCTGCAGTGCGGGCAAAACACCCGACCTTCTTCCAGCATCTGGCCGCACTTGTAACAGGGTTCTTCCATGAAAGGTTTCGGTTGAACTTGAAAGTACCGCACTGGGGTGGAGCGTGCAACTGTGGCCCTTTTTGTTTTTGGGTTATGGCGAACGAAGCTTCGGTGCGCAGCTAGCTAGCTAGCAGGCTGCCAAGAAATCCCTCTTGACGCTCGAAAGGGTTCCTCAGCGGCTAAAGCCAGGTCAATTTTGCGGTGCTTAGCGGCACGGCTCGAAGCCGTACCCTTTCAAATCAGGCTCGCGTCGACACTTTGTTAGCGGCCCTAGATGTCACCCTGTTGTCCGCGTGTGTGGAGATAGATCAGCGCGAACTTGGAGCCCTTGCTGCCTTCACCCGGTTCGACGGCCACGATGTGCTGGTTGTCTTCGGTGCCGACTTTCAATTCCGTAACCGGGCCGGAGTTGTCATCACACTTCAGCTCTTTGCTCTTATTGGAATCCTTATCATCGTCGTGCGCCGAGACGCCTCCGAGTTTTGCGGAGTGGCACTCCAGCACTTGTCCGTACTTCTTCAACTTATCTCGATAGAAGTCGAGAAGCTTGCCGGGAGCGTCGTCGGAAAGGTAGTTAGCGACTACTAGCTTCATTCCGAAAGATTCGGTCAGGATGCTCAGGTTAGCCCGGTCCTGGTCCTCGCCACTGGATTTGAGCCGCGCGCCGGGATAGAGCGGCAGGCCAACCTTCTTAGCGTCGGCGTCTTTGCCCACGTGCAGGTCGCCTACCGAACTGCGAACGTCGAGACTCTTGTCCTTCGAACCTGAATCCTGAGAAACAACCGGGACAACCACTCCCAGGGCAACAACCAGCGAAATTGCTAAATGACGATGCATAAATAGTCCTCCCTACAAGTGTCCTGCGACCCCAGGGGCTAAAGCCCTTCCATGTTGGCCCGCTAACGCGGCCCTGAAGGGCCGCTCTTCCACTAAACCGCTTTACGACCACTAAAATCGCTTCACGGCGCGGCCGAAGCCGCGCCCGTTCAAAGCTCAATTACGTAGCTACCGAAATTTTGACTCAAAACCCCAGAACCGAACTTAAATCTCGGCTTCTTTCCCGTGGGTCCGCACATACACCAGCGAGAAGTTCGAGCCGCTTCCCGATGGCTCGACGGCGACGATGTGCTGATTCTCTTTCGTGCCGACCTTGAGTTCTATATTGTGGCCGTTGTCACCCGCGCAGGTGAGTTCATGGGAGCTGTCATCGTGTTTCCTGACGCCTGCGTTAACGTTCATGCCGGTCGTATGGCACACCAGTACATCGCCGTATTTCTTCAGTTGACCTTTGTAAAACCTACCACTTTTTCGGGCGAATCTGTGGACTCATATTCCAGCGCGACAACTCTCAATCCGTATCCGAAACTCGAGAGGTTCACATTCGCGCTCTTGTTTTCGCCGTTGCCCTGCTCCTTCAGCGTCGCGCCCGGGTAGACCGCAATCCCGACATCTTCCGGGTTCACTCCCTTGCTGACGTGAATGCCGCCCACGGGCGTGCTGATGTCGACCTGCTTGTCCTGCCCGTCCTTCTCTTTCTTCACGTTGATGCTGCACGCCGACAGAAGCAGGATTGCAACCATCATGAATGCAACGCCATTCAATCGATGTTGAGTTCTGCTCATTGCCCGCTCCTCACTTGGCAACTTGCGCCGGACGCTCCAGCCCAGCACCGCGCTGTGCGACGTTGGGAATCGTGACCGGAAGATGGCCACGAATCGGAATCTCTCCGAAAAGCGCTTTGACCGCCGCCACCTCGGAAACCGTCGCGTTGGAAAATGTGCACATGTAATTTTCGATCTTGGGAAAGTTGCTGGCCAGGTAAGGATTCCCCACGGCAATCACCGCCGTCTTCTGCGCAGCGCGATCAAGCACCTGCTGCAAAAGCGTTCCAGTTGCATCGGCCATGCCGACCGAATTCCCGACCTTGCCCGGTGTCGGGATCACGTACACGGCGGCAACGACCGTCTGCGCCGCATCGACTGCTTTGAGGACCTCATCGCTCATACCGGCGGCAATTCTGGGGTCTACGTAAATGACGCGCGAGTCCGGAATGCGAGCATGAAACTCGCGTCCGAACGCGCGGCCCGACTCCGAGCGGACGTCGTCCGAGAACAGCAC
>Ga0209580_10000391_pt1 | contig 25399 bp, 20 predicted proteins | sample Coa_R1_5_FD_187153 | JGI IMG/M metagenome (GOLD analysis project Ga0209580, IMG submission 187153) | Surface soil microbial communities from Centralia Pennsylvania, which are recovering from an underground coalmine fire - Coalmine... | ecosystem: Environmental > Terrestrial > Soil >... | reverse complement strand
CGCGCTCCAGCCCGATGTCGACAAATGCGGACTGCATGCCGGGGAGTACGCGGGTAACGCGCCCTTTGTATATGGAGCCCGCTAAGGTGTATTCGTTCTCGCGCTCAAGATAGATTTCCGCGAGCAGATCATCCTCGACCAGCCCCACCTTGGTTTCGTGAGGGGTTGAGGAGACAAACAATTCTTTATTCATGCAACACTCCGGTCCCGCCGGATTCATGAAGGAAACCGTGCGGGATTCACCGGGAGCGTCAGAAAGGGCGCGGGAGGATTGAGAGGTGCGAAGCTGCCCCGGATAGGGGACGGCGTAAGCTCGAAGGACTATCTTCTAGCTGGGTCCGCTGCAAAAACTGGGAAATCTTTTGCACGTATCGCTTAAATTTCCGCCGGAGTTGTGACCGCACTCTCAGACCATTTTGGTCGGGGGGCCGTTCCCTCCCCGGCTAACCGCTCAATCCTGCCCGGCCTTGACTGCTGACTGGCCGGTGAAGTGCCCTCTTCACGCGAGGGCGATCGATGTTTTTGGGCCGCGCTTCCGGATTGCACCGGGCAAAGCGCAGCAACTGCACCCCACCGTCTTCCCTGTTTCGCAAGTCGTTGTTCCCGACGTTTGCCCGACCGGCTCACCCGGTCCGTTGGCTTAGTTGACAAAGCGGCGCATACGAACGTTCATGACCATCCCCAGCGCCAGGAACATAAACAACACGGAAGACCCACCATAACTCATTAACGGAAGGGGTATTCCAGTGACCGGCATAAAGCCAACCACCATGCCGACATTGACCAGGATATGGAAGCTAAGCACAGCTACCACACCCATCACCACAAACGTGCCAGCGCGGTCGGGCGCTGTTTGCGCGTTCTGGGTCAAACGCATCAGCACAATGAAGTATAACAGCAGAACCGCGAGAGCGCCTACGAACCCGTGTTCCTCGGAAAAAGCCGCAAAAATGAAGTCCGTCTGGGGTACCGGCAGGAATGCACCGTGTGTTTGCGTGCCTTTCCCGCCCCAAATGCCGCCTGAACCCACCGCAATCATGGATTGCTTAACTTGATACCCAGCTCCCTGCGGGTCTGAATCCGGGTCCTGATAGCTGGTCAGTCGCTGTTTCTGATAGCCCTTCAAGACGTGGACCGCGGGGACGTAAAACACGATCCCGATCCCGATAACAGCCGCCAGGCACACAGCCAGCCCCTGTTTCCACTGCATCCCGCCGAGAAACATGCCCATCGCCGCTATGGGGAGGTAGGTCAGCGCCGTACCCAGGTCCGGTTGCTTCAAAACCAGCAGCATCGGAACGCCGACGATGGCTCCTGCCTTAAAGAAATCCCCCCAGGAAAGTTCTCGCTGGCGCATCTCGGCAAAGAATTTGGCGACGGCGAGGATCAGAACCAGTTTGACCCACTCCGATGGCTGGAAGTGATTGCCGCCCGGCATTTTGATCCAGCGTTTCGCCCCCAAAGCCTTCGTTCCGAATACAAGCACCGCAACGAGAGAAGCGATCGAAGCAATGTAGAACCAGTGAATCTGGTCCAGCAGCGCCTGGTAGTTGACTAAGCTCATCAGGAACATGACGCCAACGCCGGCGAGGATCCAGTAGATCTGCTTGATGTGCGACCCTGCGAATTTGGTGTGTACGGTGGCGCTCTGTATCTCCATGACCCCGAGCGCGCAGATCAGGAGCACAAAGCCCAGCAGCAGCCAATCGAAATCGCGATATGAAACGTAACGTGACATCGAAAATCAGTTCTCAGTTGCCAGTCGTCAGTTTCCAGCAACCGCTGTCATCCTGAGCAGCGGCGAAGCCGGTGCGAGGGACCGTACGAAGCTAGCCAGCTTTCCCTGCGGCAAACAAGACCACCGAGTAAGCCGAAACCGCGATCGCTCTCTCTGCGCCAGCCGTCGGAAGATCCCTTCTAGTTCATTCCCGGCGCCGCAGTCGCCAGCACAGGGCGCTTCTTCGGCAGTTCAATCGCAAACCGTCCCACCTGCAAGCCGTCCTTGTCTCCGTCGGAATCCGGTGCGCTCCACAGCCCACCGATATCCACCGTTCCCGGAGCCTTGGGCTTCTCCACCATCTTCTGCGGCGTCCGCTTCTGCTTGTCGACGTAAGCCTTGATCACCTGCGTCGCCAACCGCGCCGCCAGTCTGCCATGCTCGCCGCCTTGGAACAATACGCAAACGACGACGTCCGGATTACGCCGAGGCGTAAATCCCACGAACCATCCGTTCTGAGCCAACGCATCGCTGTTCTTGAACTTTGCGCGAGTGGTGAGCGAAACGATCTGTGCTGATCCTGTCTTGCCGGCAATATCGATCCCGGGAATATGAGCCGATGGAGCCGTTCCCTCCGGCAACAATACGCGCGACATGGCATCTGTGATGAAGTTCCACCCGTTCGGATCCAAGGGAACGCTCTTCACTTCTGTGTAGTGCCCCGCCTCCAAATACCCCGGTGGCATTTCCGTGGGATTGATGACGTGCGGCACAACCATCTTCCCTCCCATGGAAATCGCGCTGACCGCCCGCAGCAACTGCACGGGAGTGATTGCCACCGCGCCCTGCCCGATACCCACCGAGATCGTTTCTCCCGCAAACCATTTTTGTTTGAAATTGCGGATCTTCCATTCTTCCGAAGGCATGACACCACTCACTTCGTTTGGTAGATCGATCCCGGTCTTCTGCCCCAACCCAAAATCGGTGGCGTATTTGGCAATGCGGTCGATGCCAAGCTTGTTCGCCAGGGTGTAGAAGAACACGTCGCACGATTGATAGATCGCCTTTTCCAGAGTAACTGCGCCATGCCCACCTTTGACCCAACATCCGAAGCGGCGTCCGTAAAACTCTGCCCCTCCGGTGCAGTTCACATGAAGATCCTGGGCAATGTGTTCCTGCCAGCCCGCCACCGACATGATGATCTTGAACGTTGACCCGGGAGCGAGCTGCGCCTGAATCGCCTTGTTCAGCAGCGGCTTGTCGGGATCGTTTACCAGTTTGTTCCACTCATCGCGCGACACGCGCACGGCAAAATCGTTCGGATCGAACGTTGGCCCGCTCACCATGGCCAGAATTTCGCCCGTGTGCGGATCCATCGCGACGACCGCGCCATTTTTTCCCGCCAGCGCTTCTTCCGCCGCAATCTGCAGGTCGAGATCGATCGTGAGTTTCAGTTGCTTCCCCGGAACGGCCTCGGTTTCTCCCAGCCGCCCAACCTCTCGTCCGTGGCTGTCGACCAGTGCCTGCCGCGAGCCATTCTTGCCCATCAGCAGCGTGTTGTACTGGCGCTCAACGCCCGAAATGCCGACTACGTCGCCCGGGTTATACAGCTCAAACTGCGGCTGGTTGAGCATGTCTTCGGTGACTTCGCCCACGTAGCCGATCAGGTGCGCCATGAATCCGTTGCGCGGATACAGCCGCCGATGCGCCATGATCGTGTCGAGTTCCGGTAGTTCGTTGCGGTGGGCTTCGATAAATTGCAACTCGTCGGGAGTGATGTCTTCCTTGAGGAAGATTGGTTGATATTGCGGCATCGAAGCGAAGCGCTTGATACGCGTCCGCACTTCATCGGCATTCAGATGCAGTCCCTGCGCAATCAGTTCGGCGTCTCCATTCAAGTCACGAGAAGAATCACGCAACAGCAGCGCAGAAAACGAAGGATAGTTATCAACGATGATGCGCCCTTCGCGGTCGAGGATCTTGCCACGCGGGGCCAGCACAGGCACGTTGCGAGTGTGATTGCGTTCGGCAGCGAGCGAATAGTAATCACTCTGCATCACCTGCAGGCGCCACAATCCGTACGCCAGAATCAGGAAGATGCCGAGAATGATGTACTGCGACGCCGTCAGGCGAAGCGCAGGAACTTTTTCGTCACGGCCAAACATATGTCAGTACCCAGTACCGAGTACCCAGTACCGAGTGGCTCTTCGAACATCTTCATCACTGCGGCAATCGTGGGTGAATGTGGTTGGGATTGCTTCTATTGTAGTCCCCACCAAGCAAGTATTCCCAAGCCGGGGATAACGAAGGTCACGGTTTGAACGCGAAATAGGAAGTACAGGCACTGGGTACTGGTTTTCACGTCCGCTGCTTAAACCGATCCAGCACGAAGTACAGAATCACGCCCAGAAACGCGTTGACCAGCCCGGCAAGAACACCATGCGCCCAACTCCAGTGCTGGGTTGAGTTGACCAGCCCGCGCGCCACTGTGAAGTACACGGCCGCATGTACCAAGTAAAAGCCTAGAGTTACGAGAAGACGTGCTCCAGCGTTTTCAACGTCGAGCTTCACACCCAACGAAGACGCTCCATAACCAACGACCGTCTTGGCGATCCCGTAGATGCCGATCTCCCTGGATCCGAGCATGTCCTGGACCAAGCCAATGATTGCGCCGGTGAATAGTCCGGCAACCGGATTACGCCGGGCCATCGCGAAGAAGATCGTCACCAGCAGAGGCAGGTCCACGTAAACAGCAAAACTGGGAAAGTATTTGGGTATGTACGCCTGCACAATGAGCGCCACGAGCGGGACTCCGATCGTAACCGGCAGACTGAACCGATAAACCTCAACCTGCTCCCCGGATGTGTAAGTGATGGGCACGCTATTGTGGGCTGTTGTCCTGTGTGGGAGGCGGAGTATCGGGTTGAGCGGCGACCGGGGCAGGCTTCTGCTCGACAATCGAGGGTTGGGTCGCAGGCTGGGCCTGCGTACCTTCGGGCTTGGGTTCGGTCGAGGGCTTGTTCACGGGCTTAGGCTTCTGGGCAACTGACGTTTGAGCGGCTGTCTTGCCTGGTTGGACAGGCAGTGTAGTGGATTTCGCAGGAGTATTCGCAGACGCGCTCTTCACCGAGCCGGCGGCATTGCTGCCGGGCGCGTCTGCAGGCTTGGTTGCCGTATTTGCCCCAGCGGACGCCTCCGAGGCTCCCTGGGCAACTCCTGTGGGAGTGCCCACAGTCGCAGGCTTGTCCGGAACCGAGGGCAACCGTTGCGCAAGGATATCCGCTGCGCGAACCCGCACATGGTCGTCCGCAACCGACTCCCGCTCCTGCTTCTCGGTCAACACCAACACTTCCTCAAGCTTGCTCAAGTTGGCCGCTGGCTTGATGTTAATACTCAAGAACAGGTCCTTGCCCTTCCCAACACTTGTCACAGTCCCAACTGGCAGTCCTTTAGGGAATATCTGATCGCCGCCACTGGTCAGTACGGTTTCGCCGGGTTGCACCTGCTCGTCGCTCATCACGCGCTCGAGCGCGACTTCGCCATTGGCAGTCCCCCGCAGCACGCCTTGCAGCCGAGACTTATCGAGGATCGCCCCGACGCCGCTGCTTTGATCGCTGATCAGCAGGACCTGCGTCAGGTTCGGAGATACGAGCAAAACCTTACCCACGATTCCATCGGCGGTAATGACCGCCATGTCGCGCCTGATCCCGGCGTTCTCGCCCTTGTCGAGGGTGACGATGCGCGAGAGATCACTGCCGCTGGTACCGATCACCTGCGCCGCCACGGTTTTGGATATGAATTGTTCCTTGAAGGCGAGGAGCGTTTGCAGACGCCGCGCCTGTGCCGCATCCTCGGTGAGCCGGACTTGCTCCACCCGCATCTGCTCGATCTGCTCTTTTAGTTGGCGATTTTCCGCGCGCACTCCGCGTAGATAAAAGTAGTTGTGCCACACATTGCCGGTGGAATTCTGCACCCAGACCAGCGCCCGTTCAAATGGAGTAATCGCGCCCAGCGCCCATATGCGGATCAGGCGGGTATCCTTGTCCTCGTTCGCTCCGGTCTTAACCTGTACCGCAAGCCCGAGCACCTGCAGAAACAACACACCCACCAGGATGATCAGATTGCGATAGCGACCGAGGAAGGATTCCATAACACCAGGGGCCAGGGATCAGATGGCAGGGGTCAGTAGGATTTTTCGGCCTCTGACCGCTGGCCCCTGACCCCTGTTTCTATTCGATTGATATCTTCCGCAATAGCTTGAAGTCGCTCAGCATCTTGCCGGTGCCGAGCACTACGCTGCACAGTGGATCGTCGGCGATAGAAACCGGCAGCCCGGTTTCTTCTCGGATGCGTTTATCCAGATTCTTCAGCAATGCGCCTCCGCCCGTTAGGACAATGCCGCGATCGCTGATGTCGGCCGAGAGTTCGGGAGGCGTCCGTTCCAGGGCGACGCGAATGGCATTCATGATGGTCGATACGCATTCGCTCAACGCCTCGCGGATTTCCCCGTCGTCGACTGTGATTGTCTTGGGCACGCCTTCGATCAGGTTGCGGCCTTTGATCTCCATCGTCATCGGCTTATCGAGCTGGTGCGCCGATCCGATTTCCATCTTGATCTGCTCGGCGGTGCGCTCACCGATGAGAAGATTGTACTTTCGCTTGAGGTAGTTCATGACGGCTTCGTCCATCTGGTTGCCGGCCATACGCACGGAACGCGAATAAACGATGCCGCTCAAAGAAATTACTGCGATGTCAGTTGTGCCACCGCCAATATCGACGACCATGTTTCCGGAAGGCTCAGTAATCGGCAGTCCAGCGCCGATCGCCGCTACCATCGCCTGCTCGACGAGGTGAACTTCGCTCGCTTTCGCGCGATAGGCCGAGTCCATAACCGCGCGCTTTTCTACCTGCGTAATCTCCGACGGCACCCCAATGACAATCCGTGGATGCACCAGCATCTTGCGGTTGTGGGCCTTCTGGATGAAGTAGTTCAACATCTTCTCGGTGACCTTGAAGTCGGCGATCACCCCGTCTTTCATCGGCTTGATCGCGACGATATTGCCGGGGGTTCGCCCCAGCATCTCTTTGGCCTCTTTGCCGACGGCTTCGACCTCGCCCGTATTCTTGTTTATGGCGACGATCGATGGCTCGTTGACCACGATACCCTTGCCGCGCGCGTACACGAGCGTGTTCGCGGTGCCGAGATCAATGGCCAGGTCGCTGGAGAAAATGCTGAACAACGAGCGAAGGTTGTGGTTGCGTGTCGAGCTGCCGTGGAATCCGTTAGTTGACATGACGACTTAGTCCGTCTCTCTCACAATGCTGCCGGCCCGGGAATTCCCGGCGGCACCTTATCTTGTTCGGGGTGGCTGCATCCATTCTACGTGATGCAAGCCAACCCTGCGTACAACTCAAGTTTCAAAGTTTCAGGGTTTCAACGTTTCAAGGTATCCAGCCTGAGTGCGGAAATTCATCCTTCCTGGAACTGCACCCTCAAAACCTTGAAACTTTGGAACTTTGAAACTTGCTTTTACTGAATCACGATCTTCTTCTGCTGCGTATTCACGCCGCCTTGTGCCGTCTGCGCTGTTACTGTAATCACGGCTTCTCCGGGCGGCAGCGGAGGCGTGAAATAGTGGAACTGGCCATCTCCGGTCAACAGAGGAACTTCACTGCCATTCACCATCACGCGCGCACCCTTCTGCGTCTTGCCCGTCACCTCGATCACGTGCCCATGCTGAATAAACGGGTCTAGTTCAAGATCGATCACTTCGGCCGACTTACCCGTGGAGATGATATTGAACCGGTTCTTTTCGCTCTCCACCGACTCTTTCCCGGCGGTGTCGTAAGACTGGACCCCCCAGTAGTAGACGCCCTCGCCGAGATTGGTGACGGTCACAGCCGCAGTATTCACCTTTTTGTCAACGAGTGTAGAGGAAAAATAAGGATTGCGGGAGATACGAAGGCGGTAACCAACTGCGTTCGCCATTGGCGTCCAGGAAAACTCGACGTCCTTGGTCGGCGCACCGTTGGAAAACAGCGGTGCCATGTTGGCCGGTGCAATCGGCGTTGGTGGCCCAATTTCTCTGGCCTTCTCCAAATGCGCCTGTTCTCCCTGGAAGCTAACTTTTTCCCAGTTCGCCAACTTCACAGTCTCGTTGCCCTTGGTGACCTCGCCCGTACCTTTGGTCATCAAAATTTCGTGCTGGTCGGCTTTGGGATCGTTATGCACCTGCGCCGCGGACTCCGGAGCGAGTGATGCCGTTGCCCCTGCCACAATCACCTGCGATTTCGACCCCTGGCTGTAGGTAGCAGTCGAAAGGTCCACCGTTCCAGTGCTGACTGCCACAGCCACGTTAGTCTGCTGCTGATCATTGGCTGAGTTCTCTTGAATCACGATCAGCGAATCCTGTTTGACGGTGTAACTAGTGCCGTCGTTGAAGACGACCTTGGCCATGCCCTCTGAGCCGGTCTGCACCACGTCGCCTTTTTCCAGAGGAATGTGATAGTCCGCGGCGACCCATGTGTTGCTGTCTCCCTTCTTCACGCGCACCGTGCCATCGAGTGCCGTAAAGTGCGCCTGCTGGGCGGTGATCGTTCCGGTCCCCGGTGCAGGCGCCATTCCGGCAACTTTTTCGAGCATCCTGCCGGCAACATCGTCGGCTTTTTGAAGAGTGTTCTGGGTGAACTGCGGAAACGCCACCCGCATGGCAATAAAGAAGACTGCACACACCGCCAGAACGAGCAGCGCCACACTGCGGTATGTAATCGTGGTCCACGCGATGTGGACCCCCGGTCTGCGACTGTTGGAAGACACTTTTGCCCGAAAAACCTCGTGAATATCCGCTATAGAAAAACGGTAGCACAGGAAAAACCGTGGAAACACACGAGAGTCAGTCTGAGAGGTTACCGAAGTGTCGCGCCGTGGAACTGTTCAGGTCTTGCATCTGAATCCAGTTCTCCGGGCCGAAGAACCGCATCCACGTCACCGATCAACGCTAGCGTCGCCGACGCCTAAGCCATTCGTAACCGCTTTACCGACACCCGCAACCGAAATCGGCTATGCTGGTGGGCCAAAATGGCTACCTCTCCGGTTTCGGTCGAAGCCTCCACGCGGGATACCCTGCTTTCCTCCGGGATGGCCGTCGTATGGGCCATTGCCTTCGCCAAGCTTGTCTTTCATATCTACTTCAACAATCGCTACGGCTACTTCCGCGACGAGTTCGACTACCTGTCGTGCGGCGACCATCTGCAGTGGGGATACGTCGACCAGCCTCCGCTAATTCCCTTCCTCACGCACATCAGCCGCGCGGTGCTCGGCGATTCCTTGCGAGCCATTCGCTTCCTTCCGGCGCTGGCATCGTCGCTGCTGGTGGTCCAGGCCGCCGCCGTCGCCCGCCAACTCGGCGGACGCCGCTACGCCCTCCTGCTCACTGCGCTTTGCGTCGCACTCGCGCCGCAATATCTCTCCAACGGAGGATTGCTCAGCACCAACATCCTTGAGCCCAATCTCTGGCTGGGCTGCGCATACTTCGTCATTCTGGCGATCAAGCGAAACGACCCGCGCTACTGGATTGGATTTGGCGTCGTCGCCGGACTCGGCATGGAGGAGAAGTACACCATCGCGGTCTTCGGACTAGGAGTTGTCGTCGGCCTGCTGGTCACCGAGCAACGCCGCACGTTCCTCCGTCCGTGGATCTGGTTGGGAGGGCTCGCCGCGTTCGTGATCTTTCTGCCGAACCTGCTCTGGAACCTGCATTACGACTGGCCATTCCTGCAACTAATCCGCGCCATCCGCGCCGAAGGCCGCGACGTGGTCTTGGGTCCGCTGCAGTTTTTTTCCCAGCAACTACTGATCGTGAACCCTTTCGCCGCGCCCGTCTGGCTGTCCGGACTATTTGCACTGCTATTCTGGCGCCCGCTTCGCCCTTATCGCGCGCTCGGCTGGGCCTATCTCGTCAGCTACCTGGTGATCTTTCTTCAGCACGGGAAGAACTACTATCTTGCGCCCGTCTATCCCATGCTCTTCGCGGCTGGTGCGGTCGCAATTGATTCGGTGCTCGGCGAGTTGCCCTCGAGTCGTGCCTGGCTCAAGCCGGTGATTGTCAGCGTAGTGCTCCTCAGCGGCGCATATCTCTCTCCGATCGTTGTCCCCATGTTTTCTCCCGAACGGTTCCTGGCCTACGTGAAGACTCTGCCGTTTAAATTGCCAGTCAACGAGCACTCACACGCGCGTGCGCCGTTACCGCAGTGGTACTCGGATCAGTTCGGATGGAAGGAAATCGCCGACGAAACAGCCGGGGCTTGGAACCGCATCCCGCAAGCCGAGCGCTCTGACTGCGGAATCTTTGCGCAGGATTACGGACAAGCCGGCGCCATCGACTTCTTCGGCCGCAGCGAAGGCCTACCTGGCGCGATGAGCGGCGACCGCACCTATTGGATCTGGGGACCACACAACTATTCTGGCAATTGCATGATCGTGCTGGACGACCGCAAGGAAGTCCTGGAACGCTATTGGAATCAGATCGAGTTTGTGGGCAGGTCTGCGCCAAGCGAATGGGCGCTAGAGCAGCAGATCCCCGTATTTATCTGCATAGGAAAGAAGTTCGACTCCTGGGCGACCGTGTGGCCACACCTGAAACGCTGGCGCTAAGTCCTCTTCGGCGCGAACTTCGCTACCAGTCCGCAGATTGTTTCCACATCGGTGATTGTGGTGTCGCCCATGTGCTTCAACGACGCCAGCGAGTGGTTCGCGGCCTCTTCATTGCCCGCACCACACGCGTCTTGAACCAGGATCGGCCAGAACCCCAAGTCTGCTCCCTGCCGGCACGTCGGATCGATGCCAATCTCCAGAGCGATTCCTACGATGATGAAGCTGCGAATCCCGCAATCGCGCAGCGCAATCTCCAGATAAGTTCCTTCGAAAGCCGACATCGTGATCTTGTCGACGATCCCCTCGCTCGGACGCGGCTCCAACTCCGGAACTATCTGAAACGCCGGACTGTCGCGCAGAAACATCGGCTTGACTTTTTCCATGGTGTCCGTTCGCTGCCAGGCCATGGCAGTGCGGCATTGAAAAGCCCCCATCAACTCCTTGGGCAGTGACATGTGGCGCGTGAAAAACGTACGCACTCCCGCAGTCCTGGCAGCGGCAAGCACGCGGCCCACTCGTTGCATGATTTCCTGCCCGTTGCGAACTTGCCGCGTGATACCTGCCTGCATGTCGTAGATGATGAGCGCAGTATGGTGCGGCGTGATAATTTCTTCCAGCGAGCCGGGAATCCTGATTCCTGAAAACTCTTGCATCGCAAACCTCTACCTGATTTCAAAACTGTATCATCCGTGCGGAAGTCGTCGACACCGCCCTCCGCGTTCTCAGCGGATCTTCTCCGCGCACTCTGCGGTTAAAGCTTGAACCGCAGAGATCGCCCAGAACCCCGCGGAGTGCGCAAAGACAACCGCAAACAAGAGCGCTAATTTACACGCCAACCCTCCCTTGCCGCTCCTTCCCCGCAAGTTGTAGCATCAAAAGGTTTGGGCATTCATCGTTTCGAGCGCAAGGAGATGTCATCATGGCGACCGACACTTTAGCTACCCCCGCGAACCTCAGCAGCACGCAAGCCCGCGTATTCAAGAATTTCATCGATGGCCAGTGGGTTGAGTCGTCGACCGGAGAGACATTCGAGAACCGCAACCCCGCCGACACCCGCGATCTAGTCGGAATCTTCCAGAAGTCAAACAAGGCAGACGTGAATGCCGCCGTCGACGCAGCCAAGCGGGCCTTCGCCAAGTGGCGCCTGGTTCCGGCGCCTCGGCGAGCGGAGATCGTATTCCGTGCCGCCGAGATTCTGATCGAGCGCAAAGAAGATTACGCTCGCGACATGACCCGCGAGATGGGCAAGGTTCTCGCTGAAACCCGCGGCGACGTGCAGGAAGCCATTGACGCCGCATATTACAACGCCGGCGAAGGCCGCCGCCTCTTCGGCCCCACCGTCCCCTCCGAAATGCCCAACAAGTTTGCTATGGCCGTACGCCAGCCTATCGGCATCTGCGGGATGATTACGCCGTGGAATTTCCCCATGGCGATTTCATCCTGGAAGTTGCTGCCCGCCGTGGTCTGCGGCAATGCTTGCGTGATCAAGCCCGCGCAGGATACTCCTCTTTCCACGTTCAACCTGGTTCGCGCCCTCACCGACGCTGGCCTCCCCAAGGGCGTCATCAACATTGTGACCGGATTCGGCGCCGAAGTGGGCACCCCCCTCGCCGAACATCCCGACGTTCGCGCCGTTTCACTGACGGGATCATCCGCTGTGGGCAAAATCATTGGCGGCATCGCAGCCCAGAGCTTCAAGCATTGCTCGCTCGAACTCGGCGGGAAAAATCCGATGATCGTTCTCGAAGACGCCAACCTCGACCTCGCCATTGAAGGCGCGCTCTGGGGAGCATTCGGCACCACCGGCCAGCGCTGCACTGCGACCAGCCGCATCATCTTGCAGAAACGCATTTACACAGAGTTTGTTGAGCGCCTTGTGGATCGCGCGAAGAAGCTAAAAGTCGGCAATGGCCTCGACGAAACCGTGCAGATGGGCCCCGCCATCAACCAGAAGCAACTGGAGACAGATCTTGAGTACGTCGAGATTGGCAAGAACGAGGGCGCGAAGCTCGTTTGTGGCGGTCACCGCCTCGACAAAGGCGACTACCAGTATGGCTGGTTCATGGAGCCGACCGTCTTTATCGACGTCGATCCCAAGATGCGCATCGCCCAGGAAGAAATCTTCGGACCGGTGGTTTCGATCATCCCCTGCGACGGCATGGAAGACGCCGTAGAGATCGCCAACGGAATCGAGTACGGCCTGTCTTCGGCGATCTACACCAAAGATGTCAACAAGGCGTTCGCTGCGATTCGGGATCTCTATGCGGGCATCACCTACGTCAATGCCCCGACCATCGGAGCCGAAGTCCATCTGCCCTTCGGCGGCACCAAGGCAACCGGCAACGGACACCGCGAAGGCGGTATCGGCGCGATTGATTTCTACACCGAGTGGAAGTCGGTGTACGTAGACTACTCCGACAAGTTGCAGAAGGCGCAGATCGATCGCGAGGACTAGTTTTTGAATCGCTTCGAGGCTAGCTTTTGAGTGAGGCCCAAACGCTGTCTAGAAGCTGGGCCTTTTTCCCTTTGACGCCAATATCGTGAGTTCTTCGTGTTTCCAGGAATCGGATGAGCCTTTGAACGGAGACGTGCACGGCAGGTGTATACTCTCCTGGTTTTCAGCATGCGGGTGGTACCGCATGAGTCTTTCCTCCGAACGGATGTGCCAGTAGTATTCCTCTACTATCGGAAAATTAGTATGTGCCAGTTCGCCTTCTTTCGCCTTCTAAGGGAAATGAGCGTTCTCAGCAGATCGCTGGGTTGCTGAACGAACGAAATGGCCAGCAATGCATCAGGAGGTATTCATGAGCCATCTTAGTCACCCTGTCGGACTTCGCCATCGCCACACCAACATGACCAATAAAAATGCGGACCAGGTAGTCGTCATTGGCTTGTTGTCGCGGATCGGCAAGAAATGCGGGGGAAAGCGGGAGGATTGGACCCCTCCCCCGGAGGCGGGCCCTGATGGTACTTGTCCATCGGCGCTGGTGGATGCTATCTGGGATTTTCAAACCAATTGGCATGGCCGCGGACTGCTGCCCGCCCCGGATGGCGTGGTCGATCCCGGCGGCCACAGCCTGCGCCAGCTGGATGCCTTGCTGAATGGCCACTGCGGGCCTGTCATTGACGCTCAGTTTCGCGATGTGTTGATGCGGATCCAAACCGACTTCCGTGGTTGGAGCCGCGGAGACCAGGATCGCGCCTGCACTCGCATCCTGATACCCGCAACTCTAGGTGGAGGACCAATCCCCAGTTTCGGTTCGATTGTATCGGACCCGACCCAACTCCTGACTCTACTGTCGAGCATCAAACCTGACATCAATGGCTGGGACGTTCTGCCGCTTTTCGAGGGCGCATCGGCATGGCTGCGCAGTAACCGCGTTCTGTCCCATGGTTGCGGAACTCCGACCTCGCCTAAGCCAAACGCACCTGCGTTCGATCCGGCGCACGAAGACCCTTGCACCTGTTCCGACAGTGTTGAGATCGGAGGGCGCTGCTGGCTGAACGGCACCGTGAATTATGGCACCTTTGGCGTCATGGTGAAATTATGCGCTGAGGCGTTTCTGCCGACGCCTTTTCATTCTCTATTGCTGCGATACGCGGAAGGCCTGATCGCCGGTTACAAACGCATGCGGGGCAATCCATCGGACGCCGACCTGCCGATTGAATGGACCCGAGCCACGTTCAACGGCGGTCCTGGCGCGACTCCACCGTCTACAGTCGACGGCAATCGGTCGAACTGCGCCCCGGGGATGCCGAGTCAACGGTTCTATCGCTCGCTGGGACTATGTCTGGGAGCCTATCAAGCGGCGCGACACTTCGTCGCCGCCTGAGGCCAGCGTCGGCGACCTCGCGCGTTGATCACGAACTCGGAGCGGTGCTTTCGGGCTAGTCGTATTCGGCGGAGTTCCTCCATATCGACTACTCGGCGCGCTGCAAGAAGCACTGACCCGCCGCGAAGGCGATGACACCGAAACTCAATCACCAGCTTTCGGCCGTCATGAAAACTGACGGCTTTTTATCTTCAGGAGAGAATTGTCGTCGACGCGACGATCAAATCGGAGTACCTAGGTAATCTTGTTTGATCTCCGACTGCCACCTACCTTGGCAACGAGGCGTCCCTCCAACGCTCAACTCCGACTCGACGGGTCGCCCAATGAATCTCTCTTTTCGCGCATTTCGCAACTTCGCCCGGATCGACAACCTTTTTTGCCTGGCAGCGTTGATGGTTCTGCTGTTGACGGTCCAGTCCGGCTACATGGTTGCTCAGGCGCCTGCCAAGAATGCCCGCAAGGTTTTGGTACGCGTCGAACCTGAGTACCCCGATTTCTTCAGGAATGGACACTTCGAAGCTCGCGTTATAGCCGAAGCGACCGTGCTGCCCAATGGCAATGTTTCGAGTGTCGAGATCAAAGGCGGCAACCCGATGTTCGCTGAATTTGCCACCAAAGCGCTGATGAAGTGGAAATATGCTCCTGGTCCGGTACAAACCATGGAGCCCGTAATCTTCAACTTCAGCACGAGCCGACGATAAGCTCTCGGTCTTTCCACTACGGGCGTACAAGGCAATCGCAATTTCCGCTTGAGGCCAGCCTCCATGCATTAGAATTTCTGTTTAGCTGCGGCAGGCATGTTGCCGCGGTGGGGGTTGCATGGCTCCGACCAGTCAGGCTCACGAGATCACCGCTGCTTTTCGATTAAATAACGTCCGCTACGCCATCCGCGACCTTGCCTGCGTTGCCGATGAAGTCGTCGCCCAGGGACATAAAGTCCTACCGCTGAACGTCGGCGATCCGCTCAATTTCGACTTCCACACTCCGCCGCACATCATCGAGGCTGTCTACAAAGCCATGCGCGACGGCAAAAACGGCTACGCTCCTTCGCCGGGAACTCCCGAAGCGCTCGAGGCGATTCGCGGCGAAGCGGCGCGTAAAGGGATCACGACGGTTCGCGACGTCTTCGTGACCTCAGGCGTGAGCGAGACCGTTGATCTTTGCCTGACGGCGTTGCTCAACGAAGGCGAAGACGTCCTTACGCCTAGTCCCGACTACCCTCTTTACTCGGCGGTATTGTGCAAGCTGGGCATGCGTCTGAATGCTTATGACCTGAACGAAGACGATGGATGGCAGCCAGAACTGGACGACATACGGCGCAAACTCACGCCGCATACGCGTGCCATTGTCCTGATCAATCCGAACAATCCCACGGGATCGCTATGCACGCGGCCGATGCTCGAGCAAGTCGCCGAACTTGCGCGTCGCCACAACCTGATCGTGTTCTCGGATGAGATCTACGACAAATTGATCCTGGAGGACACGCCGCATCTTGCGTTCGCTGCAGTTGCCCCCGACGTGCCCTGCATCACGTTTGGCGGCATGTCGAAGAACTATCTCGTTCCCGGATGGCGTATCGGCTGGGGAATCGTCTCCGGCGAGGCGGCTGCCGTGAAGACGTACACCGAAGGCGTGCATCGACTCTTGCGCGCGCGTCTCTGCGCCAACCATCCCGAGCAGTACTCGATTAAGCCCGCACTCGAGGGCCCGCAAGTTCATCTCGTCGAAGTAAAGCGCAAACTACGCTCCCGTCGCGACCTCACTCAGAAATGGTGCGAGGCCACTCCGCACGTAAGTTGCGTCGCACCGCGAGGAGCTTTCTACGCGTACCCACGTATCAACATTCCGGAAAGTGATGAAATCTTCGTGAAAGAACTGATCCGCCAGAAGCATGTGATGGTAGTCCACGGTTCCGGCTTCGGGCAGAAGCCCGGCACGCAGCATTTCCGCATCGTGTTCTTGCCGGACGAATCGACGCTAACGAAGGCTTATGCGGGGATTGCAGAGTTTATCCGCGAGCGGTATGGGAACTGATTCACTAGGCCAGCCCGCCGCCGTCGACGACCAGGGCGGCCCCGGTGATCCAACTCGACATCGGGCTCGCTAGAAACAGGACAGCATTCGCGACGTCTTCGGGCGTACCGACCCGAGCCAGCGGACGGTTGGCTGCCTCCCGCATGAAGGTCTGTGCATCTTCTCCGAGCTGAGCACATTCAGTGCGCAGCATCGGCGTATCGATGTCGCCCGGACAGACGCAGTTCACGCGGATGTTGTGCTTGCCATGATCGATGGCCATGGCTCGCGTCAGGTTCTCGGCACCGCCTTTTGCGGCACAGTAAGCGGCGGCGCGGGGGCCTCCCTTAAGCGACCAGCCAGAGCCGATGTTGATGATGCCGCCCCCGCCCGCACGAATCATGTGGGGCACGACCTCGTGCGACAGCAGGTAAATTCCCTTGAGCGTGACGTCGAGGGTTCGGTCCCACTCGTCCTCAGTGAGATGGACAACATCTTTGCGGATCGCAATGCCGGCGCAGTTGCAGAGAATGTCGATGCGTCCCCACTTGCTGATCGCGGCTTCGACCGCTTGACGGCAATCGGCGGCGCTGCGGACGTCGCAATTGGTGAAGAGCGCTTCCCCGCCCTGGCTTCGAATTTCCGCAGCAGTCTCTTCGCCCTTCTTCGCATCGATGTCGAGCGCGGAAACGAATGCTCCCATCTCAGCGAGACGGATAGAGATGCCGCGACCGATCCCGGAGGCGGCGCCAGTAATCATGGCGACCTTGCCCTCCAAGGACAGAAGCCTGGCGGTGCTTTCCGCGATTTTGGTCGTCAGCGCGCTCATGCAACAGTTTCCAGCGCCTTCTCCGCCGCTTCCAACGTGCGCTCAACATCCTCATCCGTGTGGGCCAGCGTCACAATCGAATGCAGCGCCGCCGACGGTGAGGCGTAGACTCCGAACTCAAACAGCGACAGCACGAATTTCTGGAAGGCACCGCGGTCGACATGCTGGCAGAACTCGCGATAGTCCCGGATTGCGGGCTGATCGGTGAACATCAACTGGAACATCGGGCCGACATTCTGCACAACCGCCGCCACTCCCTTCTTCCGGAACACATATCTGTACCCCTCGCACAACCGCTCCGCAATCTGATACGTATGGCGAAAGGAAGCGTTGTTGTCCCGAGTCAACACGCGCAGGTTGGCGCGCGCGGCGTACATTCCGATCCGCGATCCATTGTGCGTGCCGTAGTGCAGAACGCCGCCCCACTGCAAACCGTCCATCACTTCGGCGCGGCCGCACAAGGCGGCGACCGGCAAGCCGCAGCCGAGCGCTTTGCCGAAGGTCACAAGGTCCGGTGACAGTCTGTAGTATTCCTGGCAGCCTCCGGGAGCGATGCGGAATCCCGTCACTGTCTCATCGAGGATGAAGAGAATTCCGCTAGCCTTGGCGAGATCCTCCAAGCCATGCAAATATCCTTTCGCGGGAGGAATCACGCCCATGTTGGCCATGATGCCTTCCGTGATAATCGCCGCGATCTGGCCGTGATGATTCTCTATGGCACGCTGCAGCGCAGGCAGATCATTCCACGGGACGACGATCGTATCGTCGAGCGCGCTTCGATTGAGACCGGAACTGTCAGGAACTTTCACCGGATCGCTGCGAAGTCCCAGAGCACTCACCGGCATCACGTTGGAACTGACCAGCAGGTCGTCGTGCCAGCCGTGGTAGTGTCCCTCGAATTTGAGAATCTTGGGACGGCCGGTCACTCCGCGCGCCAGGCGAATCGCCGCCATCACCGCTTCGGTGCCGGTGTTTGCGAAGCGCACGCGCTCAGCGTTGCGCACTATTAGTTGCAGCATCTCAGCCACTTCCAACTCGACCGGGGTTGCCGTGGCGAAGTGCGCTCCGGTCGCTGCGGCGCCGGTAATGGCTTCTACAACTTCCGGATGCGCGTGGCCCAATGGTAGAGCGCCGAAAGCCATCATCCAGTCGATGTACTCGTTGCCATCCACGTCGAAGATGCGAGAGCCTCGGCCTCGCTCCATGAAGATGGGGTATTTGCCGAAGTTCGCCGGGCCGCGGGAGGAGGAACTGCTGGCCTCGATCAGCACGCCCACCGTGCGCTCGTAAAGTTGACGAGACTCCTCTGTGTTGAAAGCCAATCGGACCTCCGGCTCTTTGTAGCGCTCGACTGGGGCGGCGAGACGCCGCCCCGACAACCGCCGAGACGGCGGCGCTACCTGAATCGACCTGCAATGGTACAGCAGAACAACACGCCAGCCGAAGCTGAGTTCCCAAAGTAACCCGCGCAAATTGTCTGCAATTTTCGAGTCGCCCGCCATTCTTACTCTGAGCGGCTGCTGCCGCCATGTATCCCCCAAGAAATTTCAGCGTTTTCACCAGAACTGTTGGAGTGAGGGTTGAACTATGAAGACATCGATTCTCTCAGTGGTTTTGGACAGCGGGGCAATCGCTTCTCGACGATTGCCTCTTTGCCTGCTGGCTATCTCAGCGTTGTTTCCGACCTCGGCGCGAGCCCAAGAAAAGGCCGTGGAATCCGCTCACGCGGCGGGATGGGTCGTAATCCCCGTCGAAGAATACCGGGTGCTGCGCGCGAAAGCCTACCCGGTGGAGCACGATCCTGAGCCTCCGCCGCTTGATGCGACGCTGACGCGGGTCGATTACGACCTGCATGTCTCAGGCGAACTGGCAGCCGGACGCGCCAGCCTCACGGTGGATGTTTTGAAAGATGGCTGGGTGCGTGTGCCGGTTCCGGCAGGACTACTGGTTCGCGAGGCGCGACTCGATGGCAAGCTGGTCTCGCTCGTTCCGGCTCCGCAGGGAAAGGGCGCGGGACATCTCTCCGCTCTCCTTTCACATCCGGGACGCTGGGTTCTGGCGCTTGACGTCGACGTACCCGTTACCGCGTCCACTGGCGACGAGAGCATTTCCCTTCCCGCCACGGAATCGGGAGTAACCCGCGCGTCGGTAGAACTGCCACGACAAGGAATCGATCTCAGAGTCGATGGAGGAATTCTGTCTGCGAAGTCGGAAGCGTCCGGCGAAACGAAGTGGCTGGCCTATGGCCGCGGCAACGAGGCGCTCACCCTTACCTGGCGCAAGAAGACTGAGGATCATCACATCGAGCTCCCGTTGCGGATGCGGGGATCGCTCACACAGTTGACCAGCCTGGGCGAGGATTCGACCGGCGTCTACGCGGAGGCGGATCTGGAGATCGTGCAGGGAGCCGCGCGCGAGGCACGAATTCAGCTCCCGGACAAAGTCACGATCAATCAGGTGTCAGGCGCGATGATCGCCGACTGGGAGATGAAAAACGGCGAACTCACGATCACCTTCCTCGAACCGGTGGAGCATAGCGCGCGATTTGTGATCAACGGCGAGGCTCGGCTGCCGCGGGATGGAATCATCGATATTCCCTTGCTCCGGCTTCTCGACGCGGAGCGCGACAGCGGCGGAGTCGCGGTGGAAATCCTCGGAGCCGGAGAGATCAAAGACCAGAAAGCGCAAGGACTCGAAGACGCCGACGCAAGCGACCTTGGAGAAATGATCGCCAGCCGCCAATCGCCTGCCCTTGCGGCGTTCCGTGCACGGGCCGGTGAAGCCGGAGCAACGCGCACTTTAAGTGTGAACGTGGCCCGCTACGACCAGCAGGCCGTGCTGATGGCCAACATCGAAGAGGCTCGGTACGACATTCTGATGAGCGCCGATGGTAAGGAACTAGTGCAGGCCCGATACGCGGTCCGCAACAACCAGCGGAACTTCGTCAAGATTGCGCTGCCGGCGGGAGCGTCAGTATGGAGCGCATCGTTAGGAGGAAGGCCGGCGCGTCCCGGACAGTCCCCCGATGGAAGTCTTCTGCTGCCACTCGAGAAATCGCGTGGGGGAGAGGACGCGGCCGCGTTCGTTGTTGAACTGATGTATGTCACGAAGGCACCAGCGTGGCAGGACAAGGGGAAGCAGACCGTTACTTTACCTGCACTGGATCTGCCGATTTCACGGACGGGAGTGCTGTTCTACTACCCGCCCATGTTCCGAGTTTCGGCCGAGCCTGGGACGTTCCGCACGCAGGAATACCAGGGGCCGATTTCTGCAGCCCTGTCGACCGATGGAAGCGTGGCTGTGGCTGGGTATTCTGCGGCGGGCGCGGCGGGGGGCATAGTAGTAAACGCTCCGGGGCAGGCTGCGCCGTCGCAAACATTCGATCGCCTCGAACAATTCGCGCAGCTCCAGAGCAACGACGACAAAGAAAAGAAGGACGCCACCCAGGCGCTGCTCGACAGTTTCAAATCGAAGTCGATGGCAGGCAAAGTGACCGGCATCGTGCCGGTCAATATCGATTTCCCGGCGTTTGGTCCATCGATCTACCTGGTGTCGGAATTGACCAGCGAGAACCAATCACCCGTTGCAGAATTCAGTTTCCAGCACGATAAAAAGGCAGGTGCGCGATGAACAGCAGACTTTTCACTTCAATGTTGGTTGGATGTGTGTGTTTGATGTCTTTGTGCTGGGCGGAGGACAAGTCCGCACTGCCCCTACCCGATCCCGGCAACGTCACGCTCACGCTCGACGAATACAACAAGCTGGTGGAACGGGCGGCAAAGCTGCCGAAGAAGCCTGAGACGGCGCCACTTCCCTACTCCATTAAGCATGCCGATCTGAAACTGAAGGTTGAGAACAACGGCGTGATGGGGTCCGTGGAGCTTGAGGGAGAAGTCTTCCACAAAGGTATAAGCAAGGTGCCGCTCACCAGTGGAATGACGATTCTGGACGCTCATCAGAACGAAAAGGGTGTTCCGTTACTTCAAGAGGGGGGCACCCACATAGCTCTCTTGCCCGCTGGAGATTTTTCCATCTCGCTCGATACTGGCCTGCCGCTGAAGATCGATGCTGGCCGCGCGTCGCTCAGTCTGCCGGCTCCGGTGGCGGGGAGCGTACAAATGAGCTTACTGATACCGGGCGAGCATACGCTGGCCAATATCAACCCAGGAGTCATCACCAGCCGTAAGTCCGAAAACGGTCACACCGCGATTGAAGCAACATTGGTCCCCGGACAACCTGCCAACATCTGGTGGGCCACGCGCGAAGTGGTCGCACCGGTTGCTCCGCGTGAAGTGCGGTTCCTGGCGGATTCGAAGACGCTCGTTTCGGTTAGTGAAGCGGAAATGCGAATTGCTGTTCTGGCAGACATCACCATGGTGCAGGGGGAAACCTCCACATTCCAGGTTCAGATTCCTGAAGGCTTCGAGGTCACTGGCGTAACTGGACCGACGCTGGATTCGGCTGAGACTCAGCCTAAGGTCGTGAACGTAAGACCGGTCGGCACAACCGAACCCACTCACCCATATATCTTCCTGACCGTGAGCAACCCCGGGCTGCGTAGTCATCAGTTTCTGATCTCAATGGAGCGCTCGATCAATGACACGAAGGCAGACACGCCTTTCGTCAGCTTCAAGGGAGCGCAAAGGGAGACTGGTGAAGTGCTGGTGGAGGGCGCTGGCACCATGGAAATTACTGCAACCGAGGGCGGCGGCCTTAAACGCATGGACGTAAAGGAAGCCAACCCTTATCTGCGGTCGCTCGCGCACTTCCCGCCGCAGGCTGCATTTCGCTATCACCGGCAGGCGAGTGAGACTCCTACTCTCGCCTTGAACTGGGTCAGGTTTCCGGACGGCAGCGTGCTCGCTGCCGTGGCCGAGAGCGCGGATGTCACCACCATGGTCACTTCAGAAGGCAAGTCGCTGACCGAGGTGAAATTGACTCTGAAGAATCAAGCCCAGCCTTTTTTGAAAGTTTCGCTGCCCACTGGGGCGACGATCCTCTCCGCGGAGGTGGCCGGACAACGCGTGAAACCCGTGCAAGGTGCGGACGGCAATCGCGTGCCACTGTTGCGACCGGGATTCCGTCCCAACGGCTCCTACACGGTGTCGTTTGTATTCATGCACTCCGGAACCCCATTCGCGAAAAAAGGCGGAGCCGACCTGAGTCTGCCGAGCATGGATATCCCGATCAACCTGCTGAACTGGGAAGTTTTCCTGCCAGAGCGCTACAAGGTGAAAGATTTCGGCGGAGACGTAATTGCTGCCAATCGGGTTCCCGAACCCCTGCGCGAAGAAGTTGCAACGCGAGGACAACTGGAACGCGACCGAGGTTCTTATAACAACTCGAATGATATAGGCGCGCGCATCCAGTCTCCGGCGGGGCAGATGGGGGGATATGTGACCGATGCCACCGGAGCAGTCATTGCGAATGCGCAGATTACAGTCACGTCCTCCGACAACGGAATGAGTCGCAGTACAGTGACCGACTCCTTGGGACACTGGACGCTTCTGGGACTACCTTCGGGAAACTACAAGATCAAGCTGGACAGCAGGGGCTTCAAAACCAGCGTGAACGACGTCAGGTACGACTCGAGTCAGCCTTCGATGTTTGGCGGTGTGCTGAACGTTGGCGCTGCGGCGGAAACCGTCGAGGTTACAGCTTCAGCGCCCATGCTTAATACGGAATCGAGCATGGTGGCTGTGGAAGGCCGGAACTTCAGCAAAATAATGCCGCTCGCTCCCGGAGCAGTCAGCCAAAATGCTTCTGCCAATGTCATGAATCTGCAAAAGCGGGTCGCCGGCGTTCTGCCGGTGGCGATCGACGTTCCCCGGGCTGGTACTTCGTTTAGTTTCGTCAGGCCACTGGTGCTCGACGAAGAGACCAAGGTTACCTTCAGCTACAAAAGCCGGTAAGAGGACAGAGGCAGAACTGCACCTGCGATTTCAACGTGCTGGCCACCAATGGCTCGCCGATGGCATAGAATGTTGAATCGCAGGTTAGCAGCAAATGAGTAAACCCGATACGTGGAAGGCGTGGGAAGGACTGGTGATTAAAGGGAAGTTTCCGCTCCGCCAGTGGCTGGGCGGCTCCGATCATAGCGCCGTGTTTCTGACCGAATTCGCAGACCAACACGTGCAGAGGGCTGCGATCAAGCTCATTCAAGTGGACGAAGCCACGGCCGAGGCGCGACTGTCAAGCCTGCGCGCCAGCGCGAAGCTTTCTCATCCTCATCTGATTCGCACGTTTGAGAGCGGCTTTTGCCGGCTGGACGGCTCGCCATTTGTTTATGTGTTGATGGAATGTGCCGATGACGATCTTTCCAGGATTCTCCCAGAACGGCCGCTGGATCCTTTGGAAGTATCGGACTTACTGCCTCCGGTTCTCGATGCGCTTTCTTATCTGCACAAGAATGGATTTGTTCACGGCCGCGTTAAGCCGTCGAACGTGCTCGCTGCGGGCGATCAACTGAAGCTGTCCTCGGACCAGGTTGCGCCGGTAGTACAGCAGGATGGAGGACGCAGGCGGCGCGACGTGTATGACGCCCCTGAGACCGCAGCCGGGATCATATCGCCGGCGGGAGATATATGGTCTGCGGGCGTCACATTGCTCGCGGCATTGGCTCAGAACGTAGCCGCCGCCGAGCAAGCTTCACCGGCGAATCGTGATTTACCCGAAACCATCCCGGATCCGTTTCGTGGCATCGTGCGGGAATGCCTGCAGCTCGATCCGAACCGTCGGTGCTCGCTGAAGGAAATTCAGGCGCGCATGCAACCGGCGGCGCGTTCCGTGCCCGCCCCTCCTGAGCCAGCGTTAATCCCAACTGGTTCCACGAGCCGCCGGCCGGTGTTTGCCGTCGCGGCTGTGATGATCGTTGTGCTGGGGATCGTACTTGCATGGATTTATTCCCGCTCAAGCAAATCTGCAACGCAGACCTCCGATAATGGGACCAAGCAAACTGTAACTGAAGCCGCACCGACCCCGACAACCGCTGCTCCTAAGCCGGCGGAACCTGTGGTGCGGCCGCCTCGAGCACCAGGGGGTGAGGTCGTTCGCCAAGTTCTTCCCGAGGTTCCCCGCAGTGCGCAAAATACTATCCGAGGCACGATCAAGGTGGTCGTACGGGTAGAAGTGGATCCTTCCGGAAAAATCACCACAGCAAGATTGAAGTCGTCCGGTTCCAGCCGATACTTCGCGAATCAGGCCCTCAAGGCGGCGGAGCGATGGGAGTTCTCTGCCCCCGAAGTCAACGGACAGCCGACAGCCAGCACGTGGCTGCTCCAGTTCCGATTCAAGAAAACGTCGATCCAGGCTTCGCCTCAACGAGTGAAGGGATAACTTTGCGCTTCCTGACGCAGCTTCCATACGATCTGCCGGACCATTCCCAGCAATACTTTCGCATCCATGGCCTGCAGATTGAACCGGAGCATAAGACGGCGAACCTTCTTTTCACTCACCACATCATTGCCCGGTTTTACGTACCCGCTGATCTTCAGAGCCTCGTATAGCCCCTGCGTGATCTTCTCGATTTCGCCGGATGCCGCCGGCTTGATCTGCTCGGAAATCGCTTCGTCGACTACGTTCCGCGAGAGTCCGAAAAGACAAACGGCTACAGCCTGTCCCAGATTCATGGAGATGTTTTGTTCATCAGTCGGAATAGTGAGGAGCCAATGACAATGGGTAAAGTCTGCGTTCGTTAATCCGATCTTCTCGGAGCCGAACAACAGCGCGACCCTACCTGTTCCTAATGCTGTTCGAATGGCGCTGGACGATTCACCGTTAAGACGGCGCACTGGATCGTGTAAAGCCCGATTGCGGACCGCGGTGGTTCCGACCACCAGTGAACAGTCCGCCACAGCTTCGGCCACAGAGTCGAACTCCTGTGCGTTATTGAGCAGTGCAGAGGCACCCACGGCAGAGCGTGCCTCGCGAAAAGCAACAGCGTATGAATTGACCAGGCGAAGATCCCGAGGGCCGAAGTTGCTCATGGCCCGCGCAGCCGCACCAATGTTGAGTGGATTGCGTGGTCGCACCAACACGACCACCAGTTGGTCTAGCTCTGAAATTCTGCCAGGCAAGCCGCCATTCTACGACAAGACATTTAGGGGAGGCGTGCTGCTAAAGAAAAAGCGCCCGGAGTCGGGCGCTGTGCATTCCGAATTAACCCAGGCATCTATCGGGCGAACAATTTCCGACGCATCATACCCATCATGCTCATCGCACCAGTCGCAAAAAAAGCGAGCGTGGAGGGTTCCGGAACAGACGCGATGGTCGTATCCCCGCCAGAAATCAAGGTTGAGCCGCTAAAGAATCCTGTGCCTGTGTTAGCAGTCAGTTGAACGGTAACCGCGTTCACG
>Ga0209580_10000390_pt1 | contig 25406 bp, 19 predicted proteins | sample Coa_R1_5_FD_187153 | JGI IMG/M metagenome (GOLD analysis project Ga0209580, IMG submission 187153) | Surface soil microbial communities from Centralia Pennsylvania, which are recovering from an underground coalmine fire - Coalmine... | ecosystem: Environmental > Terrestrial > Soil >... | reverse complement strand
CTCCTGAGGCTAAAACCAGAAAAGGGCTGTGAATATTCCCAGCTCAGAAAAAAATGTTGGGTGCGGCAAACACTCCTCGGCAAACTCAGGGCAGGCTCTGTCCGCCGCCCCTCTAGTTTGAGCTCGAACCCGAAGGCGTTGTTCCTGAGGCATGCGCCTTTTCGCTTGCAACAAGAGTGTTTGTCATCCCGAGCGAGCGCCGCTTTTTTGCGCGAGAGAGGGACTTGGAGCAGCCACAACGCGCGAGGCGACCTTCCTCATTCCCGAATGAAGCGCCTGTTGCCCGGCCGCAATCGAAGCGTGAGGCCGGAGGCTCAAAATTATGCGGGGCTTACCCTCTCTGGGAAAGCGCCTACTGCCATACATCCGAAATCGGCAACACGCCTGCGCTCTTCCCTAAATGTCCCAGCCCGTACATGTCCTCGATTGTTCGCAGCACATTGTAGTGATTGATTTTCTCGCTGTACTTCCCGGGCTTGACCATGGCTCCCACAAAGATTGTGGCGATGTGGTTGGTGGTGGTGTCGTTATCTTCGTCGAAGGTAACGATCAGCAGGCTGTTGTTCTTCCGCGCCCACGTTGCATAGGCCAGCAGATGGGTCTGCAGCCAGCTGTCTCCCTGCTGGATGGTTCCGTTGTGCATGTCGTCGTTCAGGTTCGGAATAACCCACGCCACATTTGGCAATTTGGAAAAGTCAGTGGGGAAACTCGTAAAGGGCTGATCGCCCTTAGCGATATCCTTAGAGAAGTCTGTCCAGGGAGCGTGCTTTCGCGCGTAGCTCCCCCACGAGCAAACTTCCGACCCAGCCGACGGGAGCCCCTCCGAGTAGCCGTTGAAAGTCCTGCCCTTGGCGATCAGCTCGCTCTCCAGCGATGCCGTGGAGAAAGTGTGCGGGCACGAATCATCGGTCACCCCCTGGTTCCACCCCGAGAACAAATCCAAATAGTTCGGCTGGCTGGGATGCGTAATCGCGAACGAGTTTGTAAACAAAGCGCCTTCCGACGCCAGGGTGTTGATGTAGGGAGCCTGTGACGAGCCGATAATCTGCGAGTAACCGTGATTTTCTTCGATCACCACCACCACATGAGCCGGAGCCGGAACCGCCGTGGCTGCAATTTGACCAGCCGCAGTTACTGCCAGGGACAAAACTGCAAACAGCACCAACGGGAATTCCTTTATTGAGGGATACATTAAAAAACTCCTGAAGGGGAATGTGGGCCAGTGGCGGGACCTTCCTTCCATGATAGCGACATGCGCACGACGTTCAAAATAGTTAGGGCAATCAGCGGGCGGGCGGGTCGTGTGGCGCAGGCTTGTGTGGAGACGGCCGCCAAGCCTGCCCTGAGCGAAGCCGAAGGGGCCGTCGATGCGGCCCAGGGGTATCGGGCCGCCTCGCCTCCTCGCCTGGCAGCACCACAGTTCATGTGGGGACAGCCGCCCTCGGCTGTCCATGCGGCCCAGGAGTGGGCCGCTCGCTTTGGCTCTTGCATCGGCACGGCGTGGCCGCAGGGTTGAGCGTATGAAATGACAAAGAGTGGAGATGCGGCCCCGGCGCAGTAGAGCAGGAGGAATCTGCTTTTCATGCCCTTCCCAAATCCTTGCCCGCAACAAGCCTGTTCGTCATCCTGATCCGACAAAGTGCAGGAATCTTTAGCGGACCACCTCAAGTTGACGTTCTCTGTTTACTTCACCCATTCGAACTAGCACGAAAAACAACCAGCAACTTACTCGACTCGCGAGTGAATCATTCGCTAACATGCATATCACGGAGTCGGAGCCTTTCGCTTTACAACTTTTTTACTCTGCATTGACAATCGTGTACCTTCCTCCCCCTATCTTTGCCTGGTAATAAGTCCAGACGAGAGCTGGATGATCGACTCTGGATAAGTGAGGTAAATTATGTCCCGCCGCGTTCTGCTTGCGCTGCCCTCTCTACTGCTGTCAGCGCTTTTCCTGGCGGGGAACCCCGCTTCCGCCCAGAGATACACCATCACAAGTGTCGGTCCTGCCACGACAACGGCAACGGCCATCAATAACAATGGGCAAATCGTTGGCGCCTTGAATAGCGGGTCGGCCACCGCTCCGGTCAGCGACCCCTATCTTTCCACAAGTGGAACCGTGAAGGACTTAGGCAGTCTCGGCGCCGCCACCGCCACTGGCCAAGCCTACGCGATTAATTCAGTGGGCCAGGTAGTTGGTCTCGCAGACGGACCTTTCCTGTACAGCGCCGGTAAACTATCTCTCTTGCCCGGCGGAGTTACTCCCTTGGGCATCAACAAAGTCGGCAGCATCGTCGGCTATTGGAATCCTTCAGGTATCCCCAACCTTGAACACGCCTTCCTTTACAGCAACGGTGTGGTCAAAGACTTGGGATTTCCGAATTTGAATAGCTCCGCGCTTGGCATCAATACGGCCGGCCAAATAGCCGGCTGGACTTTCCCGCCTCCCGGAACGCCGTGGATTTTCGTCGCCACGATTTGGCAGCCCGGCGGCCAGGTAGATTTTCTAGGAACCTTAGGTGGAATGTGGAGCCGCGCCTTGGCCATCAACGATCTTGGCCAAGTCACCGGACAAGCCGCGATAGCTGGCATCACCGGCACCGCACATGCGTTTCTGTGGACGAGCGGCCAGATGGTCGACATCGATACCTTGGGCAGCACCTACAGCTTCGGGCTCGCGATCAATAGCCACGGCGTAGTGGTGGGCCGGGAGGCTCTCAATAATCAGACCTCGCTCACTTACCATGCCTTCATCTATACCAGTGGAAAAATGACTGACTTGAATAGCCTGATTCCCGCAGGCACTGGCTGGATCCTCCACGAGGCGACCGGCATTAACGACTCGGGGGAAATTGTTGGCAACGGTACTTTGAACGGCCAGGTTCAAGGCTTTCTGTTGAAGCCCGTCATCACCAACAACACGCCGATTCGGCACGTAATCATGCTGATCCAGGAAAACCGCACGCCCGACAATCTTTTTGGCAGTGACTTTACCAACAGCCCCCGACGCTTGCCTAATGCTCATCTGGTCCAGCACGGGTCATGCCATGGCGCTTCCATTACCTTGACGCCGTCTCGCCTGGACACTTGCTACGATCCCGACCATGGCCATGGCATTCCTCATCCTTCATGGCTGGATATGTATGACAACGGAAAAATGGACGGTGCCTGCGACATCTTTATTCACAATTCCTGCTCATCTCTAACTCCGTTGCCTGCGAATCCTACTTACACCTATGTGGACAATACTCCGATACCAGGACAGACATTCGGCATCGTCGAGCCTTACTTTCAAATCGCAGAGCGCTACGGCTTCGCGAACCAAATGTTCCAGACTAACCAGGGACCCAGTTTTCCCGCTCACCAGTTCCTATTCACCGGAACTTCAGCTCCGACATTTTTCGACGATCCCAACGATCCGCAGATGCTTTGGCAATGGTTCGCGGCCGAGAACCTAAGCAGCAGTTCCTCGGTCCCCAACGGTTGCCTCGCCAACCCCGGCGCCCTGATTTACGAACTCGCGCCCAATGGCATGGAGACCGCCGGATACACGCCCGCAGGACAAACTCCCGGATATCCTTGCTATGAGCATGCCACGCTTACCGATCTGCTGGAGCAAAGCAAACCCCAACCTATCAGCTGGCGCTATTACGGCAACGTTGGCCCCGGCAGCCTGTGGAATGCTCCCAATGCTATCAATCACATTTGCAAGCCCAGTGGTGGCGTTTGTACTGGAACCGATTGGACCAACGGCAACGTGGCTTTGGGTTCGGGACAAATATTGAATGACATTGCCAATTGTCGGCTGCGCGAGGTGAGCTGGGTAATTCCGGACGGAAACTGGTCCGACCATCCGGGCACGGCGGGCGCCGATGCCGGACCGTCGTGGGTTGCCGCCATCGTCAACGCTATCGGAAACAGCTGGACCAACAGCAATCACAAGTGCGACTACTGGGGAAACAACAGCAATGACGCCACCGCCGTCCTCATCACCTGGGACGATTGGGGAGGTTTCTACGACGACGTGAATCCCGCCGCGGCTATCGGCCTCGGCTACAAGAATGGTGGCGGCAACGGCCAGCAGTATGTCTACGGTTTCCGCGTGCCTCTGCTGGTCGTGTCGGCGTATGCCAAGCCCAGTTATACCTCCAGCCTGAACCACGACTTCGGCAGCATGCTCAACTTCACCGAGTTTGTCTTCGGACACAACGGCAAGTCCTTGGGTGAAATTAATCCTGCGTATCACTACGCGGACTTCTTCGTGCAAGACAAAGGCGCGGCCCCCAATAATTATTCGCTGTACGACTTCTTCAACTTCAGCAGCCCTCCGCAGAAATTTGTCCCGGTGACCGGAACAAAGTACGCGCCGGCCTGCTTCACCAATCCGACCGGATGCTTTACGGCCTTCCCCATGGCTCCCGACAAAGACGCTGAGGAAGACGACTGACGAACTGAGGGCGAGCGCCTGGGAGTACCGGGCTGCTCGCCTTTGCCGGGTGCCCCATTTCTCGCGTCCTTTGCGAGAAATGGGGATTTACGGCCGTTCCCCCCACATGAGCTGAAAAGGCTGCTGGGAACTGACAACCGAGAACGGGAACCATCAAAACCTCGGCTATAATATTTGAGGAACGCAGACTCAAAAGGAGCCTCGATGGCCATCCAGAAGACCGACAAGATTTGGCACAATGGCAAACTCATCAACTGGGACGACGCGACCATTCACGTGATGTCGCATGTGGTCCATTATGGCTCGTCGGTTTTTGAAGGCATCCGCTGCTATGCCCCGCCCTCCGGACCGGCCATCTTCCGCGCCCACGAGCACATTCAGCGCTTGCTCGATTCCGCCAAGGTCTACCGCATTGACGTCGACTACACGCGCGAGGAGCTGGTCAAGGCCATGGTCGAGACCATCGGCCACAATGGCGTGTGGCCATGCTACGTGCGCCCGGTGATCCTGCGCGGATACGGCGAAGCAGGCGTCAACCCGTTCAATTCGCCGACTGAGGTCTACATCATTAATTATCCGTGGGGAAAGTATCTGGGCGGCGAAAATGAAGGCTGCGACGTGTGCGTTTCCACGTGGACCCGGATCGCGCCCAACACCCTGCCCGCGATGGCCAAGTCGGGCGCCAATTACATGAACTCGCAACTCATCAAGATGGAGGCGATCGTCAACGGCTACGTCGAGGGCATCGCGCTCGATGTGAATGGATTTGTCAGCGAAGGTTCTGGCGAGAATTTGTTCATCGTGCATCGCGGCAAGTTGATCACGGCGCCGCTGGGCAATTCCGTGCTGCCCGGCATCACCCGCGACTCGGTGCTGCAAATTGCCAGCGATCTGAATATTCCGGTGCTGGAGCAGATGATCCCGCGCGAAATGCTCTATCTCGCGGATGAGGCTTTCTTCACGGGAACCGCCGCGGAAGTGACGCCCATCCGGTCGGTCGACAAGATCAGCGTGGGCAAGGGCGTGACCGGCGCGATCACGAAGGCGATTCAGAAGGAGTTTTACGCCATCGTGCGCGGCGAGAAGCCCGATCGCCACAACTGGTTCACCGCTGTCCCGGTGCGCAGCAAGCAGCCGGTCGGGGTGTAGCGGCCGTTCTATATAACGATTGTTTGGGAGCAAGGGCGCGATGGTCGCGCCCTTTTTTCCTGGCCAGACTGGCCTGCGGATTGGCCGACGTTACCTAGGTCATCTTGGGCGGGGTGACGTTTCAGGCGATGATACGGAGAGCTTTGGGATCACTCTCCGATGAATATTGACGACCTGCTGCGGATTGCTACGGACAAACGAGCCTCAGACTTGCATTTGAAGGTGGGGAACTATCCCCATCTGCGGGTTGACGGCGAGCTGCTGCCACTGACGGATCAGCCGCGCATCAGCGCCGAAGACATGCTGAACATGGCGTTCAGCATGATGTCGGCCCGGCAGAAACAAAAATTCAAAGAGACCACGGAAATCGATATGGCCTACGGCGTGGCCGGCCTGGGACGCTTCCGTGTGAATATTTTTCAGCAGCGCGGCAACGTGGGACTGGTGCTGCGCGTGATTCCCACGAAAATTCGCGCGCTCGACGAGCTGTTCCTGCCCAAGGTGGTGGAGCAGATTTGCGATATGCCGCGCGGGCTGGTGCTGGTCACCGGCGTCACCGGTTCCGGTAAGTCGACGACGCTGGCGGCGATGGTCGACAAGGTCAATTCGTCGCGCGCCGAGCACATCATCACCATCGAAGATCCCATCGAATTTCTGCACCGCGATAAGAAGGGCTACGTCAACCAGCGCGAGATTCAGGTGGATACGCCGTCGTTTGGCGCGGCGCTGCGCGCTTCTCTGCGTCAGGATCCGGACGTGATCCTGGTGGGCGAAATGCGCGACCTGGAAACGATCTCGACCGCGCTCCATGCGGCCGAAACCGGCCACATGGTTTTCTCCACGTTGCATACGCTGGATGCGGTGGAAACCATCAACCGCGTCATTTCCATCTTCCCGCCGCCGGAGCAGAAGCAGATTCGCATGCAGCTGGCGGCCGTTTTGCGGGCCATCATCAGCCAACGACTGGTGCGGCGCTGCGATGGCGACGGACGGGTGCCGGCCGTGGAAGTGATGATCAACACGGCGTACATCCGGGAATGTATTCTGGTGCCGGAAAAGACGCGCTCGATACGCGATGCGATTGCCGCGGGCACATCGCAATACGGCATGCAGACGTTTGACCAGTCGCTGTGGGATCTGTTCCAGGCGGGCCTGGTCAACTACGAAACCGCGCTCGAGAACGCGTCGAACGCCGACGATTTCAAGTTGCGCATGCAGGGCATCGCTTCCACGTCGGATATTTCGCGGCAGTCGATGCAGTCGGCAGGCTTCGGCGGACGTTAGAAAGTTTGGCTTAAAGTCAGGTCCGAGAAAGATCTCTGAGTTCGCGTTTCTTCATACGTTGCCTCCTTGTACGGGCGCGCCTTTTGAGCGCGCCCTTTTTTTGACGTACAAGGTGTGAAAGCGGCGGCGAGTGTCAGTGCTGCGGCGCGGCTCCAAACTGCGCGAAGGTAACGAAGTGTCCGGCGGGATCCTTAATGCCGATCTCCCGGGCTCCATAAAACGTGGTACGCACCGGGATGACCACTTCGGCGCCTTTGGTGGCGGTAATGGTTTCGTCCAGGTTGTCGACCTCGACATAAAGGAACGTGGGGCCTTTGCGAACCACCTTTGCAATCGCGCCCACGTCTTTGTCAGCGCTGGCGTAGCTTTGGTACATCAGCTCGACGTTTCCCTTTTGCAACATGGCGAAGGCCAGCTTGTTTCCGTCAGGAACCTCGGCGGTCTTCTGGAAGCCCAGTTGTTCCACCCAGAACTTCACGCAAGGTTCTATGTCTTCTGCAAACAGCACAGGTGTGATTTTCTTTACGGTCATAGTTTTGGTTTTCTCCTCTGCCTTCGTCCGGCCCAATGGCACGATGGCGAGCAGCAGGAGCGAGAGCAGCACGAAGGTCGCGATTCGCATGATTTTTGTCCTTGTCAAGAACTGTAGTCTTAATTAGACTAGTGTCACGATAATCGATTCCGATTTCCGTGTCAAGGAGGATTTTTATGGCAACTGAACAACGCAGTTTGCAGGACCTGCTGTCTGTGGGACCGGCTTTCCTTCGCGACTTCGAATTGCTGGGAGTGCGCAGCGTGGCCCAGCTGGCGCGCCGAAATCCCGAGAAACTCTACGAGGGCCTTTGCCGCGTGACCGGCAAGGGGCAAGATATCTGCTGCCTCGATGTTTTTCGCGCGGCGGTGGCCCAGGCACGAAATCCGCGGCTGCCCATCGAGCAATGCCAGTGGTGGTACTGGAGCCGGCAGCGGAAGGCGCGCGATGCCCGCGCGTAGCAAGCGGGAGCTGACGACGCCGGACCTGGTACTGCTGAGCCTGCTGGCGGAGCGGCCGATGCACGGCTACCAGGCAAACCTCGAACTGGAGCGGCGGGAAGTGCGGGACTGGGCGGGGATTTCCCGGCCGCAGGTGTATTACTCGCTGGATAAGCTGGCGCGCCTGGGGTTAATCCGGGCCAGCGCCAGCGAGGAACCGGCGGCCGGTCCGGAGCGCAGCGTGTTTGCGACGACGGCCAAAGGACGGGCAGCGCTCGCGGACGCGCTGGAGCGGGCGGAGTGGACGTCGCAGCGGGAGCGTCCACCGTTTCTGACCTGGGTGGCGCTCTCTTGGCAGGCGCGTCCGCGAGTCTTCGAGCAGCAACTGCGACGGCGGCAGGCATTTTTGGAAAAGGAGCTTGCGCGAGAGGAGGAGGTGCTGCGATCCATCCGAGAAGAGGTCGGGCACCGCTTCCACGAGGCGGTTTGGATGGTGAGCCTGGTGATCGAGCAGTTTCGGACGGAGTTGCGCTGGCTGCGGAAGCTGTCACGGGAAGTGCATCGGCGGGCGGAGGCGCGGAATCCGCAGTATGCGGAGGGATTCCTGAAGCAGGGGGCAGACTAGCGTTGCCTAAACTCGACATTCAACACGCGGTAAGTAGTTTTGGGCCATTCGTTGAATATCTCTGTTTTTGCAACTCCAGCTTTATCTCGAAATTCAAGTTTGACAGCCACGATCTCCTCATCCTTGATGAAAGTTTGAGATAATTCGCACCCGACCCATTTGGGTCGATGATGACCTTCCCGGAATATCCCGCTCTCAATTTCTCTCACCAGGGAGAGAGTATCGTTCTCTAAATTCGTTTCTTTACTATTTTTCATGTCAAATCGCGGATCAATAAATTCTTCTGCCAACAACCATTCCGACAGATTCTTGAATACAGACGCTTCATACCTACCGTCAGATGTTGAGACAAGAACGTTCAACCCCACCAAGTTGAGATCCTTTTTGGCCCATGTCTTGAGAAGCATGAAGACAGTGGCGGAGCCAACCAGTCGCAGCCCAGTGCAGACCGCCAACAGATCAACCTCTACGTCCTGCCGATAGACGGGCAGGCCAGCCAATGCGAGGGGTTGACTCGGGTCTTTGTATTGATGGTGTAAACGATAGCTTCCTTCGACCACAACAAAGAGGATCGCGCCAAGAATAATTACGAAAGCCCACGGCGGGGGAATCTTTGGCAAAGACTCTGGTTTGATCCACTTGGGAACTTCTATCAACTCACACAATTCCGTATAGGCGACATAAACAGAGCCAAGAATAAGGATCGTTGCGACCGCCCGATGTTGGCGGGCATGCTCCCAGCATTCTTTGAAGTGGCTCATCCTCGTCTTGAAATAATGTCCCACTTTAGACATGCGCACACCTCCGCTAAGTCGAGCACATGGTTCCGCATTGTGGCGGGACTATGTTGCTTGACCGAGAAAAGGTTACGCTTTTGGTCTTGGTTGAGTCACGGTGTTAGTTCTCGCTGATTCTTCTCGGTCCGGCAAGATGGGCCGGCTAAGCTGTTCGTATCTCGTTTCCGGTTGGGCCATAGTTGACGGGTGTGTGGCATTTCCGCGTCTCAAGAAAACAATCCCAGGTCAATTGGACAGTGAGTTGGGGGGACCAAGCGAAACTATTGGCGCAATTCCCTGGTAAGGCAGGCAGTATGTCCATCTCGTTGAGGCTGATCCCCTCAGGGGCTAAGCCCACGGATTCTGTGCTGCTACGGGCGGCTAGAAGCCGCGCCCTTCCAAGCGGCGGCGGAGGCCTGTGAAGCCACGCCTTTCCCAGAGGCATGTACGACTCCGCTTGGCTACCAATCCAAAGACGAGTCTGACAGCAGCGGCTGAAGCCGGAAGAGATCTTGCGGGCCTGCGGCATCGCTGAAGCGATGCCCTGATACGAATCGCGAGTCCCTCCGGCCAGCAAGAATCGTAAATCGCGTGAAAGGGTGCGAAATGTAGAAGTCGCCTCGCGCTTATTGCGATGCAACAGACGCGTCGCCGCATGGTAGGTCCTCCTTTCTGCTGGCCACTGGGCCTGGTCCGCAGATTGAGCTATCGTTAAGGCTATGTCGTTTCCGCGTCCCAAGAAAAGGCCGTACAACGAAGACGAATTGTATGAGTATGCGGTGGGGGCGCTGGCGCGACGCATGCGAACCGTGGCCGAACTGAAGCGGCTGATGCGGGCTCGCATTGAAGATGCGGCGTCGGAGTATGGAGAGACACTGGTGGAGCTGGTGATTCGCCGGTTGAAAGATCAGGGGTATTTGAATGATTCGCAGTACGCGGCGTCGTATTCGTCCATGCGGCGGGATAACCAGAAGTTCGGGCGTATGCGCGTGGTGACAGAATTGAAAACTCGGGGCGTACATGGGACTGTGATCGAGAAGGCGGTGGAGGCCGCGTTCGATGGCGTAAGCGACGAGAAGCAGGCGCGCGAGTATTTGCGCAAGAAACGACTGGAGAAGCCGAAGGACCAGAAGCAGGCGGCGCGCATATTTCGCCAGCTGGCGCGGGCGGGATTTCGCACGAAGACCATCTTCACGATTTTGAAGAAGTGGGACGTGGAAGATGAAACACTCAGCCTGCTGGAGAGCGAGGCAGCGGAATCCCGAGAATGAAACACCGGGCCGCAGAAGTGGATTTTCTGGATCGAAGCTTGCTATGGGTGCTCCACGCAAGGACCCTTCGACTCCCCCTTGACTGCGCTCAGGTCCTTGCAAAACAGGGCAGGCTCTTCGCTCCGCCTGAAGAACGGCTGTGCCTAGGGTGACGCCGCGTTAGAACAGAGGCGGCCACTCGAACTGCACAGCTCCCCCAATTGCAGGAAGCGGTCTCTTTCAGCGCTCATCATTTAGAATTAGATCTCCAACATGCTGACAGGCTCGCAAATTCGCCGCAGGTTTCTGGACTTCTTCGTGCAGAAGGGGCACAAGGAAGTGCATTCATCGTCGCTGGTTCCGGCGAATGATCCCACGCTGCTGTTCACCAACGCGGGGATGAACCAGTTCAAAGACGTTTTTCTCGGACTCGAAAAACGCGACTATTCGCGGGCAACGACGTCGCAGAAATGCGTGCGCGCCGGGGGCAAGCACAACGATCTGGAAAATGTCGGGTTCACGAACCGGCATCACACGTTCTTCGAGATGCTGGGGAATTTTTCCTTTGGCGACTATTTCAAGAAAGATGCGATCGCGTACGCGTGGGAGCTGATCACTTCGCCCGAGTGGTTCGGAATTGCGAAGGAAAAGTTGTACGTGACGATCTTCAACGGCGAAGCCGGCGTGCCGCGGGATGCGGAGGCGTACGATTTGTGGCTTGCGCAAGGTGTCGCGAAGGGTCGCATTTTTGAGTTCGGCGTGAAAGACAATTTCTGGCAGATGGGCGATACCGGGCCCTGCGGTCCGTGCAGCGAGATTCATTACGACATGGGTCCGGCGGCGTCGGATCAAGGGCACGCCGACTGCGCGTTCGGATGCGATTGCGGGCGGTACGTGGAGATCTGGAATCTGGTGTTCATGCAGTTTGACCGCGATGCCAGCGGGAAGTTGAACCCGCTACCCAAGCCGTCAATTGATACGGGGATGGGGCTGGAGCGGGTGACGGCGGTGCTGCAAGGCGTGATTTCGAATTATGAGACGGATTTGTTTGTGCCGCTGATCAAAAGAGCGGCGGAGTTGACTGGCGAGCCGCGCTCGCCTGGACAGCCCCTTCGACTCCGGTCAGCGCAGGCTTGGGCGGCTGTCCCCACGCAATCCGGGGCGGGCATAGGCCATGTGGAGACGGCCGCTCCCGGCCGTCCGGCCGAGCAAAGCTCGGCCGGGAGTTCCGCCCACAAATCTGCAGCTTCCTTGAGGGTGATTGCCGACCATTCAAGGGCAGCGACGTTTCTGATTTCAGATGGGGTGCTGCCATCGAATGAGGGGCGCGGGTATGTGCTGAAGAAGATCATGCGTCGAGCAATCCGCCATGGTCGTCTGTTAGGACAAGAGAAACCGTTCCTCCACGAGATGGTATTCGCAGTCTGCGACTCGATGATAGATGCTTATCCCGAACTTCAGGAGACCGCGGGCCGTGTCTCGAAGGTTGTGCTCGGCGAAGAAAGGCGGTTCGCTCATACGCTGGCGCTCGGCACAGAGAAGATGGAGGAAGCCATTCAGAAGGGTCAGCGTTGGCTTGCAGGGACTACGGATGAGAACCTGGCTAACGTGCTTAAGGCAATTTCCTCGGAGGTAGTCACACAAGAAGCACTTGCGGACGTGCGGAGACGCGGGCAGATCTTGCTGGGGGAGGACGCCTTTCCCCTCACCGATACCTTTGGTTTGCCAAGAGACTTTATCGAGGAGTCCTGTCGGGATTCAGGAATACCGTTTGATGCCCCAGGCTACGAGAAAGCACTTGGGCAACAGCGCGAGAGGTCCCGCGCTTCCTGGAAGGGCGCGGCGAAGCAGACGGCGAATCCGGCGTATCAGCAGCTGCCGAAATCGGAGTTCGAAGGATATCGGCAGACGCGCTCGGACAATTGCGAAGTGCTGGCCATCATCAAGAACGGGCAAGGCACGCAGGAACTCAAGCCGGGCGAGGAAGGCGAGGTCATTCTCGATCACACGCCGTTTTATGCCGAGGCGGGCGGGCAGGTGGGCGACCGAGGATGGTTCTACTCGGACGATTACAACACGGTGGCCGCCGAAGTGAAGGGATGCTACTACCCGATCCAGGGCGTGAGAGCGCATCAGGTAGTTGTTAAATCCCCGATTCGGGTCGGCGACAAAGTCGATGCGGTGGTCAACACCGACATCCGCCAATCCACAATGCGCAACCATACGGCAACGCATTTGCTGCAGGCCGGGCTGCGGGAAGTTCTGGGCAAGCACGTGAAGCAGGCGGGATCGCTGGTAGCGCCGAATCACCTGCGCTTTGATTTTTCGCACTTCACTGCGGTCGAAGATGAAGAACTGCAGGACATCGAAGACCTGATCAACAAAGAAGTGTTGCGCAACGAGAAGGTCGAGGTGATTGAGAACGTCCCGATTGACGTGGCCATCAACGAGTACAAGGCGATGGCGCTGTTTGGGGAAAAATACGGCGACAAGGTCCGCGTAATCAGGATTGGGGACTTCTCAACCGAACTCTGCGGAGGCACGCACACTTTGGCGACGGGCGAGATCGGCCTGATCAAGATTTTGAAAGAAGGCAGCGTGTCTTCGGGCGTGCGGCGCGTGGAGGCGGTGACGGGCGAGGGATCGCTGCGGCATTTCAGAAAAGATCATGAGTTGGAGACCGTGGTGTCGAGCTTTGCGGGCACCCACGCTTCGAAAACCACGAAGGGTGGGGCAGCCATTGCCGAAACAGATTCCGATAGCGAGGCAATGTTCTCTCCGGCGGAGGCGCTGAAGGCGGAACTGGAAAGGAAAGACGCGGAGATCAGGCGACTGGCGCGTGAACTGGATCAGGCGCGGATGAAGTCGGCGTCGGCATCGATCGGTGCGGCTAACATCGGCGACAGGGTGAAGGAAGTGAAGGGCGTGAAAGTTCTGGCGCATCGCGTGGACAACCTGGAGCGGGCGCAGATGCGGACGCTGGTCGATCAACTGCGCGACAAGCTTGGGTCGGGCGTGGTGGTGCTGGGATCGGCGACGAACGGCAATGTGGCGCTGATCGTGGGCGTGACCAAGGATTTGACCGCGCGGGTGCAGGCAGGGAAAGTCATCGGACCGGTGGCGCAGAAAGTTGGCGGGAAGGGCGGCGGACGTCCGGATTTGGCCGAGGCTGGCGGGAAGGATGCATCGGCGCTGGATGAGGCCTTGGGCGCGGCTTACAGTGTCGTCGAAGCTTTGCTCGGGTGATGTGGTGGTGATTTTTCTGACCGCGTTTCCGCACGTTCACAGATCCCTCGCTGCGCAAAGAATGGTGGCTCGGGATGACAAGTCAATTGATCTGCTCGATCTCCCTCGACAAAGGATGCATGGATTTGGCCAAGGAGGCGTTGAATGGGCCGACCGCTGGCGAATGCTGATGCAGTTTTCTACGGCAAGTTCGTCCTTGCCGCCTACACCATGTTCGATCGCGATCCCACCAACTTGAGACCGGAACCGCAGGCTGGAGACATTCCCGATCCCTACGAATTTGTGGCCTGGATTCACATGTCGGACTTCATCCTTGAGCGGACCGAGCCGCGGTTCTATGGCTTCGTTGCGCGGGACAAGAATACGCAGAACGATTTCATTCTTGCCATTCGCGGCACGGAGGGCGCGGTGGAATGGTGGGACGATGCATCGGCCTATATGGTTCCCTTCGCGCAGGTTCCGCATGCGGGGCGGGTGGCGCACGGGTTTGACCGGATCTACAGCACGTTGCAAGTTGTGCAGCACCCTGCGACGGCGGGAGAGTTGCTGAAGGCGCTTCCATCGTTGGAATTGGGGTTGCAGGGATCATTCGCGGAGCAGCTTGAGCAGTTGCACATACGGCTGGAGCGGGTTACGGCGAAAAAGGCCATGATGCTCGAAAAGAAGGGGAGGCCTCAGCGTCCTTACATCGTGACCGGGCACAGCCTGGGAGCGGCGCTGTGCACGCTGTTCGTCATGGAGAACAAGGAAAAAGACAAGTTCGATATCTCTACCCTGTGCACGTTTGCGTCGCCGCGGGTGGGCAATATGATGTTCGTGCGAATTTTCAATTTGCTGCCCATGGCTTCGTGGCGCATTGCCAACACCTGCGACCTTGTGCCGAAACTTCCTTTACACATTCCGCTGATCCTGGACTACGAGCACGTGAATACAGCTTATGAGTTCTCGTCGGCGGGAGCGGCCAAAGGCAATCCTGTGTGCTGGCACTCGATGTACACCTACCTGCATTGGCTGGATGGGACGATCAAGGTATTACCGGCGTGCCAGCCGTGACCGAGAACGATACTTAGCGGACAAAAATTCAACTTCTCCACTTTAATGTGACCGGCCCCGGCATCGGGTGCTTCATTTCCGTGCCGCTGCGCCTGGCCTCGAGATGCGCGGCCTTCAGTTGGAAGTACCACTTGGCGGGGCGATCCGCGTCATCGATCAGCATGAGGTGGGGATTGTGTTTGAGGCCTTCGGCCTGAAGCTCCATGGTGCGGCGGTCCTGCTCGACGAATTTGGCGAAGACAAACTTCAGCAACTCCGGTCCAAACGGAACCCAGCGAAAAAGATTCCAGCACGCCACCACGTCGATGCGGCAATGATTGCGCGTGAGGGGCGTAACGGTGGTGAGACTGGAGAACCAGTATTTACCGGCGCGGATGATTTCCGTACGAATATTGGGCAGGATGAAATCGATGGTCGTGGTGATGGAATCGGCGTCGGCATAGAGGCGCAGGAGCTTGTAGGGCGCGGAGTTTGAGCTGGGGGTGTGCGCGCTCATGCGAAATCCATTGGGAATAGGCTCAAAATTTTTCTGCTTTTCGTGGATGCTGCGGCGGGTGCGCCACCACCAGGCCTGGTGAACGAATGGCCCGTGAGCCGGGTCCATGAGGCCGATGATGCCGTGGTCCACACTGACAGGCATGTCGGCGGTCAGATAGGCAGTTTTATATTTGTCAGTGAACTTCACGATCTGTGGCGCCGGATCAGGCGCAGGAGCGGCGCTGGAGAATCCCGCGGCTTGGGGAGTGGAATCCGGGATGAACACCCAGATGAAATCATCCTGCTCTTCGCAGGGGTAACTGCCAGCATAGATACGGTCGACCCTCAACTTTTGGCCGGCAGTGAGGGACGGAATAAGCTGGCACTGGCCGTTGTGAACATCAAATTTCCACCCGTGATAGCCGCATTCGAGTTGCTCGCCATCGAATTGGCCGCAATGCAGCGGCATGCCGCGATGAGGGCAGGCATCGCGCAAAGCGAAAGAGCGGCCCAGTTGGTCGCGTCCAATCACCAGGGGAATCTCGAGCAGGAGGGCCTTGTGCAGCTGATTGCGGTGGACACGGTCGGCAGGCAGGGCGCGGTACCAGAAGCCGGTGAGCATGAGCGAATCGGGCGCCTGGCGCTGGGGAAGATCGAGGTCGGGCATGCCCGAAGAACAATCGACGGTTGAGCGCGGGATAATGATGTTGACAGCGTACTACAGCGGGCAATACGGGGAAAGTTTGGTAGTGGCGCGTTTGAAAGGGAAGCGAGCCAGGCGGGCGACTATAGCGTCGCCAAGAACGCGACGCTTCGCCGGGCTCGCCCAGATTCCTCACGGCGCAAATAGCGCTGGTTCGGAATGACAACTACTATTTGACGGCTTCTTGTCCCGCCTTTCGTGCCGAGGCCCAGCTCGACGCGTGCCGAGGCGATTGTGTTAGCATCCCCAAGATTCTTTGGACCGAATGGAATTTCCGGGACACTTTCGCAGACTGACTCGCGCACAGCGAAATACTTTCTTCGCATGCTTTCTGGGCTGGTCGCTGGATGCCTTCGATTTTTTCATCCTGATCTTCTGTGTCAACGCGCTGGCGACGCAATTTCAGGCCAAGGTTTCCGCCATCAGTGAGGCGATCTTCTGGACGCTGGCGATGCGCCCGGTAGGCGCGTTTCTGTTTGGGCTGATGGCGGATCGGTTCGGACGGCGGGTCACGCTGATGGTCGATATTATCGCCTATTCAGTATTTGAGCTGGCCTCGGCATTTGCTCCGTCGCTGAAAGTCTTTCTGATCATACGGGCCCTGTTTGGCATTGGAATGGGCGGGGAGTGGGGCGTGGGCGCGGCCCTGGCGTTTGAAACGCTGCCGGCGGAGGGACGCGGATTTTTTTCCGGGCTGCTACAGGAAGGTTACGTCGTGGGGTATCTGATGGCAGCGTTGGTTTACGGCGCGCTGTTTCCGCTGGTTGGGTGGCGCGGAATGTTCGTGATTGGGGCGCTGCCGGCGATCCCGGTCATCTACCTGACCACCAAAGTGCACGAATCACCGGCGTGGCTGCAGGGACGGGTGTCGAGAGCCGCGGAGAGTCGTCTGGGCAAGGATATTCTTGCGCATTTGGGCAGCTTTCTGTTCCTAGTGGTGTTGATGTTTGCGTTCAATTCGTTCAGTCATGGAACACAGGATCTTTATCCGACATTCCTGCAGAAAAATCTGCAGTTCGCGCCCCACACGGTGGGGTTTGTCGCCATCGTCTACAACATTGGCGCATTGCTTGGAGGGATTGTCTTCGGATCATGGTCGGAACGAATTGGGCGGCGGCGGGCGATTGTTTTGGCCGCCCTACTTTCTATCCCGATGATTCCGCTTTGGGCTTACTCTCATACCGTGCCGATGCTGGCCATTGGAGGATTCCTGATGCAGTTTATGGTGCAAGGGGCCTGGGGAGTGATTCCCGCACATTTGAACGAGCTTTCACCACCTTCGGTACGCGGAACGCTTCCGGGCTTCGCTTATCAGCTGGGAAATCTGGCAGCTTCGCGGAATTCGGTGATTCAGGCGAAGCTGGTTGAGGGGCGTTATGGGGGCAGCTATCCTCCGGTGCTGGCCTGGACGGTTTTGATCATTGGGAGCCTGGTGGCCATGGTTACGCTCAGTGGGCACGAACGCAGGGGGGCGGATCTATCGGATACGAAGTAGGCTTTGAAGGTTTGGGCTCGGCGATTATTCGGAGAATGCAGGCTCCGGATTTTGGCCGCGGGCATTGTTGGGCATACGCTGCGGTTTGCCGGCCAATTCGACTTGGAGGCATGCGAAGTCCTTCGCTCCGCGTGACGGCGGCTCTGCTCGGTATTACGCAACGCATGAGTGGTAGTAAGAGCTCTTTCTGGCCGTGACGATCAAACTGAAACAACAGCTATTCACGACAGCATTGTCTTGAGAAGAGTCCTGTGATACTTTAGGTGCAATTTCACGCCTTCGTAAATAATATTCGCAGGGTCCCCCGGTGTTGTGGTTGCGCGAAAGCGTGTGCATAAAAGGTGCGCCACTATGAAAGAGATTATGGGTACGATTCCCGCGGCAGAATCGATCGAGCGAGAGAATTTCGCCAACCGAAAACTGATTCGTCCAAGCCTCAGCCGCGTGGAAAATCACGGCAATCACAATCCAGCGCCGCTGCAGGTGTCGGAGAGGCGTGAACGGCCGGAACGGCATGATCGCATGGAGCGAGGAGATCGGGGCGATCGCGCTGCGGCAGGAGGCCGCAAGGCAGCGCCTCCGGAGCAAACCAACGCCGAGAATTTTTATTATCAGAAGCAGATGCAGTCCAAGACGCCGATGGTAATTGTCCTGCGCGACGGCGAAGAAGTGCATGGTGTGATCGAGTGGTACGACAGGAACTGCATCAAGGTGAACCGTGACGGCGGCGAGCCCAATCTGATGATCTACAAGCCGGCGATCAAATATATGTTCAAAGAAGGCGAAGGAAGCTAGCCAGCCTCTCCGATGCCCAAATTGCTGCAGGGGCAGAAAGTCGCCGCGATTTCGGCCTGCATCCCAGTTTCCCACGACCCTCTTCCAAACAGTCCTGTCGATTGTTCCCGCTTCGTGATCCTGGCAATTTCATGGTGTTGGCAGTAAGCTAACGCTGCGGCAGGGACGATACGGCCGGCAGGACAGAGCTGATTCAGGCCCCGGGCGGGGACTGGGCATCGAACCAAACAATCTGCATGCTCTATGGCATTAAAACAGTGTTGAAGTATGCCCTGGGGAAAGATCTGGCGGGCCGCAATTTGAAGGTGTATCCCGATGACACTTTCCTCGTGTCGTTTCCGCGCTCGGGGAATACGTGGGTGCGCTTTCTCATTGCTAACCTCGCATTTCCCGGCACAACGGTGAGCTTCGCGAACATCGAGCGCCTGATCCCAGACACGTCCAGCCAATCGAGCCAGGCCCTGAAGCGGACACCGCGTCCGCGAATCATCAAGAGCCATGAATACTTCGAGGCACGATATCCCAAGGTGATTTACATCGTCCGTGACCCCAGGGACGTCGCTCTGTCCTACTACAGTTTCAGCCGGAAGTACCGCCACATCGACGACTCCTGCTCACTGGAGAAGTATGTGAGCATTTTCGTGCAGTCCATTCCGTGGAGTACGTGGGGGACGTGGGGCGAGAATGTGGGCAGCTGGGTCGTGCCGCGCTGGAGGCATCCGAATTTTCTGCTGGTAAGGTACGAGGATCTGAAGCAGGACACGACCAGCGAACTGGGCAAGGTGGCGCGCTTTATGGGCATCGATGCTTCATCGGAGCGACTCGCGGCTGCGGTCGAGGCAAGCTCGGCCGGGCGCATGCGGGAACTGGAAAGATCTCAGTCACAACACTGGGTCGCGACCAAAGGAAAGAGAGATGACATTCCGTTCGTGCGGTCAGCCAAGGCTGGGTCGTGGAAGACCGAACTACCGCCCGCTTCGATTGCGGAAATCGAGCAAGCCTGGGGCGATCTGATGATGGCGCTGGGGTACGAGCTGGCGGTGGTGAATCCGGCGTCGGTCGCTGGGTCACTGCTGGGAAGAATGACGATGGGGCAAGACTGGAACCAGGCTCGCGCCGGGACCGCGGAGCCTCACTGATCAGGGCGCGCGCATATCCGATCTGGCGCAGAGTCTGCGCTAGCTCGGATGACGTCGTTAGGTTAAGCCCGGGACACGGCGGCAAAGTTGGGCTGACCTATTGACTCCCGGTTGCCGTCCAGAAACACCCGCTGCCAAATTTCCAGGTTCAGCAGTCGCCAAATGCGGTTGCCATGATCGCGATGACCGCCGCGATGCTCGCGAAACAGGCGCTGCACCTGCTCAGGCTGGAAGAGTCCGCGCGCCGAGCAGGTTTCCATCAGAGTTTTCTCGATGTCGGCGAGTTGCGGGCCGGCAAGCCAATAGGCCCACGGAGTGGGAAAACCCATTTTCTTGCGATAGATGATCGAGTGCGGCAGCAAGTCTTCCACAGCCTGCTTCAATATGAATTTCCCGGCCATTCCCTGAATGTCGTACTTGGCTGGAATCCTTGCCGTGAATTCCACGAGGGGATGATCCAGGAACGGCACGCGGCTTTCCACCGACGCGGCCATGCTCATCTGATCCTGCTTCATGAGCAGCTCGATCAGATAACTGTTGATATCGGCATAGAGCATGCGATGCAGCAGGTCGCCGGTTGAGCGCTGCCAGGCCTCGAGCGAACCTGCATACGCGTCGCGAGAAGCAGCCAGGGCCTGGGGAGTCATCAAGTGCGCCTGCTCCGCTGCACAGAATGCGGAATAAAAATTATCGAAATAGAAGGATGGCCACGAGGCGCCATCGCGGAGCAGGAAAGTGTGCTCGAGCTTGCGGTGTAGGCCGGCCGCGAGCGGAGCGCCGGCTATGCCGTTGCGGATCATGGATCGAATGAAATCCGGCGCAATCGCACGATAGGCTCGATCCATGCGGGAGTTCAGCAAAGTCCAGGCATATCGCGTGTAGCCGCCCAGAGTTTCGTCACTTCCCTCCCCGGTGAGGACGACGGTGACGCGCTCGCGCGCCAACCGCGCGACAAAATAAAGTGAGACGCTGGAAGGCCAGACGATGGGCTCATCCTCATGCCAGATCAATCGGGGTAAGCTTTGGAAGAACTCTTCGCGGGTGAGCCGGATTTCGTGGTGCAGAGAATTGATGTGGGCCGCAACCTCCCGCGCATAGCGCAGTTCGCTGAATTCTTCCTCGGCGTAGCCGACAGCGAAGCTCTCGATCCGGTCTTTACGTATCTTGGCGGTCAGAGCGGCGACAGCACTGGAATCCAAGCCGCCGCTGAGGAAAACGCCGAGGGGAACGTCGCTCATCAAGTGGGAAGAGACGGCATCTTCGAGAAGTTCTCGGTAAGTTTGCACGTAATATTGGCGTGAGCGCGGCTCCGCATCTACGGACACGGTCAGATCCCAGTAGCGCTCAATTTTGCAGTTGCCTTCTTCGTCCAAGGCGAGCGTGTGCCCGGGCATGAGCTTTTGAATGCCGGCAAACATGGTTTCAGGACCGGTGATGTAGCCGAAGGCGAGATATTCGGCGAGCACGGCGCGATTGAACTCAGGCTTGACGCCCGGATAGGCGAGGATGGCTTTGATTTCCGACCCGAACAGAAATACGCCCGAGTCGAGGCGATAGTACAGAGGCTTGATTCCGAGACGATCTCGCGCCGCAAAAATCGTCCGACTGAGGCGATCAAAGATCACAAACGCGAACATCCCACGCAGATGCTTCACGCATTCGTGGCCATATTCTTCGTAGAGGTGAACGATGGTCTCAGTGTCGCAGTGAGTGCGGTAGCGATGGCCCTTGAACTCAAGCTCCTCGCGGAGTTGCTGGTGGTTGTAGATTTCGCCGTTAAAGACGATCCAGATATCGTTGGTCTCGTTGGAAAGGGGCTGATGTCCCGACTTCACGTCGATGATGCTGAGCCGACGCATTGCCAGCCCGACATTTCCTTCGACGAAAAATCCTTCATCGTCGGGACCGCGGTGTACGATCTGGTGGTTCATCGCGGATAAGCTGCCTGCATCCACGCGACGCTCGCGATTTGTGAAGATGATGCCGCAAATTCCGCACATAAGAATTGACTGCCAATATCACTTGGCTTGCTTTGGCGCTCCATCGCCAGAAGTCATGACCATGCTATCCTCCATTGCATCCGCTTCCGAGCAAAAGAAATCTGTGCGGCCCGCTCGAACAATGGATTCGCATCGAGCCACTGCCTGCTTGGTTCTAAGCAGCTGCCGGCCATCGGCTTCCAAATAGCTTCCACGGCAGAAGGCCGCGATTTCTTCTCGAGCGCCGGGCTGGCTGCCCATCACCACGAATGCAGCATCACTTGTGACCGCGCCGCAACTCCATTTCGCGCCGCCATGGGTGAAGAAGAAATCGAAGTGCCGGCCCTCCCCGAGATAGCGATAGTGATGCACGGACGAGCAATCTTCGTCCACGCGAAAGAGACTGCCCACATTCTCGGCGGCATCGAGTTGCAAAAGGACAGTGACAAACTCCGCAGGCAATTGGATGCGCTTGCCGAAGTTTAGGACCATGGCAGATCGTTTCTCGCCATAAACGGGAGAGTATGGGCCCCGATGAACTTCTTCGGGCCAGCCGTGACCTTGGAGGGGGACAATCGCGAGTCTTGGGCTGGGCGCATCCAGACCAAAAATCCTCGTTCCTTTTACCTGTAACTCGGGGCCCAAGTGCCATGAAATATCGATCCGATGCTCGCCTTTGCCGATCGCGAGGTCACGCACGAAAATGAGACCCGCCTTCGTGCTGATGATCTGCCGCCGATGGATGACCGGGGATTCGAGCCGGGCGTATCCATCGTGACTGCCAGAAAAAAAATCGAAGCTTTGACCCTGAATCCATTCTTCCACTTTAACAGCAGGGAGTTGTTGCCAGCGAAACGGTCCCGCGGGATCTGCTTGCGACCGGTCATCGACCCTCAGGGTATTGTGCATCGCGGAGCCGCGAAAGCGATCGCGATCCGCACTGTGGCCGGCGTACTCCAGAGTCCCCGGGTCGGCGAGTAAGGATCGTCCGTCCTGAGCGAGGCAAAGGCTGAGCGCATCGGCGTGCCCGTGCCCGGCGCTGTGCGCGCCTTGAGGGCCGGCATCGATGACGAGCTGGCTGCGTTGATCCGCGCTCGCGGAGAAGAAAAAGCCAGAGGACTGGAGCTGCGCCGAATGCAGCTCGGGTTTTTGAGTATCGAGCCGATCCCACTCTGCGACGCCTTGTTCCCCGAGCAGCCATAGCGTTTCCTCGCGCAGAGTTCCGGCCGCGGCTTTGAAATCACCGCGTTGAAAAAGAATGGCGCCGGTTGCCAGCGGATCGAGCAAATGCTCGGGACGATTGCGGCCGGGATCGAAAACGCGGCCTCCATCGTCGTCGCCGAAGCGCGGAACCGAGCCGGCGCGCCCCATCAGGAACAAGGCATTCAGCATGCGTTCCAGAGTTTGCTCGAGCAGCTTCGGCAGGCTGACGCGATTCGCGCTGACGAGCAGTGCCGCATGCATGAAAAAATCCAGCGCGTAGACGTGATAGTACGTGGCTTGCTCAAAGTGGAAACCGTCAGAGCGGACCTGGCGCTGAGCCTGCTGCAGCAGAATCGTCCATCCCTTGGATTTCCAGCGCTCAGCGGCGCGAATCTCCGGACAAAGTATACCCAGAAATAGAAGCGCGACCGCCTCGCCGAGCAGGTGGGTATTGGGGGAGAAATAGGTAGATAGGTAACGCTGGATGTGGCGTCCGTTGAGAGCCTGCGCTCGCAGCCACTCCCGGCGAAAGCCGGCGGGGAGGGCGTTGGTACCTTCCAACAGCTGGTACATCCAGCTCCATGACAGGGTGCGGAACGCGACCTCCAGGCTGCTGGCCCAGTTGATCCCAATTGGGTATGGGTTCTCTGCGTGCCAGTGCGCCCACTGCTGGAGGAGTTCATCCGCATAGCGCTGCTCGCGAGTTATCAGAAATGCCTTGGCCAGCACGATGAAGTGCTGGTGCCGATTCAGCTCCCAAACAATTTTGCTGTCGCCGACTTGCTCAAAATCAAGATAGCGGACCTGGTGAAAGGGCTTGCGCGGCGCCTGTTTTCCGTGCACCGCATCGAGGTGCCAATTGATTGGAGTGCCAAAGTCCAGATCGCGGAATCCCAGGATGTCAAAACGGTGACGGCAGATTTGGTCTGCCTCGCGCACAATCTCATCTGCGCGACCGGGCAGGCGTTGCCGGAGAAGGTTAAGAATTGATGCGATCGATTCCGGCAAGAAAAAGAACTGTGGGGATCGCTTGGGCGAGGATTGGCCGCTTTGGAGCAGACCTTGAGTGAAGTCGCGGCCGAAGCGGAAGAGGACGGCGTCGGCCCGCTTGCTAACTTCCTGCCGGCTCCGGTCCAGCAATTCATCGCTGTCCATCCGGCGCAAGCGTTCGCGAACCTGGCGCCAACGTTCAAGGGGCATGGCGTCCTTGAGCTGGGGTGTAAGGCTTGCTGGTCATGAATTCGAAAACCACCGTTAGTCTATGATAGATAATACCGAGTCGGTGCTGCCGTTGCAGGCGATCGGTCCGATCTGCCGAAAAGCGCGAAGCAGCAGCCGGTCGTAAGCCGAACCCCTCAATCCATGAAAAGCAAAGTGAGCGTTTTTGGCCTGGGCTATGTCGGTTCCGTTACCGCAGCCTGCCTGGCTTCGCGAGGATACTCCGTGGTGGGAGTCGACCTCACCGCGAGCAAGGTGGAACTGCTGGAGAGCGGGCAGAGCCCGATTGTCGAGCCGCAAATTAAGGAACTGATCGCCGAGTGTCACGAGGCCTGCCGGTTGCACGCCACGACCGATTCGGCGGCGGCGGTGCGTGAAACTGACATTTCATTTCTGTGTGTGGGGACTCCCAGCCTGAAAAGCGGCAAGCTCGATCTCGGCCACATCGAGCCGGTCTGTCGCGAGATTGCCGAGACGCTGAAGAAGAAAAATACGTTCCACCTGGTGGTTCTGCGAAGCACGGTGCTGCCGGGCACGGCGGAGTCGATTGTCATCCCAACGTTGGAGCAGTTCAGCGGCAAGCGGCTGGGCAAGGATTTTGGGGTGTGCGTGAATCCGGAGTTTATGCGCGAAGGCACGGCAGTGGCGGACTTTATGGAGCCCTCGATGACGATCATCGGAGCGGCGTTGCCGGAACATGCAGCTGTGCTGCGGGAGCTCTACGAGTGGGTACCGGGCCGCATCTTCGAAACCTCGTTTCGATCTGCCGAAATGGTGAAATACACCTGCAACGCCTGGCATGCGATCAAAGTCGCTTTCGCCAACGAAATGGGAACCCTGGCAAAAGAACTCGGCGTGGATGCGGAATCGGTGGTGGACATCTTTACTGCCGACACCAAGCTGAACATTTCCGCCAGCTATTTGAAGCCGGGCTTCGCCTTTGGCGGCTCCTGTTTGCCCAAGGACGTGCGCGCTTTGAATTATCGGGCGAAAGAACTCGACCTGAAGCTGCCTTTGTTTGAATCGATCATGCCCAGTAACGAAGAGCACTTGAGGCGGGCGATCGATGCGGTACTGCAGACTGGGAAAAAGAAGATTGCCCTTTTGGGGCTTAGCTTCAAAGCGGCTACAGACGATTTGCGGGAAAGCCCGCAGGTGCAGTTGGTCAAGCATCTTTTGGGGGAAGGGCGCGAGGTCAAGATTTGGGACGACAACGTCTCGCTGGGCCGACTTATCGGTTCGAATCGCGAATATATCGAACGTGCGATCCCTCACATCGGATCGCTGCTTTGCAATGAACTAGGAGAGATCTTGCAGCAGGCCGAAGTGGTCGTCATTGGCACGCGCGGAGTCTCGCGGGAGACGTTGCAAAAGCATTTGCGTCCGGAGCACATGGTTGTCGACCTGGTGAATCTGGAAAAATCCCGCCGTCCGGCAACTAGCGCGGATTACGAAGGCATCTGCTGGTAAGTCAGGGTGTGCGCCTGCTCTCGACTGCGAGCAGGTTCCAGTATCATCAACTGCAAGGTGCGAATCCTCTGGGTCAAGGCGGGTAAATTGTTGCCGGTAGATACCGGCGGCAAAATTCGTTCCTA
>Ga0209580_10000389_pt1 | contig 25413 bp, 20 predicted proteins | sample Coa_R1_5_FD_187153 | JGI IMG/M metagenome (GOLD analysis project Ga0209580, IMG submission 187153) | Surface soil microbial communities from Centralia Pennsylvania, which are recovering from an underground coalmine fire - Coalmine... | ecosystem: Environmental > Terrestrial > Soil >... | reverse complement strand
CCTCGACCGCGATGTGCTGCGATCGGCGAGTTTCGACGCCACGCGCTTCGTGGTCGTGCCGGCGCTTCTACTCGTCGTCGCGGCCGTCGCGTGCTGGGTACCCGCCCGGCGCGCCGCACGCGCGAACCCGGTGACTGCGCTTCGATCCGATTGACGCATCTCGCGAAGGAGACTGCATGCGTTCTGTGATGACTCTTGCCGCCGCCCTGCTGCTCGCCATGCTGCCGTTCGCATCGGCCCGTGCCGATCAGACCACGCCCAACACCCCACCGGCCACTGCCGACCGGCCCTCGCCCGCCGGCAAGTGGACGAGCTCGATCGACACGCCACACGGCGCCGTCACGATGGACTTCGACCTCACGCTCACTGCCGACAAGGTCGCAGGAACCATGACGACGGACATGACCGGCACGGTGCCGGTGACCGGCACCTTCGTCGACGGCAAAGTCGCGTTGTCCGCCACCGCGTCGGGCGGGATCGACTTCCACTTCACCTTCAAGGACCGGGACACGATGACGGGCAACCTGTCGAGCCAGATGGGCGACCTGGCCTGCACCGCGACGCGTCGCAAGGACACATGAAGGTTCGAGGGCTAGAAGAGGGCTAGAAGGCCGGAGGCTGGAAGCCGGGGAGGCTCGAAGACTCGGGCGCGGGGACTGCCACTAAAATCTGACGGTGACGTTCGACAGCGCCTGTTCGCTCGTCGAGTCGGCGCTCGCGGGCGGCGTGCGACGGGACGTCGTCCTCTCGGCAGCCGCCGCGCCCGATGCTCGAACGGCGTTGTCGCGCGTCCGCGACCAGATGCGGTCGCACCGCTGGGCCGCCGGCGCTACTCGGATTGCCCTTGACGCCCTGGTCGGAGACTACGACACCCGCACGCGCCGCGACGGCCTGCATGTCCTCAACGACTGGGATGGCAAGGCCGATCACGTCAACGCCGATCCGATCGCCGTCGATGTCGCGACCTTTCTCGTGGATCGGTGCACGTCCGAGCGTCCCGACCCGCGGGCCCTGGCCATTCTGGTCGACTATTACTTCCTCTACCTGCTCGCGCTCGTCGTCGTACGGGTCTGGGACGAGGGTGACGCCGACGCGAATTTCGACAGGGTGGGTCGGCTGCTCGGACACCTGCAGGGCCCCTACGGAAGCGGCGTGGGGTTCATCAGCGACGTCGAGACACTCCTGCTCATTGCGGGATCGCACTACGAGCGGCAGGAACAGGGGTACGACGCGCTTCTCGCCCGGGTCCGCGGCTTGAGCGTCGAGCGGCGGCGGCGCATCGCGCTGACCCACGCGGCCAGTCTCGGCAGCCATCTGCGCTTCGGGATCGAGGCCACGTACAACCGCGACATCGGCGCCATGCGCGATGACAACGGCGTGGACTACACCTGGCTCTGCTTCTCGCTCGCCACCCTCCTCGAGGCCTGGCGGGAGGCGCGCGGCGCCGGCGACGCGGCGGCGGGGGCCGGGATCGTGGAGGCCCTCGCGAACGGCCTGTCGGCCGACGCGGACGCCTTCCTCAGCGCGCGCACGCCATCGGTGCTCGCGGCGAGCGACGTCGAGCGCCAGGCGTTTCGCGACGGTTTCGGCAGCGATGTCCAGGCCCTGTCGGAGGCCTTCGCCCCGTATCGGCCCGTCGAGGGCGTCTACTGTGCGATGGCGCTCTTCTTCAATTTCTCGCACAACGTGCTCAAGGGCACGGTCGTCGACGCGACGTTCTGGGGCGATCCGCGTGAGTTGTCGCTGAACGACCTTCTCACGGGCCTGCCGCGGGATCCGGCGACCGATCGACGGAAGCTTCGCCTGCTCGACACGCTCATGGAGTTCGCGAAGACGAATCCGGATCGCATTCACGGCCGGCTCATGCCCGTCATCGTCTATGACGTCGTCGCGGGCCGGCGGGCGTTCGGCTCGGTCACGCGTGCGATTCAGGGGATTCGGTAAGATTGGACAGATCATGGCGAGTGTCATTGAGGCCATCGCGGTCAAGCGGAAGATGTATTTCGAGTTCGAGGGCGCGCCGTATCACTGCCTCGACGTCGAGATCTCCACGCCCACGGCGCGGGGCGGCCAGACGCTCGTGCGGCTCAAGATGCGCAATCTGCTGACACGCGCGGTCTTCGACAAGACCTTCAGGGCCGGCGACAAATTCCAGGAGCCCGACCTCGTCGTCGATCCGGCGACGTACCTCTACTCGGACTCGGCTGGATATCACTTCATGGACCAGGACACGTTCGAGACGCTGACCGTCGGCGCGTCGATCGTCGGCGACGATCGGCGGTTACTGGCCGACAACCTCCTCGTGCAGATTCAGAAGTTCAACGGGCGTCCCATCGGCGTGCAGCTCCCACCGCACGTCGAGCTCAAGGTCGCCTCGACCGAGCCCGGCGTTCGGGGAGACACCGCCAGCGGCGGCGTGACGAAGGTCGCGACGCTCGAAACGGGCCTCGAGATCCGCGTGCCCTTGTTCATCAAAGAGGGCGAGAAAGTACGCGTCCACACCGAGACGCGGGAGTTCGCGGGCCGCGCTTAGCAGCGCGTGGTGAAAGCCCCGCTGCCTTCGACTGGCGCGGCATCCCGGCGACAGGTCGGGTGTACTACGCGGTCCGGCCTGACTTCGCCGAGCCGTCACGCCTGGCGGCGCGGCTCCTGGTAGATCCCGAACAGGTTGCCGGCCGGGTCGCGGAAGGTCGCGTGCGATTCGCCGCCTTTGCCGTGAGACGTCTCGGGCTGCTCGACCGAGCCACCGGCGGCCAGGATGGCGGCGACCGTCTGCGGGATGCTGTCGACCATCACGTAGACGATGGCGCCGGGCGCCTTGGCTGGCGTGCGACCCAGCACCCACGCGCCGCTCACGGCGCCAGTCGTATCGTCGAAGGCCGTCGAGCCGTCGCCCCGGACGCGGACCGACCAGCCGAACACCTTCACGTAGAAGTCAGCAGACCGCTTCACGTCGGCCGCGGGGATTTCGATATAGCAGATCTTGCCGTTCGGCATGCGCCATCTTACCTTCGCGCCTGCTGAACAGCAGCTGAACGCGCGCGTCACGCCCTGTGCGGGCGGCGCGACGACCGGAGGGCGTCCTCGAGCGCCGCGATCGCCCTGCGGGTGTGATCGACGACGCCGGCGGTGATCCGGCAGCAGCCGGCGCACCCGGGCTGCTGCGACCGGTCGCGAACCAGCACGCCGGCTGCCGCCATTTCCTCGACGACACGGCCCACTTCGTCGCCGATCCGGACCAGCACGAAATTCGCTTCGCTCGGCCAGCAGTGCAGGCCGAGGCGACGGCAGGCGCCGGCCACGAGTCCGCGCGACTCGCCGGCCTGCGCGATCGACCACTCGAGGTACGCGCGGTCCTCGACGGCCGCCTCGAGCGCACGGACAGCACAAATGTTGAGCGGAAACGGCGGTAGCACTCGACGCAGGGGCGCCAGCGTCTCCGGATGCGCGACGATCGCCCCGACTCGAAGACCGGCCAGCCCGAACGCCTTGGCGAACGTGCGGCCGACGATCAGGTTGCGCCGTCGATCGAGGGCCGGCCCGATCGCCGTCCGGCCGCTGTATTCCGCGTAGGCCTCATCGAGCATCACGAGCGCCCACGGGGCTGCCGCACAAATCCGATCCAGCAGGCCGGGCGGCATTGCGAGGCCCGTGGGGTTGTTCGGATCGGTCAGGTAAATGAGCCGGACGTCCGGCGACAGCGCGGCGAAGAATGCCTCGACAGGAAACGCCGGATCGTCGCCGGGGAGGACCCGACGGACGTCGAGGCCTGCGGCGTCTGCGCACGCGGCGTACATCTCGAACGCCGGCTCGACGACGAGCGCGATCGGCGGGCGCGCACCGGCGAGGCGCCGATTCGTCCGCGCGACGGCGTAGGCGGCCGCATGGAGCCCTTCATCGAGCCCATTGGTCAGCGTGATCCAGCCGGCGTCGACGCCGAAGTGCCGCTCACTGGCGCTCGTGACAGGCGCGTAGTCGGGGTAGCGCGCGATGTCCTCGCGCGCGATGGCCCGGATCGCCGCGAGCACCGCTGGCGAGCAGCCACCGGTGTGCTCGTTGAGGTGCAGCCGGAGGGGGCGGGCGGCGCTGGCAGACACGGCCCGATCCTCTCACGGGTCACGGGGTCATGGCTCGAGGGGGGCGCCATGGCCGATTACTTGACTCAGTCAAGTAATTCAGCGACGATCCGACCGTGGCCCATTCGACGCTCGACGTCCAGGTCGCGAGGGTCCGGCGCTTCAGCCGGTTCTACACCCGCCGGATCGGCGTGCTCGAGCAGCATCTTCTGGGCAGCCCCTTCTCGCTCACGGAGGCGCGCGTGCTCTACGAGCTGGCGCAGCGCGAGGCGACCACCGCGGCCGTCGTGGGCGCGCTCCTCGGCCTCGACGCCGGCTACCTCAGCCGCCTGCTGCGCGGCTTCGAACGCAGGGGCCTCATCACGCGCCGCCGGGCGACGCACGACGGCCGGCAGGCGATCGTGACGCTCACGGCCGCCGGCCGCCAGGCGTTCGGACGGCTGGACACCCGCTCGAGGGACGACGTGACCACCATGCTCAGGGACCTGCCAGTACGCGATCGCCGGCGGGTGACGTCGGCCATGACGACGATCGAGCACGCGCTGGAGGATCCGGCCAGATCGCCGAGCGACGACCGCCCGCCGTTCGTCCTTCGGACGCATCGGCCCGGTGACATGGGCTGGGTTGTCGAGCGCCATGGCGTGCTCTACCACCGCGAATACGGCTGGGACTCGCGATTCGAGGCGCTGGTGGCCCGCATTACGGCGACGTTCCTCGACCGGTTCGATCCGTCGCGCGAGCGTTGCTGGATCGCGGAACGGCATGGCGAGCCCGTCGGCTGTGTGTTCCTCGTGCGTCGATCGGCCCAGACGGCCCAGCTGCGGCTGCTGCTGGTCGAGCCGTCCGCCCGCGGCCTGGGCCTCGGGCGCCGCCTGGTTGCGACCTGCCTGGCGTTCGCGCGTCACGCCGGGTACCGCCGCGTCATGCTGTGGACCAACGACGTCCTCGAGGCCGCCCGCGCGGTATACGTGGCGGAGGGGTTCCGCCTGGTCAAAGCCTATCGGCACACCAGCTTCGGGCACCGGCTCGTCGGTCAAATCTGGGAGATCCGGCTGTGATCGAGCTGGCGCTACGCATCGACTGGAGCGACCTCGATGTGTTCGGCCACGTCAACAGCCTCTCCTTTCTCCGGTACGTGCAGGCGGCTCGCGTGCACTACTGGGAGCAGATTGGCCTCTACCAGTCGTTTCTGGCCGATCGCCGCGGCCCGATGCTGGCGTCGGTCCGGTGTGACTTTCGCAAACCCCTCTTCTATCCCGGACTCGTCGCCGTGCGCACCGAGATCGCCTTCATTCGCACGACGAGCTTCGGATTTGCGCACACCCTCGTCGATGGGGTCGGCGACGTGGCGGCGGAGGCGGCGGATGTCATGGTCATGTTCGACTACGCCGCCGGCCAGAAGATGCCGTTCCCGGCCGTGTTTCGCCAACGGATTGCCGCCCTCGACACAAGCCCAGCGTCGCCCGGCGAGTGACGTGGGACCGCGCAGCCTCGCCCGACGAACCGAATCCCGACCTCTGGCGGACCCCAGTCCGCCGGCGCGGGGCGCTGGTCCGCTCCTCCCCAGGTTCCTCCCATTACGTTAGATGACGTATCAAGTACGGCGATCGGCGTTACGCACGACAACGCAGAAGGCTGGAAGCTCAAGACGCGGGCTGGGCAGGACTAGAATGGACGCATTGTGTTGCGGCTTCTCGCGCTCGCCGCGCTGTCCCTCACCGTGGTCTCGGCTCAACAGGCCCCGGCTCCTGCCACGGCCCCCGGGCCGACACCCGAGACCCGCGCACGCGACATCGTCGCGCTCTTGATCACGAACAACTTCGGCAAGATCGAGGCTCAGTACGACACGCAGATGAAGGCCGCGCTGCCCCCTGGGGCCCTCGCGGCGAGTTGGTCTACCGGGGCCCACCAACTCGGGGCCTTCCAGTCGATTACCGCAGCGCGCACGCAGGCGGTCGGCGACAACCAGGTTGTGCTCCTCTCGTGCCGGTTCGAGCAATTCGACATCACGCTCAGGTTCGTATTCAACGCGGCGGGAGAACTCGCCAGCTTGGCATCGCTCTCCCCCGTCTCGCGCGCCGTCTGGGCGGCCCCTGACTACGTGGACGCGACCACGTTCGACGATCGCGGCGTCCTGGTTCACACGGGTCATTGGGACCTGCCGGGCTCGGTGACCGTGCCGAAAACCCCGGGGAAACACCCCGCGATCGTCCTCGTGCACGGTTCGGGTCCCGAGGACATGGACGAAAGCATCGGCCCGAACCGGATGTTCAAGGACCTCGCCTACGGCCTGGCGAGCCAGGGCATCGTCGTCCTGCGGTTCGAGAAGCGCACGCACAAGTACGGCGCGTCGAGCTCCGACGATCCGGCGCGCTTTACGGTCAAGGACGAGGAAATGGACGATGCCGATGCGGCGGTCGCGCTCGTCGGCGCGATGCCGGAGGTCGATCCGGCCCGCGTGTTCGTCGGGGGGCACAGCGAAGGCGGCTACCTCGCACCGCGCATCGCGGCCAGCAATCCGCACGTTGCCGGCATCATTCTGCTCGCTGGCAACGCCCGCCCGCTCGAAGAGCTCATCGTCGAACAGGTGCGGTATCAGGCCAAGCTCGCCGGGTCGATCACCCCGGCGATTCAGCAGGCGATCGACGCCGCCGACGCCTCGGCCCGGGAACTCAAGAATCCCGATCTCGCGGCCGGCATGACGGTCCACGTCCTCGGCACTCCTCTCCCCGCGAGCTACGTGCTCGACCTTCGCACGTATCATCCGGCTGAGGTCGCGGCGTCCTTGACGATTCCCATGCTCGTCCTGCAGGGCGAGCGCGACTACCAGGTCACGATGACGGACTTCTCGCTCTGGCATGACGCGCTCGCGAGTCATGCGAACGTCACGTTCAAGTCGTACTTCGATCTCAATCACTTCTTCTTTTCCGGCAGTGGACCCTCGCGGCCGACGGAATACACGGTTCCGGCGCATGTGAGCCGCGCCGTCGTGGCCGACATCGCCGCGTGGTGTCAGGCGAGGTAGCGGCCTTCCCGATTCCGCGACGACGCGGTGTCGCCGCCGCGTCACTTGACGAGGTCCTCGCGAGGGACGACCGCCGTCGGCCGGGTTCGGAGCGGTCTGGATCTGGCATGCGGCATGCAGCAGTTCGGGAATTCTGCGCATGACGAGTCTCAAGCACGGGATCCGTTCGTTAGCGAACAACCCCGGGTTCTCCCTGGTCTCCATCTGCACGCTGGCGGCGTGCATCGCCTCGAACGCCGCGATCTTCTCCGTCTACGACCGTCTGGTTCTGCACGCGATCGCGGTGCCATCGCCCGCCTCGCTAGTCGCCATCTGGACGAGCAACCCGATGATCATCAACGCGCCGGCCGTCTCCTGGCCGAAGTTCCAGGCGATGCGGCTCGCGGCGCGGTCGTTCTCGTCGATGGGCGTGAGCGCGTTCGACAACTTCACGTTGACGGCGCCGGGCGAGCAGGCCCTCCAACTGAACGGCCTCCGCGTGAGCGGCGAGTTCTTCAAGACGCTCGGGATCGCACCCGCGAGGGGGCGTGACTTCACCGCCGAGGATGACGTCCCCAATGGTCCGACCGTCGTCATCCTCAGTCACGAGCTCTGGACGACCCGGTTCGGGGGCCGCGAATCGATCGTCGGCGACGTGATCCAACTGAACGGCCAGTCGTGGCAAGTCGTCGGCATCATGCCGCCGCACCTCTCGGCGCCGTTCACACCGGTCCAGGTCTTCGCGCCGCGTGTCTTCGAAGTCGGGGGGCTGACGGCGTTGCAGATTGATGTCGGAGCAGGTTATTCGCAGCCGATCGCGCGGCTCAGGCCTCGCGTGACGATCGACCAGGCGACGGCGGAACTCAAGGCCCTGGATCGGGGCTACCGTCAGGAGTTTCCCGGCAAGCTCGATGCGACCAACGTCAGCGTGGTACGGGATTTCGCCGATTCGATTGTCGGCAATCTCAAGCCGACCTTCTACACGCTCCTCGGGGCCGTGGCGTTCGTGCTGCTCATCGCGTGCGCGAATGTCGCGAGCCTGTTCGTCGGCCGGCTCAACGGACGCCAGAAGGAGATCGCTGTGCGACAGTCGCTCGGCGCGACCCGCAGTGCGATCGTGCGCGAGCTGCTCATCGAGAGCGTGATCGTCGCGCTTGCTGCGGGAGTCGTCGGTGCGGTGTTGTCGCGCTGGGCGCTCGAGGCGGTCGCGGTCGTCGCCGCCGCGCAGCTGCCGCCGAACACCGTTTTCGAGCTGAACTGGCTCGCTTGGACGTACATCGCCGCCGTGGCGGTCGTGAGCGGGGTTCTCGTGGGGCTCGTCCCGGCGCTCCATGCCTCCAAGACGGACATCGTGAGCGTGCTCAAGGACGCCGCGCGTGGGTCGTCCGGCGCGCGTGGTGCCCGCCTGCGGTCGTCGCTCATTGTCGCGGAAGTGGCCCTGTCAGTCGTGCTCCTCGTCGGGTCGAGTCTCCTGCTTCTGAGTTTCCTGTCCCTGGAACGGACGCCGCCGGGATTCGATCCGACCGGCGTGGCGACTGCGTTTGTCGGGGTGCCCCTCGGACGGTACGCGACCGAACCGGAACAAGCCGACTTCTTCTCGCGCGTCGTCAGCGAACTCGGCCGCGATCCGCTCATCACCCACGCGGCAGCCAGCATCGGCCTGCCCATCGCCGGGTTCAACCTGCGCTCACCGTACTCCGTCTCTGGTCGTCCCATCCTGCCGCTGCCCCAACGGCCGCTGGCTGGCTTTCAGGTCGTGAGCGAGGACTACTTCGCCACGCTGCGCATTCCTGTGGTCATGGGCCGCGCGTTTACGGCGCAAGACCGGAACGGCGCGCCGGCTGTGTGCATCATCAACCAGTCGCTGGCCAAGCGAATCTTTCCAGGCGAATCACCGCTCGGCCACGTGATCCTGCGCGGGAAGGACGCGAATGTGCCGCAGACGATCGTCGGCGTCATCGCCGACGTCAGGAGTCTCGGCTTGAATGCGCCGGCGCCGGATGAGATCTACTATCCGATGCGGCAGTTTCCCAGACCGGCGCTCAACATCACGGCGCGGACCACCGGCGATACCGCGACACTCCAGCAGGCCATTCGGGCGGCCGTCGCCGCGGTCGATCACGACCAGCCGATCTCGTTCTTCGCCTCGCTCGATAGCATGCTGGCGCAAACCCTCGGCATTCAGCGCATCGTCGCGACGCTCACCGGGTGTTTCGCGGTCGTCGCGCTCGTCCTGGCTGCCATCGGCCTCTATGCGGTCGTCGCGTACGCCGTCGCGCAGCGCACGGGTGAGATTGGCATCCGGATGGCACTCGGCGCGCGACCGGGCCAGGTGCTGGGACTCATCATGGGCGGCGGTCTCAAGCTCGTCGCTGGCGGCGTCGTGCTCGGCCTCTTCGGCGCGGCGGGCGCGACGCGCCTGATCCAGACCCTCCTCGCGAACGTGCAGCCGCTCGATCCGGTGGTGTACGGATCGGTCGCGCTCTTTTTCGGGCTGGTGGCGGCGGCCGCCTGCTTTCTGCCGTCATTCCGGGCCTCAAAGATCGACCCTCTGATCGCCTTGAGAGACCGGGCGCGTTAGGGGCTGGATACGAAATGGGGCACTGGGCGAGTGGGCGAATGCGTCTATTTCAGTCGGTCGTTTGTTCCAGCTAGTCCGCCCGCAGCGCCGTCATTGGATCCACGCGGGAGGCCCGCCACGCCGGCATCCAACACGCTGCGGTGGCGACCGCCGCAAAGACGGCGACAACCGCCACGTAGGTCGCCGGGTCGTGCTGGGACACGCCGAAGAGAAGGCTCGCGATGGTCCGACTCGCCAACGCCGCGCCGCCGATCCCGAGGACCACCCCCACGGCGACCAGTGTCAGGCCTTGTCGCAATACCAGCCCCAGCACGCGACCGCGCGAGGCGCCGAGCGCCGACCGGACGCCGATCTCGCGTGTCCGCTCGGTGACGCTCCCGGCGAGCACGCCGTAGATTCCGATCGCCGCGAGCGCCAGCGCGGCAAGCGCGAACGCCTCGAAGACGATGAGCGTGAAGCGCCGTTCCGCCTCGGACTTGGCGACGAGCGTGTCCATCGTCGCGATGCGGAGGATGGGCTGGTTGCGATCGACCGACCAAATCGCGCTCTTCACCGCGGGCGCCAGGGCCGCCGCCTCCAGGCCGGTCCGCACGACCAGCGACTGGACGGAATCCACCCACGACCACCGGCCCGATGCAACGTAGAAGGCGTCCGGTGGCCCGAGCGCGAGAGACGTCTGCTTCACGTCACCCACGACGCCAACAATGACGTCCCACGGCCGGGCGCTATCGCCGATCTCGGGGCCGAGCCGAAGGCGTTCACCGATGGGATTCCGTCCGTTGAACTCGCGGCGCGCGTACGACTCGTTGATGAGGATCGCTTCGGGCCCACTGGTGAGGTCGCCGGCGTCGAGAAGACGCCCGCGCAGAAGCGGAACGCGCATCGTCCTGAAGTAGTCCGGAGTCACCGCATACCGCAGCGCGCTGCTGTCCTCCTGGCCGGGCGTGGTGGCGAGCGACTCGAAGAGTACGCCGTACCCCTCGAAGTCGCCGCTCAGCGGGAGCTGGTTCGTGAACGCGGCTGAGGTCACCCCAGGGACGGCGCGGACCGCGTCAAGGGCCAGACGGTAGAACTGCAGACGTGCGTCGTCCGGGTCGTACCGCTGGCCCACCTCCTGGACCTGCATCGTCAGCACGTGCGATGAATCGAAGCCGGGCGTCACGGCGAGAAGCCGCTCGAGGCTCCGCCAGAGGAGCCCGGCGCCCACGAGGAGGACGAGCGCCAGCGCAACCTCCGCGACGACGAGCGCCCGGCGAATGAGCCGACGCCCACCGGTGGTACGACGCGACGCCCGTCCGGGGCCGAGTGACCACTCGTTCCGCGCGGCATCGAGCGCCGGCAGAAGCCCCACGAGAAGCCCGACCATCGTCGTCACTCCGAACGCGAATGCGAAGCTTGCCTGGTCGAGCCGAATGGCGTGCGGTCGTGGCAGCCCCGGTGGACTGAGCGCAATCAAGGCCCGCACGCCGAACCAGGCCACGACGAGGCCGAGGGCGCCGCCCAAGCCAGCGACGAGGAGGCTCTCGGTGAGCAGGTGCCGGATGAGCCGGGCGCGGCCGGCGCCGAGCGCGGCGCGCAGCGCGAACTCGTCCCGGCGCTCCGCCCCCCGCGCGGCCACGAGATTCGTGACGTTCACGCAGGCGATGCCCACCAGGAGGAGCACGGCGCCGAAGATGGCCGTCAAGGCGGGTCGGACGTCGGCCGTCACGCCATGTTGCAGCGGATCCACGATGAGTCCGGAGGACATGTCGGCCCAAGGCGGCCTCGCGTATGCCGGGACACGTGCCCGCGCGATCGCGCTGAGGTCCTCTCGGACGCGATCGATTGAGACGCCAGCCCGCAGGCGGCCGACCATCGTCATGTGGTGACCCCACTCCGGCCCTTCGAAGGGAGCCGGCGACCGATACCGCACGGGCGCCCACACGTCGGTCGACGGCGCGAGCACGTTTTCAAAGGTGACGGGCAGAACGCCGATCACCAGGTAGCGATCGCCGCTGAGATCGATCTGACGGCCCACGATCGCGGATCGGCCGCCAAAACGCCGCGCGGCGAGGCTCTCGCTCACGATCGCAACCCGGGGTGCCCCCATGCGACCGTCGGCCTCGTTGAAGTCGCGTCCTTCGGCCGGCGCCACGCCCAGGGCTCTGAAATAGCCCGCGGTCACGCGTTGCCCATCGAGTCGTTCGGGATCGTTGAAGCCGGTGAGCGCCGGCTGCCACAGATCGGCGACGGCGAGCGCGTCGAAGGACTGGCTGCGATCCGCGAGTTCCCGGTAGGTGCCGAACGTCACCGGAACCGGCGACCCTCCGGAACCGAAATCCGAGACCAACACAATGCGATCGGCGTGCGGGTAGGGCAAGGGTTCGAAGAGGATCGGGCTCACCGCACTGAATATGGCCGTCGCGGACCCGACTCCAAGCGCGAGCGTCAGGCCGGCGACCAGCGTGAAGCCCGGCGTTCGTCTGAGGGCGCGGACGGCCAGCCTGGCGTCGCGCCACGTCGTCTCGACCGACGCCTCCCAGCCGCCCTGCCGCACCTCGTCTTTCACGCCCTCGACACTGCCCATCTCCGCGCGCGCCCGGCGCGCGGCTTCGTCTGGCGACAGCCCGGCGCGCACGAACTCCGCCGTCGCTCGGGCAACGTAGTCGCGCACCTCGTCGTCGAGATCTCTCTCCGCGGTGTTCCGCCGGAACAACCGACCGAGACCAGCTTGTGCTGACCGGAAAAACGTCATGGGCTGAGCCCCTGCTCGATCAGGTTTCGAGCAACCGGGCAATCGCCGCGGTGCGGCGGCTCCAGTCGCGGCGATCGTCGTGCAGCCGCTTGGAGCCTTTGGGCGTCAGGGAATAGAACTTCGCGCGGCGGTTGTGCTCCGACATGCGCCACTCGCCCTCGATCAGGCCCTGGCGTTCAAGACGCTGGAAGGCGAGCAGCAAGGACCCTGGATTGACGCGGAACACGCCCCGGCTCACCTGTTCGATGCGGCGTGAGATGCCGAACCCGTGCATGGGCTCCGCGCTCACGCTCTTGAGGATCAGCATGTCGAGCGTGCCTTGAATGACGTCGGTCGAGTCTGGAGGCATAGTGGCTAGGCGGCAGCCTACCGCCATTCCTCTTGGACGTCAAGATGAGCGAGCCAGTTAGCTTCGGACCTTCGGCACTCGGGCGAGGAGCCAGTCGCGCATGGCCGCGTAGTACCCCGGTGCGGGGTGACTGGAGCCATCGGGTTCGCGAACTTGCATCGTGTGACCCGCGCCTGGAAACGTCTTGATGGTGAAGTCCGTGAGGTGTGTCTCGGTCAGCGTTCGTCGAATCAGGTCGACGCTTTCCGCGGCGGGCACGACTTGGTCGTCCTCGCCAAAGATGAACAGACTCGGAGCCTTCAACTGTCGCAACGCGATGAGCGGGTCATAGTTCATTTCCTGCGCGATCCAGAGGCTCGCAGGGCGTCGAAGGGCTGGCACCAGATCATCGAGCTGCGCCCGCACGTTCGCGTCTGACACCTTCCGACGTGCCTCGTCCAGTTCGGTTCTGGCGCGTTCGAGATCCTTCCCCGTGGACGCGGCGTTCCACACACGACGGCGGAGCGCGGTCATCTCTTGAACGGTCGGCTCCGGCACGCCCTCGGCCCGCAACTGGTTCGCATAGTAGAAGACCATCTGCTCGCCGGGGGAAACGGCCGGGCCAGAGACCGCGATGACAAAGCTGACGTCGCGAGATCGCGATGCGGCCAGGGGTCCCAGCCATCCTCCCTGACTCTGGCCCCACACCCCGATATGCGACGCGTCGATGTCACCGCGGTGCTCGAGAACGGCGAGGCCGGCCAGCCCGTCGAGATGGAGATCCATGAACGGGACCTTTCGGAAGTCGCCCGTGGAATCACCAACGCCGCGTTTGTCATAGGTGAGCGCCGCCAGGCCCTGCGCCGCAAACCAGCGAGCCATCTCCAGGTTCCTGGGCTCCGGACCCGAACCGTGAAAGAGCACGACCGCGGGATGCCGCCCTGACCCGGTGGGCAGCACGAGCGTGCCCGCGAGGGTCACGTCGCCATTCTGAAACGTCATGGGCTCTTCGCGGACGCCCGCCTCCGGCGTTCCCGTTGGAAGCGGTGATGCGCAGCCGGTCGCCAGCCAGACGCTGAGGATCAGGCCCGTGTGTGTCGCCGAGACCATTCGATGGCGATCCATGGATAGCCGAAATGGGGCAAGGGGTGAATCGGCGCTGACGTTTGTCTCAGGCCTGCCGCAGCACGACTATTGGATCGACGCGGGTCGCCCGCCAAGCCGGCACCACGCACGCGGCGGCCGAGACCACCGCGATGACGCCACCGACCAGCGCCAGCGTCATCGGATCGGTCGGCGACACATTGAACAGCAGCGCGCGGATGAGTGAGGTCAGGAGCACGGCAGCGACCATGCCGAGGACGAGCCCGGCGCCTGCGAGTTGGAGCCCTCGCGCCAGGAAGTGCCGCAGGATCTCGCCGCTGTCGGCGCCGAGGGTCATCCGGATGCCGATCTCCTGCGTGCGCTCGCTGACCAAGTACGACAGGATGCCGTACGTGCCCACGGCGGCGAGCACGAGCGCCAGGACCGCAAACACGCCCAAGAGGGTCGTCAAGAACTTCGGTCGAGCCACGGACTCGCCGAACACGTCATCCATCGACTCGAGCTTCACAACGGGAAGATTCGGGTCGAGATCATGGACGATCCCGCGGATCGGCCCGGCCAGCGCCTCGACCGGCTGCGTCGTCCGCAGCACGAAATTCATATTGGTCGTGATGGAGGTCAACTGCGGCAACTGATCCTCGAGCAGGTACAGCTCGGTCCCAGTGGGTGCGTCGACACCGCCCTGCTTGATGTCCTTGAACACGCCGACGATGGTGAACCACGCGAGGTCGGCGCCGAAGCCGGGCTTCAGACGCTGGCCGATCGGGTCGCGATCGGCAAAGAACTTCCGGACAAGCGCCTCGTTGACGATCGCCACGGGCTGGCCGCCGACATCGCTCCGGGCGAAGGCGCGGCCCTTGACGACGGGCACGCCGAGGGTCTCGGCGAAATTGAGCGTCACGTACTGCCAGTAGTCCACGTTCTGAATCGGATAGCGCGGGTCGGGAGCCTGGCCAGGGGGCGCGTTCGGGATCCACTCGAAGTCCGTGTCGTTCGCCAGGACCGGACGATTGGGTGGAAGACCTGACATCGCCGTGACGTTCTGCACGCCAGGCAGCGCGTTCAGCGCGGCGCGCAGATGCTCGAAGGCGTCGACGAAGCGCTGCCGGCGGGCCTGCCTTTCCTGCGGGGTCTGCGGGTTACCGAGGACCGGGGGCACCACGCCGAAGGTCACGAGATGCGACCGCTCGAATCCGGCATCGACGTTGAGCAGGTTGAGGAAACTCCGCACGAGGAGACCGGCCCCGACGACGAGTGTGACGGCGAGCGCCACCTCGGCAATCACGAGACCGCTTCTGAGGGCGCGTCGGGCGCCGGCGCTGGTCCTGGTCCCCTGGCGCAAGGCCGTCGCGAGGTGCGCCCCCGCCGAGAGGAGCGGCGTCAGACCGAAGACAAAGCCTGTCACGACCGCCAAGACGAGCGTAAAGAGCAACACGTGCCAGTCAAGCGTGATGTCGGCCGCTCGAGGGATCGTGCTCGGGCTGAGCGCGACGAGCCCGCGTACAGCCAGCAGTGCCAATCCGGTTCCGACGGCTGCGGCGAGCACCGCCAGCACCAGTCCCTCGGTCACGAACTGCGCGAACAACCGGCTGCGCCCGGCCCCGAGCGCCGCGCGCACGGCGAACTCCCGCTGGCGCGATTCGGCCCGAGCGAGCAGCAGGTTCGCCAGGTTGGCACACGCGATCACGAGCACGAACAACACCGCGCCCTGGAGGATGACCAGCGCCCGAGAGATGCTGCCGACGATATCCGTCTTGAGGGGATCCATCCGCAGCGCGTGCCTGCGCGACTCGCCGCCGACCAGTTGGCCGTGGTTCAAAATGTCCTGTGTGCCCTTCGGGACGAACGCCGACCAGACGTCGAGCATGTGGTTGATGTCGGCCTGCGCCTGGGTGGCCGAGACACCGGCCTTCAACCGGCCGACGCCGTACAGAAAATGACTGCCGTCCTGGTTGAGCAGGTCCGCCCCGTTGGGAATCGTCAGGGGCTGCCAAAGCTCGACCTTCTGCTCGTGGACGTCGTAGCCCGCGGGCATGATGCCGACGACCTGGTTCGAGACGCCGTCGACCATTACGCGGCGGCCGACGAGGGTCGGATCGCCACCAAAGGCGCGCCGCCAGAGTTCGGCGCCAAGGATCACGACGGGATCGGCGCCGGGGCGGCTGTCCTCGAGCGTGAACCAACGTCCGATGATAGGCCGCACGCCGAGCGTCGGCATGAATTCCGCCGTCACGACCGCGTTTGTCGGCCGAGTCGCCGGGTCGGTGCCGAGGTTGACCGCGCCCGTTGAGTACGCGCCGACCGACTGGAACGTCGAGTTGTGGTCCCGGAATTCCAGGAACTCGGGAATCGACATCCAGAACTGATCGAATCCGAGTTTCGGGAACGTCGTCGTGAGGAATTCGAGCTGTTCGGGATGTGGATAGTCGAGCGGCCGGAGAAGCACGCCATTCACGACGCTGAAGATGGCGGTGTTCGCGCCGATGCCCAGCGCGAGCGTGAGGATCGTGACAACGGTGAAGCCGGGCTGCCGGCGCAGCGTACGGATCGCGTGCTTCAAGTCCTTCAACAGGTTGTCCATGACGCTCTCCCAGAATCCTCTCGGCGGTCGGCCGGGCAAGTGCCCGATGCGGTCGGACCGGCCGGCGCGACCATGTCCGGCGGCGAGCGCCGTGCCGACCGTGTCGCCGACGAGACGCAGCCACGCGAGCGCGACGCCTGCGCGACCGCGGCGCTGCCGTTCGCGCACGAGGCACGCGAGCGCGGCCTCTTCCAGCTCGGCGCCGGCCGTCTTTCGCAGCTCGGCCGGCAGGAGGCTGGCGATCAGGCGATAGGCGGTCCGCGATCCGTCCGACGTCTTCATCGGCTTCGTCTGCTCTGTCTGCTTCGTCTTCGCGCTGGTCCCCAAGTCGCGCTCAGGTCCGGCCCAGGAGCTTCTTCGCTCGGGCGGCCTCGACGAAGGCCTCGAGGCGGCGCGCCTCGGCGGCGCACAGTCGCCGGCCAGCCGGGGTGATGTGGAAATACCGGGGGCTGCCAGGCTCGACGGGACCGGACCGCCGGCTGTCACCGATCAGGCCCTCGTCCTGGAGTCGTCGCAGGTTCCGGTAGAGCATGCCCGGCCACAGCCGCATACGGCCGCCCGTCCGATCGAGGACATCCTGCATGATGCCGAGGCCATGGCGTTCGGAATCGGCCAACGTGAGCAAAATCTGAAACCAATGCGGGGGAAGCGAGGGCTCGCGCGGCGCCGTCATGCGGTTAGTCTATCTCTCAAGAGATAGATTCGCCAAATCGGCCTCTCGGCCGGAACCCCTCTACGCCAACCGTTTGGCCCTTCGCGCCGTCCGATACATCTGTCAGGCTATATATAGCGTTACAAGCCTCCAACGACGACCATGACCCACGCCCCCGAGCCGTCACGTCCCGCCCTCGACGAAGCGAAACGGGGCAGCGCCGAGCTGCTGATTCTGGCGCTCGTCGACGATGAGGACCATCACGGGTACGACATCGCGCGCCAGATCGAGCTGCGATCGCACGGCACGCTGCGGTTCACGCTCGCCTCGCTCTACGCGACGCTCTACCGCATGGAGGCCCGCGGCTGGATCCGCGGACGCTGGATCGAACGCGCCGGTCAGCGGCGGCGGCGCTACTACCGCATCACCGACTCGGGACGGCAGGTCCTCGCGGAGCAGCGCCGCGACTGGGCGCGGTTCGTCACCGCACTCAATCGGGTGGCGGGCGTGAGGCCTGCGTGACGACGGATCCTCGCCGTACCGGCCGCGAGCGGCCGGGAGCCGCGCCGACCGATCGAAAGGGCCATCCGGAGTGGCGAGCGCTCGTGATCCGGCACGCGCGCGCGTGCGGCACGGCTCTGTCGCCGTCGATGGTCGCTGAACTTGCGGCCCACCTCGAAGACTTGTACCTCACCGCGATGGACGACGGCGCGAGTGCGACCGCGGCCTATCAGACGGCCGAGGACGCGCTCGGCCGGTCGCAGCTCGACGTGCTTGCGGCGGAAATCCGCCGGCAAGCCCGCGATCCCCGCGTGCGGTCGGCGGACGACCTGGCGCGCGGTCACGAACGAAGGAGTCTGGCCGTGTGGTACGCGATCCGAATCGCGGTCCGGCAATTCCGAACGCAGCCGCTCTTTGCCCTGCTGACCGTGCTCGTCCTCGGCCTGGGCACCGGGGCGGCCGCCATCGTCTACACGGTCGTCGACGCCGTGGTACTCCGTCCACTGCCGTACCGGGCGCCCGATCGGCTCGTCGCGCTGTGGGACAGCAACGCGGCGAAGGGTCTGCCCCACGAGCCCCTCTCGCCCGTGACCTTCATGGACTACCGCGGATTGCATGCCTTCTCGGATGCGGCGGCGTGGTGGCGGCCGGACGTCAACCTCGCGGATCCCGGCCTCGATCCCATCCGCGTGAAGACGGTCGAGACGAGCGCGAATCTGTTTGCCGTCCTCGGCGTCCAGCCGCAACTCGGCGCCGGGTTTCCTCAGGATGGCCATCTGTTCTCGAACGACCTCGCGGTGGTGATCAGCGCGAAGCTCTGGCGCACGCGGTACGGCGGTGACCGGGCGATTGTGGGCCGGCAGTTGCGGTTGAACGGGTCCGTGTTCACCGTCCTCGGCGTGATGCCGGACGGCTTCGACTACCCGGGCGACATCGAGGTCTGGGAGCGGCTGAGCTGGGACCTGACGCAGCACGATCGGCATGCCCACTTCATGGAAGCCGTGGCCCGCCTCGGGCCGGGCGTCGATCTCACACAGGCGCGTGAAGATGGACTTGCCCTGGCGGGTCGCCTCGGCCGTCAGTTCGCCGACAGCAACGGCGGGTGGGCATATCAATTCGTCCCCCTGCTCGAGGACCAGCTCGGTTACTACCGGCCCGCACTCCTGGTGATGTTCGGCGCAGTCGGCCTTTTGCTCGTGATCGGTTGTCTCAACGTGGCCTCGCTGCTCCTGGCCCGCGCGCTGGCGCGGGATCGCGAAGTGGCGGTGCGCGTCGCGCTCGGTGCGACACGACGCCAAATCGTCACGCAACTGCTCGCCGAGGGCTTCGTGCTCTCGGTGGCCGGCATCGGGGCCGGTCTCGTCTTCTCCGCCGTGGCGTTGCCGATCATCGTGGCCTTGACGCCAGTGACGATTCCGCGCTTGTCCGAGGTCGCGTTGGGCAGCCGGGTCCTCGTCTTCGCCATGGCCGTGGCCGCTTTCACGACGATGACCTTCGGACTGGTGCCCGGGCTCGTGCTGCTGCGGCGCCAGCTCGGCACCCATCTACGCGAGGGCGATCGCGGCACCTCGCGCGGCTCGCAGCGCCTGTACCAGGCGCTGGTCGTGGGCGAAGTCGCCCTGGCCTGCGCGCTCCTCGTGGGATCGGCGCTCCTCGTGCGCACGGTTCGTCAGATGACGCAGACGCCGTCAGGCGTGACCGCCGATCACGTGCTCCTCGCCAGCGTTCAGCTCTCCGGCGCCAGCTACCAGGAGTGGCAGAAAGTCGCCGACACCGAGGCCGCGCTCCTCGAGCGCATTCGGCAGCAGCCCGGCGTGTCAGCCGCTGGCGCCACGATCCGGCTGCCGTTCGAAACCGGCTGGCGGACGCCATTCTTCATGAACGACGTCAGGCCGGCACAAGACATCGACGCGCCGCAGGCTCAGATCATGACGGTGAGCGACGGCTACTTCGAGGCGATGGGCGCGCGGCTCGTGTCCGGTCGATTCTTTTCTCCACAAGACACGTCACACACCCAGGGCGTCGCGATCGTCAACGAGGCTCTCGTCCGTCGGTACGCGGGCGGGCGCGCCGCGACCGATCAACAGGTGACGACCGGTTCGCAGATTGGGCCGCTCGGCCGGAGTCTGATGGCAGTCGCGCTGCCCGACGGCTACCTGAAGCCCGCGCCGCTCCAGATCGTCGGCGTCGTCGGCGATATTCCCAACGCGGCACTGGGTCAACCGGTCGAGCCGGCGATCTTCTTTCCGGCCACGCAGTTTCCGTTTCGATCGATGTTCTTCGCGGTGTCGGCGCGCGACGGGACGACGGCCCTCACGGCGGTTCGCCGGGCCCTCCACGACGTGTCGCCCATCACCCCAGTTGGGCCCACGGAAACGTGGGCCGATCGGTTCGGCAGACGGACCGCCGAGCCCCGCGTGCTGATGGCCACGCTCTCGGCCTTTGGTGTCCTGGCCGCGATGCTGGCGTCGCTCGGCGTCTACGGCCTTTTCTCGTGGTCGGTCGCGTCGCGACGTCGAGAGCTGGCGATCCGCCTGACGCTCGGCGCGCGCCCGGCGCGTATCGGCGCACTCATTCTCGAGCAAGGCGTCCTTCTTGTGACCACCGGACTTGCCGGCGGCTGGCTGGTCGTCCACGCAGCGCGCGGACCGCTCGCATCGCTGCTGTTCCAAGTCTCGCCAAACGATCCGGCCTCGACGATGACGGCCGCCAGTCTCCTGATGGCGGCCTCTCTTGCCGCATGCCTGCCGGCCGCCCGCCGCGCGATGCGCGTGAATCCAGTGGAAGGGCTTCGGAGCGAATAGGACACCCAGGCTGGGAGGCTGGGAGGCTGGGAGGCTAGAAGGCTCGGGTTTTCACGCCTCGACGCCTTTAGCAGCGCGCGGCGCTGCCCTGCGGCGCGGGATTAGAATAGATCCATGCCGCAGTTCGACCTGCGCATCAACGGCAGGACGCACCAGGTCGAAGGCGCGCCCGAAGACAGCCTGCTCTCCGTTCTACGCTACGAACTCAACCTGACGGGCAGCAAATTCGGGTGCGGCGAGGGCCAATGCGGCGCCTGCACCGTGCTCGTCGACGGGCTGGCGGTGCGGTCGTGCGTCACCCGCATCGGGTCCGTGGCCGGCAGGGCCATCACCACGATCGAAGCCATCGCCAACGGCGACACGCTTCACCCTGTGCAAGAAGCGTTCATCGAGGCGGATGCCTTTCAGTGCGGCTACTGCACGTCCGGCATGGTGATGGCCACCATCGGCCTGCTCCGGACGACGCCCAATCCGTCCGACGCTGAAATCGCCCGGCTGATGGATCGGAACGTCTGCCGCTGCGGCACCTATCCGCGGATCGTCAAGGCGATCAAGCTCGCGGTCGAGAAGAACCGGCAGGCCGGGGTCCGCTCGTAATGGACGAACACACCGCATCATCGGCATCGACCGCCATCGAGCCCGAGCGATACGAACTGGTCGAGCCGGCCCGCTACCGGTTCGATCTCGATCGTCGCGGCTTCCTTCGGGTGCTCAGCGCGATGGGCGGCGGACTGCTCGTCGTCTCGACCGTGCCTGTCGTCGCGCAGCAGGAGACCGGTCGTGGCGGCGCGCAAGGTGCGGCGACCGATGCCCTCGCTGGGTGGCTCCACATCGGGCCGGATGGCCGGGTGACGGTCTACACGGGCAAAGTCGAGATCGGACAGAACATCCGCACGTCGCTCGCGCAAACCGTTGCCGACGAGCTTCGCGCGCCCATCGGCGTCATCGCGCTCGTCATGGCCGACACGGACCTGACCCCCTTCGACCAGGGCACGTTCGGATCGCGGACGACGCCGACGATGGCGCCGCAACTGGCGCACGCGGCCGCGACGGCGCGGGAGATGCTCATCGATCTGGCCGCGGCAAAGTGGCAGGTGCCTCGGCAATCGCTCGCGGCCAAGGATGGCGTCATTGCCGACGCCTCGGGGCGTTCGATCGCGTTTGGCGAGCTGACGCACGGTCAGAATCTCACGGGTGTCGTCTCGAGCCAGGCGCCGGAGGAGCCCCGCGACCGCTGGACCGTGCGGGGCGAGCCGCTCCACAAGGTCAACGCGCAAGAGATCGTCACCGGCAAGCACGAATATCCGCCCGACGTCATCCGGCCGGGCGTGCTCTTCGGGAAAGTCATTCGGCCGCCCGCGCTCGGCGCGACGGTGAAGGCGGTCGACGACTCGAAGGCGCGGGCGATGCCTGGCGTCATCGTCGTGCGCGACGGCGAGTTCATCGGCGTCGTGGCGCCGAACGAGCGCGCGGCCAAAGCGGCTGCGGCTGCCGTCGCCGTCGATTGGAACCTTCCGACCGGCCTGCCGACCTCGGAGACGATCTTCGACTACCTTCGCCAGACGGCGCAGCCGGCGCAAGGTCGTGGGGGTGGACGCGAGGCGATCGGCGCGGACGACAGCAACCCACCGGCCGCTCCGACATCGACGCGGTCCTTTGATGCGACCTATCGCATTCCGTACATCGCGCACGTGCCGCTCGAGCCGCGGGCGGCGGTCGCGGAATGGACGGGCGACAAGGTCACGGTGTGGACCGGCACCCAGCGGCCGTTCGGCGTGCGATCGGATGTCGCGCGTGCGTTTCACCTCGCCGAGGACCGCGTGCGCGTGATCGTGCCCGACATGGGATCCGGCTATGGCGGCAAGCACACCGTGGGCGCGGCCACCGAGGCGGCGCGGCTGGCGAAGGCCGCGGGCCATCCCGTCAAGGTCGTCTACACGCGAGCGGAAGAGTTCATGTGGGGCTATTTCCGCCCAGCCGGCGTCATCACGATCAGTGCGGGCCTGGATGCGAGCGGACGGCTCGCCTTCTGGCACTTCGACAACTACAACTCCGGCGGCTCCGGCCTGAACACGCCTTATGCCGTGGCCGCGAAGCGCGAGCAGTTTCACAACGCGGACTCGCCGCTCAAGCAAGGTTCGTATCGGGGCTTGGCCGCCACCGCCAACCACTACGCGCGCGAGATGCACATGGACGCGATCGCCCGCGCGACCGGCCGGGACGCCGTCGACTTCCGACTGGCGCACATCACCGATCCGCGGCTGCGGACCGTCCTGACGACGGTGGCCCAGAAGGCCGGATGGCCGAATGCGTCCCGGCCGGGCCTCGGGCTCGGCATTGCCTGCGGCACGGAGAAGGGCAGCTACATCGCTACGGCGGCCGAGGTCTCGCGCACCCCCGACGGCTTCAAGGTCGAACGGCTCGTCGCGGCGTTCGAGTGCGGCGCGATCGTCAACCCGGATGGCCTGCGCAATCAGGTGGAAGGGGCGATCGTGCAGGGCCTGGGCGGCGCGCTCTTCGAATCGATCCGCTTCGCAGACGGCAAGATTCTGAACGGCACGATGGCGCAGTATCGCGTGCCGCGGTTCCGCGACGTGCCGCCCCTCGACATCACCCTGATCGATCGCCGCGACCTGCCGTCGGCCGGCGCCGGCGAGACGCCCATCGTCTGCGTCGCCCCGGCGATTGGCTCCGCGGTGCGTGTCTTGGGCACGGTCGACACGGCGCTACCGATCGCGCTCAAGGCGTAGTTATTTGATGCCGGGCGGCGGCTGCACGTTCGTGTAGTCGTAGCGAGTCGAGATGTGGGTCTTGGTCGCGCCGCTGAGGACGTCTTCCTCACCGCGCATCGGCAATCCGCTGGCTTTCGCCAGCCACACTTTGCCGTCCGAGGTGCTGGCCTCGCCTTTGTTGTGCACGTGAAATACCGTCGCCGTGGTGCCGTTCACGGCTTCGTCCGGCAGCCGCTCGCAGGAGGTCGTCGCCTTCTTCTTGTCCTGCTGTTGCAGTTCTTGCAGGTCCGACGGGCTCATCGGGCTGCGCATCCATTTGCCGCTCACCTGGACGTACATCACGCCGCCGGTCGTGATGCTCTCCGACGCCATGGTCGAGCTGCCCGTCATCGTCACGTACGAATGATTCGGCGTGACCATTTGTTTCGTCATCCCGTCGAACACGGGCTGGCAGGCGGCAGCCGTCTGGGCTGCCGCGGGAACGGCGACGAGCCATGTGGCCGCCGTGAGCGTGAGCGCGCACACTGTCAATCGCATCGCCGTCCTCCGTTGTGGGGACACAAGTCTATCGCGAACCGCGCCGTCGCCCACCCGGCGGTGGCGCCCTCTGGGCGGCCGGCCAACCACGGCTGACGTTCAAGCGTCCAACGATAATGCATCTATACTAGATGCAGATATGACAGACCGAGAACCGGCGCCGCCGCTCTCCGCCCAGCAGTTCCAGATTCTGCTCGCCCTGACCGACGAGGACCGCCACGGCTACGGGATCATCCGCGACGTCGCCGATCGCACGAACGGCGCGGTCCGACTCGGCACCGGGCCGCTCTACACGGCCATCGGTCGCCTCGTCGCAGTGGGCCTGTTGGTCGAAACCGACCGCCGCGACGCCGACGATGCGCGCCGGCGGTACTACCGGCTCACGACGGAGGGACGGCAGGCCCTGCGGGCCGAGGCGGCCCGGCTCGAGCGCCTGCTGGCCCAGGCCCGGCGCAAGGGCATCCGGTCCGGCGTCGTTCGGGGACGCGGCTAATGAGGGCACCCGTGCTCGTCGTCCGGGCGGCGCGCGCCGCCTATCGGTCGTGCCTCCGGGTCCGCGCCGGCACGCATCAAGGCTACACGGCCGCCATGGAGGCCACGTTCGACGCGTTGCTCGGTCGCGCGGCCGAGGCGGGGAGCGTGGCCGTGATGACGCTCGTCGCGCGCGAGATCATCGGCCTGGCGCGGCGCGGTGGCCCCGATCGCGCGGGGAGAAAGGCGGCCGTCAACGCTCAGCGTCGGGAAGCCGGGAGGGCCGCGAGCGGCCCGCTCGGCCACGTGGGTCAGGATGTGCGGTTTGCCTTTCGAACGTTCCGGCGACGTCCAGTCTTCACAGCCGCTCTCGTGGCAACGCTCGCCCTCGGCATCGGCGCCAACGCGGCAATCTTCAGCGTCACGAAGGCCGTGCTGCTCGGGCGGCTCCCCTTTCGGGACTCGTCGCGTCTGGTCATGGTTTGGGAGGATGCGCCGGCGGCCGGGTTCCCCCGCAACACGCCGGCGCCTGGCAACTACGGGGACTGGGCTGCGTCCATCCGGTCCTTCGATGGCGTCGCCGCAATCCAAGAGGCGGACTTCAACCTGACCGGCGACGGCGACCCCGAAAAGATCGGCGGCGCATTCGCTACCGCGAACTTGTTCTCCGTGCTCGGGGTGCAGCCTGTCCTCGGGCGCGTTTGGCGGGCGGATGAAGACCAGCCGGGCAGCCACCTCGCGGTGCTCAACTACGGCTTGTGGATCCGCCGCTTCGGCGCCGACCAGGGAGTCATCGGGCGCGCCGTGGACTTCAGCGGCGTGCCCTACACCGTGATCGGCGTGATGCCGGAGCGCTTCGAGTTCTCCAATCCCGATCTCGAGATCTGGGCGCCTCTCGGGCTCACGGCCGCCGAACTGGCGAATCGAGGTGCGCACTATCTCTCGGTCGTCGCCCGCCTTCGACCGGGCGCGAGCCTCGCTCAGGCGAACGCGGACCTTTCGGCGCTGGCCTCACGCCTTGCGCACGAGCATCCCGAGTCGAACCAGGGGGTAGGCATGTACGCCGTGCCGCTCCTCGCCGATTACGTTGGCGACACGCGTACCGCGCTCGTTGTGCTGCTCCTCGCCGTCGGCTGCGTGTTGCTCATCGCGTGCGTGAACGTCGCGAATCTCCTCATGACGCAAGCTGCAGGCCGCGCCCGTGAGCTGGCCGTGCGGGCGGCCCTCGGCGCCAGCCGCCGGCGCATCGCGCGTCAGTTGCTGACCGAGAGCGTGCTCCTTGCCCTCGTGGGCGGCGCGGTCGGCGTC